>VOFJ01003369.1_pt1 | contig 43922 bp, 76 predicted proteins | sample 5384081 | NCBI WGS metagenome assembly VOFJ01 (sample SAMN12384729, study PRJNA508395) | human gut metagenome | isolation source: healthy gut I | host: Homo sapiens
GAAATGGGGCAAAAATGGGGCAGATTATAAAATATGTACATTCTTAATTTCCTCACGCTTGTGGACACTGTGTAAGACTTAGCAATACATTTTGGTATTAGCCAAGCAGTAGTGGTTGAAGAAGAAGCTCCGACTTATAAGTCGGAGAAGTTCACTCAATCAATAGTAACCGACAATATAAAAGCAAATGCGAAGGGATTTTCATTATAGAAGTGGCAAAGTTCAACCGCTTATAAGGAGAATGAGCACGGGCAAATGCTGCTTTTCTGTTGTTGGGACTTATCCATATTCCCCAATATGGACACCGATGTATTTAGGAGACATGCAAATTGCAGGTGTTTAGTCGAGTATGATAACGGAAAGTGGTGTATATCAGAATGTACACAGTAAACGGTTCTATAAAGATAGACAAGAAGAAATTAAGAAAATCGACATAGAACGAAGAAAAAAAATTAGATAATAAGCAAAATAATAATAAGCGAATTTTAGATAATGCAAGAAAAAAAGTGGTAAAAAAAAGATGAATTAAAGACTGATAAACAACGACAGCATATGATTGCGAGCCCAGGATATAAAAGAAGGCAAAAAGTTATATATATGGTGATGAAAACGGCAGAAAGATTTATACAACGAATTTTCTGGTAAAGGAGATTTGATAGAGTATAAAGGCGAATGGCTGAAAAAGAGAGGATTACTGCAGAGCGTACTATTGGGTATATATAGATCAAAATGGAGTTGCTACAGAGACAAATAGATTCATGATTATATATTCAAAAAGCGGGTATCATATATACCCAAGGAGGTAGGAATGATTGACTATGAGAAATATGTTGGGAAAAAAGTTCTTATAAAAACAAAAGATAATAGCATATTTACAGGTGAAATTTTTAGACTATGATAACGGATTTAATGATGACACAAAATATAGAAACAATTATTATTCATGCAATTAATTGGGCAGAACATCCATATCAGGAAATAAAGATAGTAGATATTGTAAGTGTTGTTGAGGTGTAAATGGCTAAAAGATGATATGCCAGTATTATTTTGTAAAGTACTAATATATCTATACAAAGTATTAAAAGGCAAACAAGAACGAGATAAATACTATATACAGCCAATGACAAATGATTTCCCGATAAGCGAAACATATTTGCAAACAGTATTGGTTGAATTACAGGAAAAAGGATGCATTCGCAATTTGCACTACAAGACAGCATTCGGTGGGGACGTAGTATATTTTAATTATAACAACATCGAAATAACATATGACGGGGTAGAGTTTTTAATTGTGCCGAGCGGGCATGGGGGCAGTCAATTATTTAAAGGGAGGAAGGTTGAAGTTTCAATTAATCCCACAACAGAAAATTTAATACAAACAAACCCGCTAAGTTATAAAGGGAGCTGAAATAAAAATGACTAAAATCGGTGACGTAGAATTTGAAATATTGAAAAAAATATAATATTAAAGTTAATGAAACAATGCCTATTAATGATGTACTTGAAGAAATATCGGTAAAAATGCTTGAAATAGGATTTAAAGAAAATGATGAAATAAACGAAAAAGGAATTGAACTTGAAAGGCTGTATGACAGAATTTTTTATAACAACAAAGAGGATTAATATATGGCTAAAGATGATATGCCAGTATTATTTTGTAAAATACTAATATATCTATACAAAGTATTAAAAGGCAAACAAGAACGAGACGAATACTATATACAGCCAATGACAAATGATTTCCCGATAAGCGAAACATATTTGCAAACAGTACTGATTGAATTACAGGAAAAAAGGATACATTCGCAATTTGCACTACAAAACAGCATTTGGTCACTATAACTGTATTTGCGTTATGTAGTGCCATATTGTATCGTTTGTGATATAATTTTTCTTTAGTTTATTACATTATTAATAGTAAATAATTTTTTTATGTTTTTATATAAAGAGGTTTTTCAATGAGTTACATGGATCTTTATAACGAATGGCTTTTGAAAACGGATATTGTTGCAGAAAGCGATAAGGCAGAGCTTAGAGCAATTACAGATGAAAAAGAGATTGAAGACAGATTTTACAAAGAGTTAGATTTCGGTACAGGCGGACTCAGAGGTGTTCTCGGTATGGGAACAAACAGAATGAATGTTTATACTGTAAGAAAGGCAACACAGGGACTTGCTAACTATATTAATAAGAAGAATGGTGCTGAAAAGGGAGTTGCAATTGCATACGATTCAAGAAGAATGTCTCCTGAATTCGCATCAAAGGCTGCTAACTGCCTCAATGCAAATGGCATTAAGACATACATTTTCCCATGTCTCACACCTACACCTGAATTATCATTTGCCCTTAGAGAATTAGGAGCAATCGCAGGTATTGTTATTACAGCCAGCCACAATCCACCTGAATATAATGGATATAAGGTTTACTGGGAGGATGGTGCTCAGATTACACCTCCAATCGATGGAGATATTATTGCTGAAGTAAGAAACGTAAAAGATCTTTGCGGAGATTAAGTCTATCGATATTAATGAAGCAAAGGTTAAGGGCTTATAACGTAATCGGATTTGATATTGATGATAAGTATACAAATGCTCTTTTTAGGCAACTGCATCGAACCTGAAGTTATCAGATCTGTTGCAGATAAGATTAAGATCGTATACACACCATTTAACGGAACAGGCAACATCCCTGTAAGAAGAGTATTATCTGAGCTTGGTTTTGAAAATGTATATGTAGTTAAGGAACAGGAAAATCCGGATCCTGATTTTACGACTCTTGACTATCCTAACCCTGAAGATCCAAAGGCATTTACATACGCATTAAAGCTTGCAAAGGAAAAGGATGCAGATATTATTCTTGCAACTGACCCTGATGCAGATAGACTTGGTATTTATGCAAAGGATGCAAAGACAGGAGAGTATGTACCATTTACAGGTAACATGTCAGCTATCCTTATTGCTGATTACCTTCTTTCAAGAAGACAGGAAAGAGGATTACTCCACTCAGAAATGCTGAAATTACAAAAGCAGATGGCAAGCTTGGCGCATTAGTTACAACAATTGTTTCAACTAACATGGGCAGAGCACTTGCAAAGGATTTTGATATTGACTACATCGAAACTTTAACAGGATTTAAGTATATCGGTGAACAGATTAAGTTCTTCGAAAGAGAGTGGCGACAGATTCTATGAATTTGGATTTGAGGAAAGCTACGGCTGTCTTGTTGGTACACACGCAAGAATAAGGATGCTCCCTTCAGCGGTTATGAGCCTTTGCGAAGTTGCTGCATATGAGTATTCAAAGGGGAAGAACTCTTGTAGACAGAATCCATGAATTATATGAGAAGTACGGTTACTACAGAGAAGGTCAGCATTCTATCACAATGAAGGGTGCAGATGGAGCAAAAGCGTATTAATGACATAATGGAATCGCTTCGTTCTAATCCACCTAAGGAAATAGCTGGTTTTCAAAGCACTTGAAATCAGAGATTATAACACAGGAATAATAACTGATGTGACAACGGGAAATACACATCCTATAGGACTTCCTAAATCAAATGTATTTTATCTTGAATTAGAAAAATGATGCATGGGTATGTAGCAGACCATCAGGTACAGAACCAAAGATTAAGTTCTATATAGGAGTAAGAGGAACATCGGTTGAAGACTCGAAAAATTACTTAATATGTTAATGGAAAGCGTTATTAATCTTGTTAAATAAGTTTTTAAGTTCATTTAAGGTTGTCATATTATATTTTAATACATAAGGTTGAATATCATGAATATAATTTTTATGGAGGATACAATATGAACGATAATGAAAAAAAGAATAATATAAATGATGACGAAAACAAATACATTTACAGATATAAGAAAGATGATCTTAAAAATGAAGAGTCCTCAAAAAGGGGATGATAATACAGATAAGCATATAGAAAATGAATCTAGTGAACATAAGAAAGTAAAAGTAAAAAGAAAAAGAAAAAAAGTAGCTACTCTTATAGGTTCTGCAAATAGCATTTGGTGCCATTGCAGGCGGTACAATGTTTGGAATCAATTATGCTGGATCTTCGGCTGTTAACAACTCTAAAAACAACTAATGTAAATAATGTATCTGACACTTTAAGTTCAGATAATTCAAAAAACTTCATATGCATCAAATCAAACCTCTTCAGTTGAGTCTATAGTAAAAGCCAATATGTCTGCAATGACCATACTTGACGGTACTACAACGCAAAGCTCAGGATTTGGATATGGGACACAGAAGCAAGCGGTTACAGGCTCAGGAATTATAATAGGTAAAAATGATAAAGAGCTTCTTATTTTGACTAATGCGCATGTTGTAAACAATTTGGATACATTAACTGCAAAATTTGTAAATAATAAAAGCGTAAAAGCAAGCGTTAAGGGTTCGGATGCTACACATGATGTGGCAATAGTTGCGGTTCCGCTTTCTGAAATAGATAATGATACGATGAATGCCATTTCAATAGCAACGCTTTCTTCAAATTCTGAAAATACAAATGTCGGAGAGCAGGTAGTTGCAATAGGTAATTCTGCTGGACTTGGACAAAATGTTACTGTGGGATATATTTCAGCTAAGGACAGATCAATTGACGTAGAAGGAACGACATTTTCAAACCTGTTTGTAACTGATGCGGCAATTAGCTCGGGTAATTCTGGTGGTGCTCTCCTTAATATGAAGGGAGAGGTTATAGGAATTAACTTTGCTGGAAATACATCATCAAATGTAGAGAATATGGGTTATACAATCCCTATTTATACTGTACAGGATCTTATCGACTCACTTATGACTAAGGAGACAAGAACTGAAGTAGATGCAAGTGAAAGCTCATATCTTGGTATAGCAGGTGTTGATATTACAAGTACTGTAAGTCAGAACTATGGTTATCCACAGGGAATACTTATCCGTCAGGTAGCGAATAATTCACCTGCACAGAAGGCAGGTCTTACTCAGTATGACATTTTAAGTTCATTTGACGGACAGTCTGTTTTCATCAATGAGTGGATTCCAGAATATTTTAAAATATTATAAGGCTGGAGAGACAGTTACAATTACATATTATCATCTTGAAAATAATGAATATGTAGAAAAACAGCGGAAGTTACTCTTGCGCATGCAGATAATTCATAAGAAAAATGCCTGGAAAATGCGGAAAACAGCAGTTAAAAATAATATATAACAATATATTTCATTTATTAACTTGCCAAGCATTTATAAATTTGATATAATTTGCAACAGTTTTTAGTAATGAATGGCAAGGAGGTGTATTGACATGGCAAAGTGTTCAGTTTGCGAGAAGACTCTTCAGTTTGGCAAACAGGTAAGTCACTCACATAGAAAGTCAAAGCAAGATTTGGAAGCCTAATGTTAAGCTTGTAAGAGTTAAGCAGAATGGCCAGGCTAAGAGAATGTATGTGTGTACTTCATGCCTTCGTTCAGGTAAGGTAGAGCGTGCTTAATTTAGAATGACTATTAAAGAAATATAGAAACGTTCTTTACACTGCGTAAAGAGGCTCCGTTGAGAGCCTCTTTTTTTTTTTGTATGATTGTCGAAAATTCTTGAAATATGATATAATAACATGATATAAGAAAAAGTGTCTTCTTATGTTGTTATGATTTGCTAATTGCATAATCATTTTATAGATAAAACAGTATATTATATATTGTGAATATATGGTCACTAAGTAAATCATGGAGGTGATTGAAATGCAGGGACGTCTTAAGACAGGACAAGGGTCCGTATCAATATCTTCTGAAGTAATTGCACAGTATGCAGGAACATCAGCTCTTGAGTGCTTTGGTATTGTAGGTATGGCTACTGTCAGTATGACAGACGGATTAGTTAAGCTACTTAGAGGAAGCAGCCTTACAAAGGGCATAAAGGTAACTGTAAATAATGGCAATAGTATAGAACTTGATTTTCATATTATTGTATCTTATGGAGTAAGTATACAGACTGTTACAGATAACCTTATTCATAATGTGTCTTATATAAGGTTAAAGAGCTTACAGGATTAAATATAGATAAGATAAGAGTATATGTTGAAGGTGTTAGAGTTATAGACTAAACGCCTGAGATTATGGAGGAAATTTGTTAATGGAGACAATAAATGCTCGTATGTTACAGCAGATGTTTCTCTCTGGAGCTGCAACACTTGAATCTAATAAGGAAAAAATCAATGATTTGAATGTTTTCCCTGTTCCGGATGGTGATACAGGTACCAATATGACAATGACAATCAACTCTGCCGCAGATGAGGTAAGATGTATCGAGAATCCTACAATGGATAATCTCTCAAAGGCAATATCTACAGGATCTCTCAGAGGTGCGAGAGGTAACTCAGGTGTTATCCTTTCACAGTTATTCAGAGGTTTCTGTAAAGAAATCAAGGAACACGAAGAACTTGATATGAAAAGCTATTGCCGTTGCAATGCAGAAGGCTACAGAAACAGCTTATAAAAGGCAGTTATGAAGCCGAAGGAAGGTACAATCCTCACTGTTGCAAGAGGAATCGCTGAAAAGACAGTGGAAGAGGCAGAAAGAACTAATAATATAGCAGAAGCTTTTGAAAATGTTCTTGAGCACGGTGAAAAAAAGTATTAGCTTCTACACCTGACATGCTTCCTGTTCTTAAGCAGGCAGGCGTTGTTGACTCAGGTGGACAGGGTCTTTTATGTGTTTTATACGGATGTTATGATGCGCTTACAGGTAAGGTAAGTGAGTTTGATATCACACCTGCTACAGGTGATGTTGCCAGTGCAGCAACAGGAGCTGCATTTGACGATGTAGATATTGAATTCGGATACTGTACAGAATTTATTATCAAGCTTGATAAGGAATTTACAGAAGAGGATGAGGACGAATTCAAGTCATACCTTAATTCTGTAGGTGATTCAATTGTATGTGTAGCTCTTGATGATATTGTTAAGATTCATGTACATACAAACCATCCTGGTGAAGTATTTGAAAAAGGGCCTTACATACGGTCAAGCTTTCAAGAATGAAGGTTGATAACATGCGTGAGGAACATGAGAATAAGATTATTTCTCAGTCAGCTGTAGATAAGGCCAATGAAGAAAAAGGCTAATGAAGCTGTTGAAACACCTCATGTGGAATTAAAGGAACTTGGCGTTTTAGCAGTAGTACCTGGTGATGGTCTTACAGAAATCTTCAAGGGAATCGGTGCTGATGCAACTATCTCAGGTGGTCAGACAATGAACCCAAGTACTGAAGACATTTTAAATGCCGTTATGAAGATTCCTGCTAAGACAGTTTTCGTACTTCCTAATAACAGTAATATTATTCTTGCTGCTACACAGGCAGATGTATTATGTGATGAGAAGGATATTATTGTTATTCCTACAAAAAGACTATTCCTCAGGGAATATCTGCATTAGTATCATTTGATCCTACAGGAGATGCGGATTCTAATAAGGATAACATGATGGAAGCCATTGACTGTGTATTAAGTGGTCAGGTTACATATGCCGTAAGAGATACTCAGATTGACGGTCATGATGTAAAGAAGGGCGATTACATTGCAATTAACGATGAAGGTCTTGTTGCATCAGAAACAGATATTAAGGATTCTGTAATTAAGATGCTTGATGGCATGGTTAGTGATGATCATGAGCTTATCAGTATCTACTATGGTTCTGATGTTGACGAGGCTGATGCAGAAGCAATTGCAGCCGTCGTTGAAGAGAAATATTCATATCTTGACGTAGAACTTGAATATGGCGGACAGCCGGTTTATTATTATATAATTTCAGTAGAATAACCCATAAAGACCATTGTTGAAAATGTTAATACATTTTGCTTCAATGGTTTTTTATTACTAAAGTAAGAAAAATATGGATATTAAAGAAATAAAGGGAATAGGCGATAAGACAGCCGCACTGTTTTCTAAAGTTGGAATTAATACAGTTGAAGATTTAATAAGCTATTATCCGAGGGATTATGAGTTATTTAAGTCACCACAGCTTATAAGTGATATTACATACGCACAGGTCGGACAGAATGTGGCTGTGGACTGTGTGATATACAATAAGCCTGATTTGAAGAGATTTGGTAAAAAAAGAGCATAGTTTCCTGTATTGCAAAGGATATAGACGGAAGAGGCATCAAATGTATATGGTTTAATATGCCATATATAATTAATACCGTAAAAAAAGGCATGCGCTTTGTGTTCAGAGGGCGACTGGTTCATTCAGGAGAGAATTTTACACTGGAGCAGCCTAAGGTATATTCTCTTGCTGATTACGAAAGCCTTGCCGGTAAATTAAAGCCTGTATACGGTCTTACAAAGGGTCTTTCAATAATGCAGTTGTAAAGGCTGTAAATGGTGCATTTGATAAAACAGGGAACAATTTTCAGGATGATTATTTAGATGAAAATGTAAGAGATCGCTTCGGGCTTATAGATACATCTGAATCTGTATATTCAATGCATTTTCAAAAGATATGGAAGAACTTAATGAAGCTCGAAAAAAGAGTTATATTCGATGAGTTTTTCATGTTTATGCTGGCGGTTCGTAGGCAGAAGCTGTTAAATGAAGAAATTAACAATTCTTATATAATAGAAAAAAGTGAGAAAACCGACGATATAATCAAATCACTTCAATATGAGCTTACTGACAGCCAGAAGAGTGCGGTAGAAAGCATAAGGCACGATTTATCATCTCCGGGACCTATGAACAGGCTTCTGCATGGAGATGTTGGCTCAGGTAAGACCATAGTTGCATTTATCGCTTTACTTGATACTGTATTTGCAGGATATCAGGGGGCATTAATGGCGCCTACTGAGGTTTTGGCAGTTCAGGAATATAACGAACTTCAGAAGTTAATTGAGAAAAATAACTTAAGTATTAAAGTTGCATTACTTACAAAGTGCCATTGATTCATCAGAAAAGAAACGAATATATGAAGAGATGGAAAGTGGTGAAATTGATATTGTAATCGGTACCCATGCTGTTATTCAGGGCAGGGTGAGATTTAACAATCTTGCACTGGCAATTACCGATGAGCAGCACAGATTTGGTGTAAATCAAAGAAAGAATCTTAGAAATAAGGGTTCTGATGAAAATATTTCCTGTAATGTTCTTGTAATGAGTGCAACTCCGATACCGAGAACTCTTGCGTGGATAATATATGGGGATCTGGATATCTCTGTTATGGATGTAATGCCACATGGAAGACTTCAATAAAAAATGCGGTAATTGATTCGGGATATATGCCAAATGTATATTCATTTATGGAGAAGCATATCCGTGTAGGACAACAGGCTTATATTATCTGTCCTATGATAGAGAAGAATGAAGATATAGATGCAGCGGATGTATATACAGTTGCGGAAGATTTTTAAGGAACATTTACCAAAAGATATAAAGACAGGCATACTTCACGGTAAAAATGTCTCCGTCTGAAAAAATAGATATAATGGAACATTTTTGCAAAGGGAGAAACAAATATCCTTGTTTCCACTACAGTTATAGAAGTTGGTGTAAATGTACCAAATGCAACAATAATGCTTATATATAACGCAGATAGATTTGGACTTTCAACACTTCACCAGTTAAGAGGAAGAGTAGGAAGAGGAAATCTTCAGTCATATTGTATGTTCTTATCTGATTCTAAGGGAGAAAATGCTAAAAAACCGATTAAAGGTAATAAGCTCAACAAATGACGGATTTAAAATTGCAGAGGATGATTTAAAACTTCGAGGTCCTGGAGATTTCTTCGGAGTGCGTCAGAGCGGAGAAATATTATTTGCAATGGCAGATCCTGAAAGGGATACTGAGATATTTGAAAATGCAAAATCATATGTTGATGAAATAGTCGGTGTTGATCCTGAACTTGAGAGCAGTAAATATGTGAAAATCAGGGAACATTTGAAAGAATATCTGAGAAACCGCGATGACGAGCTGAATTTATAAAACGGAGTAACTATGAGAAAAATGGATTTCACAATGGCAAGAAAGGGACTTGGTCAAAATAGGAGATGAGGTAGAGGTTACGGAGGGTAAGCTTCCTGCCAGCTACTATTATACGGTTGAACCGGCTGTGGCAATGTCAGCCAATTATACAACCATGGAAAGATTAAAATCACGTAAGGGTATCGTAACAGATATAAGAGAAACAAGCAGAGGGCATATGCTTGAAGTTGAATTTGATGAATAAATTAATAAAAAAATAAAAATACTATAAATTTTTATAATTTTATTATATAATCATTTGGTATATCAAAATAATCGTAAGGTTTTATGAGTGTGTGATTATTTTAATTAATTCAGAAAGGGATATGAATTCTTATGTGGTCAGCTTTCAATGATTTTTGTCTGCTGTTGATAGTTTCGTATGGGGTATTCCTCTTATGGTACTTATCCTTACAGGCGGACTTCTTCTAACCATTAGACTCGGAGTGGTGCAGACACGTAAATTACCACTTGCTCTTAAATGGATGGTAAAAACGAGAATGGCGGAAAGGGTGAAGTATCAAGCTTCGCTGCTCTCTGTACAGCTCTTTCAGCGACAATCGGTACAGGTAACATTGTCGGTGTTGCAACAGCTATCGGTCTTGGTGGTCCTGGAGCGTTATTCTGGATGCTTATTGCAGCATTCGTAGGAATGGCAACAAAATACGCTGAAGGTGTTCTTTCAATCAAGTATAGAACAGTAGATCCTAAGACAGGACATTCACTTGGTGGTCCTTTCTACTATATTGAACGTGGAATGGGTAAGAACTGGAAATGGCTTGCTAAGTTATTTGCATTCTTCGGTGTATGTGTAGGTCTTTTTCGGTATCGGAACATTCAGTCAGGTTAACGGTATTACAAGTGCAGTAACAGGATTCTTCGATCCTAACGGTGATGCACTTAAGGTAGAGATCCCATTTATCGGAACATATTCCATCGTTGTAATTATTGCTTCTATTATTCTTGCAGCAGTTGTTGCAGTAGTACTTATCGGTGGTATTAAGAGAATTGCAAAGGTAAGTGAAGTAATCGTTCCATTTATGGCTATCGCATACTTTATTACAATTCTTATTCTCATTCTTTGTAATGTAGATAAGTTACCTGCTGCCGTAGCTACTATTGTACATGGTGCATTTGACCCTATGGCAGTTACGGGTGGTGTAGTGGGAAGTTTCTTCGTAGCAATGCAGAGTGGTATTGCGAGAGGTATTTTTTCTCAAATGAAGCAGGTCTTGGTAGTGCACCTATTGCAGCTGCAGCAGCAAAAACAAAAGAACCTGTTCGTCAGGGACTTGTAACAATGACAGGTACATTTATTGATACAATCATTATCTGTACTATGACAGGTCTTGCAATTGTACTTACAGGTGCATGGCAGGTTGACAACCTTGAAGGAGTTCAGGTAACAACACATGCATTCCAGAATGGTCTTCCATTTGCACCTCAGGTTTCAAGCTTCATTCTTATGATATGTCTTGTATTCTTTGCATTTACAACAATTTTAGGCTGGGATTACTACAGTGAGAGATGTCTTGAATATCTTACAGGCGGTAAAAAAGACTGCCATCATGATCTTCAGAGTATGTTATATCATTGCTGTATTTATCGGACCTTACATGACAGTAAGTGCAGTATGGACAATTGCGGACATATTCAACGGACTTATGGCGATTCCAAATATGATTGCTATGTTCGCTCTGAATGGTGTCGTCGTATTTGAAACGAAGAAATTTTTCAAATCAAGGAAATCAATTCACAATTTAGAATCATAAATTGGAATTATAAAATATAAAAAATCTCAGGTGTTTATTGGAAAGCTACATTTTAAACCGCAAATGTTGCGGGTAAAAGATGTAAAAGTCACAATAAATCACCTGGGATTTTTTTATTGGAAAATATGCATAAAAATATGGCTTTTGTGGGTTGTAAATTTTATTTAAATAGGGACAAAATAGAGCAATATTAAGATTACATAATGATAAATGGAGTTTTGTAATGAGTAGACAAATTTCTGGACTCAATTCCATGTGGAATTTTGTTGGCATTATCCGGCGGATGTATGGATGCATATTCATACCTTTGCAGAGGACATGTTTTTGCAAATGCTCAGACAGGAAATATTATATTCCTTGGACTGGGTATCGGAAATGGAGATTATTATGCCGCATTGAGATTTTTATGGCCTGTTCTGGCTTTTGCAGGCGGTATAATTATTTCTGATATTATTAACAGAAGGAAATCATTTTTACATTTTCACTGGCGACAGATTTCTGTTTTAATAGAGGCCATAGCGCTTATAGTAGCACTTTTTATACCATCAACCTTAAATAACATGGCCAATATTATTATTTCATTTGCCTGTGGAATTCAGATTGAGTCATTCAGAAAAAAAATACACGGCCATATTGTTTCCACAACAATGTGTGTAGGTAATTTAAGAAGCGGTATCTTCAATATTGGTGAGTATTTTTAATACACGTGATAAATCATATCTTAGACAGGCTTACTTATATTTTGGAATAATAGTTGCATTTGTTGCAGGTGCATTTATAGAGAGCAGACTGATTATGGTAATGGGTGGTTACGGTCTCCTTCTTTCACCGGCTCTTTTTAATTGTTGTATTAATTATCATGTTTAAAAATGATGATGACAAAAAAGAAATTAGAAAAAAAATCAGTCAGAATTATAATGAAAAGACATTGGGAAAGTATCTCAATGTCTTTTTTATTTATTAATACAGAATATCGTTATTTTGTGCCCAAAATTTATTTTGTTCTGTTATAATGTACTCCGTATATGTTTTAACGTAAAAAGTATGAAAATGTTTTAACAGCGTAAACACAATAGTTGTTCGCGTTTAAATATGAATATTGAAAGGGGATATTATGTGGGGAGCAATTAATGACTTTCTGTCCACGGTTGAGAATTATGTCTGGGGAATACCGCTTATGGCTTTTATCCTCGTGGGTGGAACGCTTCTCACCATTCGTTTAGGTTTAATTCAGGTGAGAAAGCTTCCACTTGCATTAAGATGGATGGTAAGAAATGAAAAAGGTGGAAAGGGTGAAGTATCCAGCTTCGCAGCCCCTTTGCACATCGCTTTCAGCAACAATTGGTACAGGTAACATCGTTGGTGTTGCCACAGCCATTGGATTAGGTGGTCCTGGAGCTTTATTCTGGATGTTAATTGCAGCATTTGTAGGTATGGCTACAAAGTATACAGAAGGCTTATTAACTATCAAATACAGAACTGTAGATCCTAAGACAGGACATGCCCTTGGTGGTCCGTTCTACTATATCGAAAGAGGAATGGGTAAGGGCTGGAAGTGGCTTGCTGTATTATTTGCAGTATTATGTCCTCTTGCAGCTTTACTCGGTACAGGTACATTTTACACAGGTAAATGGTGTAACAAGTGCTTTAAGAGATTTCTTTGATCCTAATAATGCTTACACAGTGGCAATTCCGGGTATCGGAACATATTCACTTGTTACAATTATTGCTTCAATCATTCTGTACAGTTGTTGTAGGTATCGTACTTATCGGTGGAATCAAGAGAATTGCCACAGTAAGTGAAGTTATCGTTCCATTTATGGCAATATTATACTTTGTTACTATTTTAATTTTAATGTTAACAAATGTAACTGCCGTACCTGCAGCATTTGGAACTATCATAAAGGGAGCATTTGATCCTGCGGCAGTAACCGGTGGAGTAGTGGGAGGAATATTTGTCGCAATGCAGAGTGGTATTGCGAGGGGTATTTTCTCAAATGAAGCAGGTTTAGGTACAGGACCTATTGCAGCTGCATCAGCAAAGACAAAAGAACCTGTAAGACAGGGACTTGTAAGTATGACAGGTACATTCATTGATACAATCATCATTTGTACAATGACAGGACTTGCAATCGTAATTACAGGTGCATGGCAGGTTGAAGGCCTTGAAGGTGTTCAGGTTACAACATATGCCTTCAGAGAGGGACTTCCTTTCCATCCACAGGTTTCAAGCTTTATCTTAATGATCAGTCTTGTATTCTTTGCATTTACGACTATCTTAGGATGGTGTCATTATAGTGAAAAATGTCTCGAGTACCTCACAGGTGGTAAAAAGGCAGTTATCACTGTATTCAGAATACTCTATATTGCAGCCGTATTTATCGGCCCATACATGACAGTAAGTGCCGTATGGACATCAGCAAGTATATTTAACGGTCTTATGGCCATACCGAATATGATAGCCATGTTCGCACTTAGCGGAGTTGCTGCATCTGAAACACATAAGTTCTTCAAGATGAGAAAACAGATACACAGCTTGGAGAGTAAATATTAAAAGATGCTGATATGAAATCAGCGATTAAAATTATCTGAAAAGAACAATTTTAAATAATTAAATATTTATTTAATTATAAGTATAAAAATCCCGCTTTACACATATGGTAAAGTGGGATTTTTATTTATCTGTGTTTTTTTATAATGTCTTTTTCTTCTGAACTTGGCAGGAGATTTTTCGTCGATCATTTTCTTTCTTCTGACAAATATTATAATTACCGTAACGGAAACTAAGGCAATAACCACAATCCATACATTTATTACTACAGCAAATGGCTGTGATGAATTGGAGCTGTTAGAAGAGTCTGCATATGGAAGTAATGATGATTCATCCTGATTACTTTCTGCAGATGAGAATGTAATGTTGGCAGTTCAACTACATGGTCACCGTACATAAAGTTAATAGGAACATCAACTTCAGTATCTGTTGAATGAACATCATGCTTTGAATCCTCTGCGATTGCAACCTGACCGAGGAAGTATCCTTAGGAACAGTTACATATGAACCGTCAAATCCTGATACAACACTCTTTGAATTAAATCGTGTTGAGCTGAGGTATGAGATTGTTGAAAATTGTGAGATAAGGGCAGTACCTGTAATAGGTATCTTTGTAAAATGATTAAATCCCCATTCAAACAGTGATTTCGCATCTTGAAATCTTCCGTCAGCAGTTGATTTGAAACATACGCAGATAAGTCTCATTCCATTTTTCATGGCATATGATACATATGTGTAACCGCCTTCACCTACGAAACCGGTCTTACCACCTACACAATATTCATATCCGTATAAACGTCCTGGAAGTAAAAGATTTCGGTTGTTAAATACTCTTTCCTGACTTGTTTTTGTTAGTAGCTGGAATGGTATATGTTGTGGCCGAATCGATTGTTAAGAATGTCGGATTATTGAAACACATTCTTGCGATAAGAGCCATGTCATATGCTGTTGTATAGTGGTTTGCATCGTAGAGACCACTGGCATTGGCGAAGTGTGTATCAAGTGCACCGGCATTTTTGCAGTTTCATTCATTTTATCAACGAATGCTGATAATGAACCGGATGTGTGCTCAGCAAGTGCATATGCCATTTCATTTGCTGAATGTAATAACAATCCGTATAATGCCTGCTCAACCGTAAACTGTTCTCCTGTCTTGGATGCAAGAGTAGCATCCTCAAGTGAAACAGAAATTGGCAGCTTCAGATGAAAATGTAACAACATCTGAAAGTGCATTATTCTGTGCAACTAAAAAGTCCTGTAAGAATCTTAGTTGTGGATGCGGGATAATTTCGTTCATAGGCATTTTTTCATAAAAGTATAGCTCCTGTATCGGCATCCATTAATATTGCGGCACCCGATACAAGCTCAGGTGCTTCAGGCCATTCTAATTCATCGGCTTCAACTCGAAGTCGAAGTAAAGATAAATGATGTTATAATCGCAAAAAAAGCAAGAACAGCGATTATCTTATACTGTACAGACCGTAAAAAAGCCTGCTGCATGATGATGTTTCATAAATAACCTCATAGTTGTTTGTTTTATTGTACGTGTATGTTATATAATATACGAATATGTTTAAATAAACATGCTTTTTTAAAATAAATATTTATATATATATTTAAATTAGTACAGCAGTTATATAACAATAACTTGTATAAAAATTAATTATATCACATTTATATAATTCAAAAAAATATAAAATTAAAATATATAGTAGGAGAACGTAATGAGACTTAGAAATATACCCGGTGCTAAAGAGGAAATGGTGGCAAAATGAATTCGTATATACGGATGAAGAGCTCAAAAAAAGGGAAAGTGGAGAGAAGAGGTTTTAAAAAAAAAACAATCCACTCCATATAGAAGTAGGTACAGGAAAGGGAAGATTTATTACAGGCCATGCAAAGGAAGAGCCGGATGTAAACTTTTGGGAATTGAAAAATATTCAAGTGTATTTTTTAAAGGCGCTTAAAAAGCTTGAGGATGCAGAACTTGATAATTTAAGACTCATCAGAATGGATGCGGACAACATTTTAGATGCATTTGCAGAGAGAGAAGTAGACAAGATATATCTTAACTTCTCAGATCCATGGCCAAAGGACAGACATGCAAAGAGAAGACTTACATCTGACAGATTCTTAGGTAAGTATGAGAAGATTCTCGTAAAGGGTGGTCTTGTAGAGTTTAAAACAGATAACAGGGATTTATTTGATTTCTCACTTGAATCAATAAAGAGTGTGGATGGGAATTAGTAGATTATACATTTGACCTTCACAATGACCCTGAAAGACTTGTTGGAAATATCTGCACTGAATATGAGCTTAAGTTCTCAGAAGCAGGCAATCCAATCTGCAAGTTAATTGCAAGAAATGTGAGATAAAAACAAAAACCGATGTCATAACGGCATCGGTTTTTATGTTAGTGCGGATAAAGGGAGTCGAACCCCCACGCCTCTCGACAATAGAACCTAAATCTATCGCGTCTGCCAATTCCGCCATATCCGCAAATGCCTTCAAGGCACTTGTAGAAGTTTACTAAATTTAGGATTAATTGTCAATCAAAATCAGGCTGTAAATCAGTCTAAATACTTATCAAGAAATGCTTTCACGTGTTCCATATATTTTACAGGATCTACATAGTAAGCCATTACATGCTCACCACCTGTAACAGTGTAAATATCCTTAGGACCGCCTGTAACACTGTATAACTTATATACCATTGGGAATGGGATATAAGAGTCATCACTACAGTGAATAAATAATGTAGGGCGTGTATTCTTCTTTAACTGCTTAATTGCATCTCCGTCCTTGATATTGTACTTAGTCATTTTTCTTAAATCTATAGCTTGAAAGAGCTATAAGTGGAGCAGCAGGGATATGAACTTTTGCTCTTACAATCTTGTCAAATATATCATGGATTGAAGTGTAGCCTGAATCCTCGATAATTACTTTTACATTTTCAGGGAGACTGTCTTCTCCTGAAGCCATCATAACTGCAGCGGCACCCATAGACTGGCCATAGAGAACGATTTCACAGTCAGGATCATACTGAATAAGGAGATTACACCAGTTGATAAGGTCAAGACGCTCAAGCCATCCCATACCGATTGTGTCGCCTTCACTCTTACCGTGAGCTCTTAAATCAACAAAGAGAACATTGAATCCCATGTTGTAGAAGTCAGGTCCGAGAGGGTACATCATCTCAAGATTACAGTTATATCCGTGTACGATGATTACATACTTCTTTGAATTTGATTCTTATATAATTCACCATATAATTCCAGACCGTCTCTTTTGAAGTAACATATAACTGCTGAGCAGGTACTTCTTCCCCTCCATTTTTTTTAGCTTCATTTGTTTTAATGTTGTGGTTAGAAACAAGAGCCTTTATTTCTTCAGGTGTTTTATTTGCAAGAGTTGCATTTCTGTTTTTCTCATTGCTGTATTTCTTGTAATTACGCTTAACTGCAAGCTTGATGTACTTTCTTGCAATATAAGAACCTACTGAAAGAGAACCTGCTAAAACAAGTCCTGCGCCAAATGCTATTTTATATGCTTTTTTCACTATACTGTCCCCTTTTTTTTTGCGTATTGAAGCCTACGTGTTCAATGCGGGCATATAAACCTAATATTATAGAAAAATGGCACTAAAATCAACAAATAAACACATATATGTGCAAATGTATGGCTGTTTGAAAATGCAAATGTGAACTCAGGTTAAAAAATCCACCAAAAAGAATTATTTTCTTTTTACCTATTATATACGAATTTTCATGCATGAATTCTTGATACTCGTTGATATTAAAGTGTATTATTAATTGTAAAATGTTTTTTGATTATGGAGATAATAAATGACAGAGACTGATTATAAAGAGCTGGCAGAGCTTCTCTTTAAGGGAGAGGACTTAAAGACACCTGAGGAATATGAGGCATTGTACCCATACAGAAAGCTTGGTAACAAAGCTGAGGTTACAAGACTTGCTCCAAGTCCTACAGGTTATATACATTTAGGTAACTTATACAGTGCACTTGCAGACGAAAGAATTGCCCATACAAAGGATGGTGTATTCTTCTTAAGAATTGAAGATACAGATGCAAAAGAGAAAGGTAGACGGTGCTGTTGAACTTGTTATTGATGCATTAAGATACTTCGGTATTGAATTTGATGAGGGCGCAGGATTCCCTGAAGATGCACTTAACAATGTTTACGGACCATTTATTCAGAGCGAAAGAGTAAAGCATTTATCATACATATGCCAAGAAACTCGTAGAAGAGGGAAAAGGCATATCCTTGTTTTGCTACTGAAGAAGAATTAGCTGCAGTAAGAGAACAGCAGGAAAAGAACAATGAGCTTACAGGATACTATGGTAAATATGCCGTAAGCAGAAATCTTGAATTAGACGAGATTAAGAAGAATCTTGGAGAAGGTAAGCCATATGTTGTGAGATTAAAGAGTGAAGGCTCACCTGATAAGGAATTTGAATTCCAGGATGAAATCAAGAAGAAGGTTTAAATTACCTGAAAATATGCATGATGTTGTTATCTTAAAGAAGGACGGTATTCCAACATATCATTTTGCACATGCAATTGATGACCATCTTATGCGTACAACAGTTGTTGTAAGAGGCGGAGAGTGGCTTGCATCACTTCCAATTCATATTGAATTATTTAACGCTTTAGGTGGAAGCTGCCTAAGAAGTATGCACATACAGCTCACATGATGAAAATCGATGAAGAGACAGGTGGTAAGAGAAAGCTCTCTAAGAGAAAAGATCCTGAAATGGGACTTTCATTCTACAAGGAAGCAGGATTCCACCCTGAGTGTATCAAGATTTATCTTATGACACTTCTCAATTCTAATTTTGAAGAGTGGCATGAGCAGAATCCTGGTAAGTCTATTGAGGAATTCCCATTCTCAGTTAAGCATATGAATAATTCAGGTGCATTATTTGATATAGATAAGCTCGAAAAACATCTGCAAGAATGAATTATCTCAGATGGGAGTTGTAGAACTCTACAATTTCCTTGCTGAATGGGCTCATGAATATGAACCTGAAAAGAAGAAGGTTTGGTTTGCAGATGAGAACAAGTTCGTTGACATATTAATGCTTCTTATGGGATACGGACAGAAGAGAAGAAGAAGAAAAGATCTTATCAACGCAAAGCAGACATTTGAACAGATGAATATTTTCTTTTTTTAACGAGTTTATGCCTGAAAGAGAAGAATTCCCCTGCAGATAATGATACAGTTGTATCTGTACTTAAGGATTACCTTACTTCATATGACTACAATGACACTAACCAGGAGTGGTTTGACAAGCTTGGAGTAATTGCCATGACAAATGGCTTTTGCTACAGACCGTAAGGCATATAAGGAAGAACCTGAAAAATATAAGGGTGACATTACAACTGTTGCAACTATTGTAAAATTGCCGTTACAGGTAAGAGTAATACACCTGATTTATGGAGTATTAATCAGATTATCGGTTTACAGACAATGGTTGACAGAGTTGAAATGGTTATTAAGGAATTAGAAGCAAAAAGCATAAGGAGTGATAAAGATGTCAAGAAACAAATATACAAAGAGAAGATATCATCAGATTAGTAAAAGAAGAAAATGTAAGATTTATCAGACTTCAGTTTACTGATATTTTTGGAACTCTTAAGAATGTTGCTATTACAGCTGATCAGATCGAAAAAAGGCACTTGATAACAAGTGTATGTTCGACGGTTCTTCAGTTGAAGGTTTCGTAAGAATTGAAGAGTCTGATATGTACCTTTACCCTGATTACGATTCATTCATGATTATTCCATGGAATCAGGAAAAGGGTAAGACAGCAAGACTTATCTGTGATATCAAGAACGCAGATCAGGAACCATTTATGGGCGATCCAAGAACAATCCTTAAGAAGGTTTGTAAGGAAGCTGAAGATATGGGATTTAAGCTCAATGTAGGTCCTGAGTGTGAATTCTTCATGTTCCAGTATGACAATGAAGGCAGACCTACAACAAAGTTCATCGATAACTGTGGATATTTCGATTTAGGTCCTACTGATCCGGGTGAAGTAGTTCGTCAGGAAATGGTTCTTAACCTTGAGGAAATGGGGTTCGAAATTGAAGCATCTCACCATGAATGTGCACCTGCTCAGCATGAGATTGACTTTAAGTATGATGATGCTGTTTCAGCAGCGGACAACATTATGACATTTAAGCTTGCAGTAAAGACAATCGCTAAGAAGAACGGTCTTTATGCAACATTTATGCCAAAAGCCTGTTGCAGGCGTAGCCGGTTCAGGTATGCACGTTAACATGTCTCTTGAAGATATGGACGGAAACAACGTATTCTGTGACGAAAATGATAAGCTTGGTTTATCAGAAATTGCTTACCACTTCATCGCTGGTCTTATAAAGCATGCAAAGGGTATGGCGGCTATTACAAACCCACTTGTTAACTCATACAAGAGACTTGTTCCTGGTTACGAAGCACCTGTATATATTGCATGGTCAGGAACAAACAGAAGTCCACTTGTAAGAATCCCAACAGCAAGAGGAAAGTCTACAAGAGTTGAGCTTAGAAATCCGGATCCATCAGCAACACCATACTTAGCACTTGCAGTATGTCTTGCAGCCGGATTAGACGGAATCAAGAATAAGCTTGAGGTTATTGAATCTGTTGACTGTAACGTTTATGAAATGACCAAAGAAAGAGCGTAAGGAAGCAGGAGTTGGAACTCTTCCAGAAAGCCTTATCGATGCAGTTGACTGCTTATTAGAAGATGAAGTGATTTGCAAAGCTCTTGGAAGTCATATTGTTGAAAAGTATACAGAAGCTAAGATTAAAGAATGGAACGAGTACAAGAACTCAGTTTCATCATGGGAAATCGGCAATTACTTAGACAAGTATTAATTTGAAAATTAATTATTGAAAATAATTAGTTATTTAAAACAATTAGTTTTTGAGAAAAATTAGTACTTAATTCAATAAAATATTTTAGAAGCTATTACTTTTATTTATCGCTAATCAACAGCATATGCATATAGTTTGATTGCTTTGATATGGATCAATATTAGGTAATAGCTTTTTTATTAATATAAGGCGATATTTACATAAAACTATGGAGGGAAATATGAGCGAAAATTTCGAAAACATAGAAGAAAATAACGAAGAATTATCAATGGATATGATCAGACTTCTTACTATTGATGATTTCTGCCAGCTTTTATCAACACCTGCACCTGTTCCTGGTGGCGGTAGCGTAAGTGCTTACGTAGCTTCTCTTGGAGCTGCTCTTGCAGGCATGGTTGCAAATCTTACAAGCGGTAAGAAGAAATATGCTGAATATCAGGATGAGATTGAAGATATCATCAAGGCTGCAAACATTTTAAGAGATGATCTTATGGAAGGAATCAGCAAGGATGCAGAAAGCTTCCTTCCACTTGCAGGTGCATACTCACTTCCAGCTAATACAGAAGAGGAAAAGAGAATTAAGGGAAAAAACTCTTGAAGAGCTATTAGTTGTTGCTGCAAGCGCTCCTCTTGAACTTATCAAGAAGATTATTCCTGCAATGGAGATTCTTGAAAGACTTACAGATATTGGCACAAAGCTTGCCATAAGTGATGTTGGTACAGGTTTACTCTTATGTGATGCAGCGGCTACTGCGGCAGCGTTAAATGTATACTGCAATACAAAGCTCATGAAGAACAGAGAATTAGCTAATAAGATGGATGAAAGAGGCAGATGAGCTTCTCAAGAGATCATTCCAGATCAGAGCAAATAATTTACCAAAGGTAATTGTTTCTCTCAGAGCTGACGAGAATATTTAATTTTTGCAATTAAATTTAATTTATGTAATTAAAAGGAGAAAATATGGCTGAACTTTTAGGCGGACCTGTAGCGCAGAAAATCTGCGAAAATATAATCGACAGGTTAGAAAAAAGCTAAGAAAAGCGATAAATATCCGGGAAGACTTCCTAAGCTTGCTATCGTAAGAGTAGGCAAAAGAGAGGATGACCTCGCATATGAGAGAGGTGCCGTTAAGAGAACTGAAAAAAGTAGGCATGGACTGTGAAACATTTGAATTCGATACCGATATCACAAATGAAGAATTCCAGAAGGAATTTATTAAAATCAACAGTGATAATGACATTGACGGAATTCTTTTATTCATGCCATTGCCTAAGCATATAAATACTCAGGAAGCTATTGCAAACTTCTGTCCTGATAAGGATTTAGACGGCCTTACACTTGGAAATATGGCTGCTCTCTATGCAGGAACTGACGGATATGCACCTTGTACTGCAGAGGCGGTTATCAAATTATTGGAATATTCTGACATCGATGTGGATGGAAAAAAATGTCACTGTAATCGGCAGAAGTAACGTAATCGGCAAGCCTGTTTCAATGATGTTAATCGATAAAAATGCAACAGTTACAGTATGTCATTCACATACAAAAGAACTTAAAAGACATCTGTCAGAGAGCGGAAATTCTTGTTGCAGCCATCGGAAGAGCAAAGATGATTGATGACAGTTATATTTCAGATGGTACTGTAGTTATCGACGTAGGTGTAAATGTTGATGAAGATGGAAATCTCTGCGGAGATACAGATTTCGAATCAGTATCAAAGAAGGCTTCATTAATAACTCCTGTTCCAAGAGGTGTTGGAAACATAACAACATCTGTATTATCAGAGCATTTGTTTGTTAAGAAGTTATCTTAAGAAGTTTGATATTCAGATTTGAGATTTAAATCTTAGATAATAATCAGATTTGAGATGATACTTTTAATCCGGGATGATGTCATATATAACAATCTGAGATCTTTCGGGATTGGATATTAAATAATCGTTGTATGTTAATCGGAATATTCTGATTAATATACTGAGGGGGAACGAATATGAATTTTATTAAAGATTTTAAGGGATTTATTTCAAGGGAAATGTATTTGACATGGCTGTTGGTATTATCATGGGTAGTGCTTTCACTGCAATAGTGAACAGCCTTGTCCAGGATATACTTTCACCATTCCTTGGTATTTTCACAGGTGGAATTAACTTCAATGATTTAAGTGTAAAAATCGGTGATGCAGAATTTAAGTACGGAAGCTTTATTATGGCAGTTATCAACTTCATATTAATAGCTTTAGTATTATTCCTTCTTATCAAGGCAATGATTGGAATAAAAAAAATGCATCATTATTAAAAAGAAACATGAAGAAGTTAAGGAAGAGGCTCCTACAACAAAGATCTGTCCATTCTGTAAGACAGAAATCGACATTGAGGCTACAAGATGTCCCACACTGTACTTCAGTACTTGAAGATGAAAAAACCTGAAGAAAAAACTGATAAATGATTGTATTGAGAGCAGTAATAAATGAAAAATATTGCATTAGATATAAAAAATAAATCATTTAAACCGATATATCTGCTTTACGGAGATGAGCAGTATTTAAAGGCATCCTGCTTAAAACAGCTTAAGCAGGCGATTGTCGGAGATGATGCCATGAACTTATCAGAATATAGTGATAAGCTGGATGTAAAAAGAACTTGTATCGGTTGCGGGAACACTTCCGTTTTTTGCGGACAGAAGACTTATAGTGCTTAACAGAGTTTCATTATTTAAAAAGTAATAATGATGAGCTCAACGAACTGATAGAAAATATGCCGCCGTATCTTACAATTATCATTGTTGAAGATACTATTGATAAGAGAAAGACGCTTTACAAGCTTATCTGCAAGACAGGATACATTTGCGATATAAGCAGAATGTCAGAAGCTGATCTTACAAAGTGGGTGGTTAAGAAATTATCAGATAAGGGATTTAAGGTAAGAGGAAGCACTGTAGCGCATCTGTTATCAAGAACCGGAAATGATATGAATAATATCGAAAATGAATTAAATAAAATTGCATCATACTGTAATGGAAAAGAAGAAGTTACCGTTGAGGATATTGATGATATTGTTATCTTTCAGCCTCAGGAGAGAGTGTTTGAAATGATAGAAGCTATATGTGCCAGCCAGAAGGAAAAGGCATTAAAGCTTTATTACGATTCAATAGCCTTAAAGGAAGCTCCTCTTAAGATACTTGCTCTTCTGAGAGAAATTATATTGGCATATTACAGACAAAGAGCGGCAGAGGTAAAACTGCCTGAAGCAGAACTGGCAAAGGGCATAGGCTCTAAAGGCGTTATGAAATTTGTCTCGTGGAAAAATATGCGAGATTTGCCACTAAATATTCAATGGAAAGATTGAAGGAACTTATCGGTGAATTTGCAGTGATGGAAGCTGATATTAAAACAGGTAAGATTTCTGACAAAACCGGAACGGAGCTTATGATTATAAGCGCCATGAAGGTACTGTAAAACAAAAAGCGATATGGTTAAAACTGTATCGCTTTTTTATTTTTGTTTTGTAATTTCGCATTAACCTATAAATAAAAAGCGGCAGAGAGATTAATTCTCTCTGCCGCTTTTTGTGGTTAAATATAAATTGTTTCAACCGGTCCGGTCTCTTAAAATTAATTAATTTAATTAATTAATGCTCTTATTTGAATTATATGTTTTATAAATTGTCATAAGAACTCTGATATAAGACACAATGTAAATGATTCCGGCAATAATTTCAATTATTGAGAAGAATACTAAAAATCCACTTGCAACAGGATTTGTAGCTGTTCCATAAGTTATATAGCTTGCGAAAGCACCTGATATTGCAGATACAGTAATTAATAAAATTAAGATCTGACAGGCAACAGTAATAGTAAGTGAAATTGCATACCATCTTCTTAAAAGGAAAATACGTGAAAATTCAAGAGGAGCATTGTTATCTCTTGCAATATCCATACATCCGCTGAGAATCTCTGTGATGTAGAAAATGTTAAGTGCAGCATTTACGGCAGCGAATATAATTGTATAAGCTACCAATGCATAATAACTTCCTACATAACCTCAATATTAAAACTTGCTGTTGAAGCAGCTACGTTTGAAGAGATTATTGAAGATCCGATAAGAGTTGCAAGTTCTGCACCTAAATAGATGTATGTAATGGCTCTTTTGCTTTTCTGAAGTGTTCACTGAATCCTGTAAGCTGAGATAATCCGTAAATTGAAACACCTAAAGATACAATAACCACGATAGCAGAAACAATAGTACCCGCTGTATTACCGGATACGAACATGTTGATTATGCCGCCAATAAGGTTAATGATAAAGCTTAAAAAACTATTAATAAGCCTCTCGAATATTTCGTTTATCCATTCGTTTACCCTTTCTATAAAATAATAATTTCTCCAATAATTATATATGACATTTAAAATCGGACAATAAAAAAAATAATCCTCTATAAAGAATTTTTCTTAACTGTCAAGACATATGTTACAGAAATAAATATAATGAAAAAAACATACGACCGTATTATGTTAAATTTAAAAAAAAGGCGACAAAGCAATAGTAGATGAATTTATTAAAAAAAACACAGATACGAAAGTCGCAATATTTTTATCAGAGATGCTATATTTGAAAAAAAAAAAAAAGAAGATTTTTAAAAAGTATATTAATAATAGGGAGCTATCGAGTAATCATCGGTAGCTTTTTTATTTCTAAAAACAAGGGGGCGAAAAAAGGGGCTAACTTTATGACATATTATACCGCATTAGGCTAATTTGAAAAATATAAAAAACGACTCAACACGGCATAAATACTACATTTATGTTATGTTGAGCCATTTAGCACCGTGGTAATGAAAGCTACTGACCGGACTCGAACCGGTGACCTGCTGATTACGAATCAGCTGCTCTACCAACTAAGCCACAGTAGCAAATGCATTTTTCTATATTAATTACTAAAAATCCAATAAAAATCCGATTGCAAAACACTTATAAAGTTGCATAATTGGCGAATATATCTTACATTAGTAAAGTAATTTTTATAGTAAAGCAGGTAATATAAAATGTCAACATTTAAAACAAACGGTATCCTGTTCGATCTGGATGGTACTTTATGGGATTCAACATCGGAAATTGCTGATGCTTGGAACGAATTGATAAAGATAAAAGGTGGCGTGGACAGACCGCCTATAACAAAAGAAGAATTACATGGGTGCATGGGGTTACCAATGTACTCAATAGCGGCTAAACTATTTCCTAATATGCCGGAACAGGACAGAAATGACTTGATGGATGAAATGGGAGTATTTGAAAATGACTACCTGAGGGAAAGAGGAGCAAAGCTATTCGATGGAATAGAAAGAGTAATAGAGGAAACATCCAAAAATGTTCCTATTTTCATCGTCAGCAACTGCCAGTCGGGATATATAGAAGCATTTATCGAGTCCCATAATTTTGAAGGTAAGATTACAGATAAATTATGTTGGGGTGATACAAGATTATCCAAGGGCGAGAATAATAAGCTTATTATAGAAAGAAACAACATAACACATCCGATTTATATCGGTGACACAGACGGCGATTCAAAATCTGCAGCATTTATAAATGCTCCATTTATTTTTGCTTCATATGGCTTCGGTAAGACTGATAAGTATGATGCAAAGATTGAAAAGCCTGAGGATATTCTGGATATAATTGAATATATTTAACTGTATCAGAATATAATCACTTAAAACATGCATTATTCTTTAGTTTAAAACTATATTTTATTTAATAAACATCTCTAATATGTTAGAATAAAAAAAAGAGTTTTTAATAATCTGTAAGGAGAACATTAAATGGGTAGCGTAAGAAGACTTTATGTTGAAAAAGAAGAAAGAATTTGCTGTAGAAGCTGAGAAGCTTGCTGCAGAAATTAAGAATTATTTAGGACTTACAAATGTTTCTGATGTAAGAGTTGTAGTGAGATATGACGTTGAAAATATCTCTGACGATACATTTGAAAAGAGCTTATTAACGGTGTATTCTCTGAACCACCTGTTGATAATTACTACAAGGATAAGCTCGAAGTTGCAGATAACGACTTCGTTATCAGTGTAGAATATTTACCTGGACAGTTTGATCAGAGAGCTGACTCAGCAGAGCAGTGTATTGCTCTGCTCGGCGATTCAGATGCCATTGTTAAATGTGCTTCTACATATGTAATAAGCGGCAATCTTACAGATGAAGATAAGAATAAAATCAAGAATATTCTTGTTAATCCAATAGATCAGAGAGTAGCAGAGGAAAATGTACCTGCAACTCTTGAAATGACATATGCAACTCCTGGTGACGTTGAAGTTCTCGAAGGCTTTATCGGTCTTAACCGTACACAGCTTGAGGAAAAGTACAACGAGCTTTCACTTGCAATGACATTTGCTGATTTCAAGCTTATCCAGGGTTACTTCTTAACAAAGGAAAGAAGAGATCCTTCAATGACAGAAATCCGTGTGCTCGATACATACTGGTCAGATCACTGCCGTCATACAACATTCTCTACAGAGCTTAAGAATGTCAAGTTTGACGATGGCTTCTACCGCACACCGATTGAAAATACCTACAAGGATTATCTCAATACATTTTCAAATATCTACAAGGACAGAAATGACAAATTTGTCTGCCTGATGGATCTTGCACTTCTTGCCATGAAGAGATTAAAGGCAGAGGGCAAGCTTGATGATCAGGAAGAGTCTGATGAGATCAACGCATGCTCTATCGTGGTACCTGTTGAGGTGGACGGAAAGACAGAGGAGTGGCTTGTAAACTTCAAGAACGAGACACACAAACCATCCTACAGAGATTGAGCCTTTTGGTGGCGCTGCTACATGCCTTGGCGGAGCAATCCGAGATCCTCTCTCAGGACGTACATATGTATATCAGGCAATGCGTGTAACAGGTGCAGCAGATCCTACAGTACCGGTTTCACAGACAATTGAAGGAAAACTTCCACAGAAGAAGCTTGTCAGAGAGGCAGCTCACGGATACAGCTCATATGGAAACCAGATCGGACTTGCAACAGGCTATGTCAAGGAGGTTTACCATCCAAATTATGTTGCAAAGCGTATGGAGATCGGTGCAGTTATGGGTGCGGCTCCAAGACGTGCTGTCCAGAGACTTAACTCAGATCCGGGAGATAAAATCATTCTCCTCGGAGGACGCACAGGACGTGACGGAATCGGTGGTGCTACAGGTTCATCAAAGGCACACAATACAAAGTCTACATCAGTATGCGGAGCTGAGGTACAAAAAAGGGTAATGCACCTACAGAGAGAAAGCTTCAGAGACTTTTCAGAAGAGAAGAGGTCAGCCATATCATCAAGAAATGTAACGATTTCGGTGCCGGCGGAGTTTCTGTTGCTATCGGAGAGCTTGCTGACGGACTTCGCATAGAGCTTGACAAGGTACCAAAGAAATACGCAGGTCTTGACGGAACAGATATTGCTATCTCAGAGTCACAGGAGCGTATGGCAGTTGTAGTTGCGCCTTCTGATGTTGAACAGTTTCTTGCATACGCAAAGGAGGAAAATCTCGAGGCAACAGAGGTTGCGGTAGTTACAGAGGATCCAAGACTTGTGCTTGAGTGGAGAGGCAAAGAGGTAGTAAATATCTCTCGTGCATTCCTTGATACAAACGGAGCTCATCAGGAGACAGATGTTGAGGTTGAGATGCCTTGCGAGAGCGACAATTATCTGGACAAAATCAGCACACCTGCTGTAGCCAGGATGGTTGAGGCAGGAGATATGAAGGGTGCCTGGGAGGCAGAGCTTGAAGACCTTAACGTATGTTCACCAGAAGGGACTTGTTGAGATGTTCGACGGCTCTATCGGAGCAGGCAGTGTATATATGCCATATGGTGGTAAGTATCAGCTTACAGAGACACAGAGCATGGTTGCAAAGCTTCCAGTGCTTAAGGGCTAATGCGATACAGTAACAATGATGGCTTACGGCTTCGACCCATATCTTTCATCATGGAGCCCATACCACGGATCTATATATGCAGTGCTTGAGTCTATCTCAAGAATCGTTGCAGCAGGCGGAGATTACAGCAAAATCCGTATGACATATCAGGAGTACTTCCGCAGAATGAATGAGGATCCAAAGCGCTGGAGCCAGCCGTTTGCAGCACTCCTCGGAGCATATGATGCTCAGATTGGCTTCGGACTTCCTTCAATCGGTGGAAAGGATTCCATGTCAGGTACCTTCAATGATATTGATGTACCGCCTACACTCGTATCATTTGCAGTTGATGTGGCAAAGGAAAAGGATATCATCACACCTGAGCTCAAGAAGAAGGAGGGCAATCAGCTTGTTCTATTTACAATAGATAAGGATGAGTTTGATCTTCCAAAAAATATGATCAGGTTATGACACTTTATACAGCAATCAGAAATCTTATCCAGGATGGCGCAATTGTTTCAGCATATGCACTTGACGGAAAAGGTCTTGCCGCAGCAGTATCAAAGATGGCATTTGGTAACAAGCTTGGTGTAACAATCGAGGATGAGGTGACAAGCGATACACTCTTTGCACCGGGCTTTGGTAATATCGTAGCTGAGGTTCCTGTTGATGCACTTTCAAAGGTCAGAGAGGCAATTGATGCAGCAGGTATTTCAGATGCAGCCTCTGTAGTCGGCTATGTAAACGATAAGCAGACCATTGAGTGTGACGATATGGTGCTTCCTGTTGAGGAGGCTGTCAAGGTATGGACAGCAAAGCTTGAGGGTATGTTTTCCATACAAAGGCAACAGACGATACAAGCAAGGTAAATAGCGGTCTTTACGATGCAAAGAATATCTATGTATGCAAGAATAAAGTGGCTAAGCCTACAGTATTTATTCCGGTATTCCCTGGAACAAACTGTGAGTATGATAGTGCTAAGGCATTTGAAAGAGCAGGCGCTGACACAATCGTAAAGGTATTCAAGAACCTCACAGCAGAGGATATCCGTGATTCGGTTGATGAGTTTGTAAAGGCAATCGACAAATCTCAGATTATCATGTTCCCTGGTGGATTCTCAGCAGGAGATGAGCCTGAGGGATCAGCTAAATTCTTTTGCAACAGCATTTAGAAATGCAAAGATGACAGAGGCTGTTGAAAAGCTCATCAATGAGAGGGACGGACTTGCACTTGGTATCTGTAACGGTTTCCAGGCACTTATCAAGCTTGGACTTGTACCATATGGAGAGATTAGACAGCAGGATGCACAGTCACCTACACTCACATACAATACAATCAACCGCCACATCTCAAAGATGGTGTATACAAAGGTGGTTTCAAACAAGAGCCCATGGCTTTGCAGGTGCTGATCTTGGTGGTGTATATGCACAGCCTGTATCACACGGTGAAGGTCGTTTCTATGCAAGTGTTGAAGTTGCTAAGGAATTATTTGCAAATGGTCAGGTAGCTACAAGATACTGTGATGCTGACGGTAACATCTCTATGGATGAAGCAATCAACATCAACGGTTCGGTTGCAGCTATTGAAGGTATCACAAGTAAGGACGGAAGAGTATTCGGTAAGATGGCTCACCCTGAAAGAATTGGTAAGTCAGTTGCTGTTAATATTGCAGGCAACCAGGATATGAAGATCTTCGAGTCTGGTGTTAAATACTTCAAGTAATTGTAAATGCGAAAACCTGTTTTTCGAAAATGTACTTTATATAAAGGTAAGTTTATATAAAAGTATGCTTTTACAAAGCTGATTATAAAAAGCCGGTTATTAATAAACTGTTGTTTTTAAGCCGGCTTTGCTGTAAAACGGTTATGTGACATAACCGGCTATAAAGAATTTAGATAATTTTTTTAAGAAAAGAGATAGATATAATGGAAAAGATTAAAATGACAACTCCTCTTGTCGAGATGGACGGAGATGAGATGACAAGAGTTTTATGGCAGATGATTAAGGATGAACTCTTATTGCCATTCGTTGACTTAAATACAGAATATTATGATCTTGGTCTTGTTCACAGAGATGAGACAAACGATGAAGTTACAAAGGCATCAGCTCTTGCGACAAAGAAGTACGGTGTTGCTGTTAAGTGTGCAACAATCACACCAAATGCAGCTAGACAGGAAGAGTACAACTTAAAAGGCTCTTTACAAGAGTCCAAACGGTACTATCAGAGCTATTCTTGACGGTACAGTATTCAGAGCTCCAATCATCGTTAAGGGTATTGAGCCATATGTAAGAACATGGAAGAAGCCTATCACAATTGCAAGACATGCATACGGTGATGTTTATAAGGCATCTGAAATGGTTGTTGAAGGACCTGGTAAGGCTGAAATCGTATTTACAGGAGATGACGGAACAGAGAAGAGAGAAGTAATTCACGAATTTGATGGTCCTGGTATTGTTCAGGGGATGCACAATCTTGATAAGTCAATAGAAAGCTTTGCAAGAAGCTGCTTCAACTTTGCTTTAGAGACAAAGCAGGATTTATGGTTTGCGACAAAGGATACTATTTCTAAGAAGTATGACCATACATTTAAAAGGATATCTTCAATGATATCTTCGAGGCAGAATACAAAAGATAAGTTTGATGATGCAGGAATTGAATATTTCTACACACTTATCGATGATGCGGTTGCCAGAGTTATCCGTTCTGAAGGTGGATATATCTGGGCTTGCAAGAACTACGATGGAGACGTAATGAGTGATATGGTAGCCACTGCATTTGGTTCTCTTGCAATGATGACTTCTGTTCTTGTATCACCAGACGGTAACTTCGAATATGAAGCTGCACACGGAACAGTACAGAGACATTATTACAAGTATCAGAAGAAAGGGTGAAAAGACTTCTACTAATCCAATTGCTACTATATTTGCATGGAGTGGTGCTCTTAGAAAAGAGGTCAGCTTGATAATAATGAAGAACTTGTTGTATTTGCTGATAAGCTTGAGAAGGCTTGTATCGATACAATCGAGTCAGGTAAGATGACAGGAGACCTTTCAAGAATCTCTACATTAGAGAATAAGGAAACTCTTGATTCAGAAGAATTCATCAAGGCTATTAGAGCTACTCTTGAAAAATTATTATAATTCTAAATAAAAATAAAAAACACAGGCGAGATGTAAAAACATTTCTTAAGCCTGTGTTTTTTTATATTTTGTTGTTGACATCAAATATTGATAGTGCTAATATGCACATAAAGAAATATTAGCACTCTATAAAAATGAGTGCTAATAAATAAAAAAGAAAGGAGTGATTCATAAGTGGAGCTTGATGAGCGAAAGAGAAAGATATTGAATGCTCTTATTGAGAATTACCTTGAAACAGGCGAGCCTACCTGTAGGTTCAAGAACAATTTCAAAATCTTCCGACTTGTCGCTTAGCTCGGCAACGATTAGAAATGAGATGGCCGATCTTGAGGAAATGGGACTAATTGTTCAGCCTCATACATCAGCAGGAAGAATTCCGACAGATGAAGGTTATCGATTCTATGTGGAGTCACTGCTTAACAATCATGAGATTGAGGTTAACAAGAAAGAAAGGCAAATCAAAGCTAAACAGGAAGAGATAGACGATCTTAAGAAAATGCTTAATGCCAACGGTCAGGTTGATGACGTAATGCAGAATCTGGCGGGTATGCTTGCAGAGGATACAAACTATGCAACGGTTGTTATGTCATCAGTTGGAGACAGAAACCGAATCAAGTTTATACAGCTTTCAAAATTAGAAGAGAACAAAGTTCTCGTTGTTGTAGTTTTGGAAGGTAACTATATAAGAAATAAAGGTTTTCTTACTTGAGAATGACATAACAAATGAGGCAATAAGCAATCTGAATCTTATGATCAATACATCAATTGCCGGGCTTACAACCAAGGAACTGGAACAGAAGATTCAGTTACTTGGTGAAAGCAATAATTCACGAGATAAAATTCTTTGCCAGATGTATTCCATTATTATAGATACAATTCATAATACAGATGGCATTCATATGTTTACTTCGGGAACGACAAATATTTTTCGTTATCCTGAATTATCAGTATCTGATACAGCGAGAGAGCTTATGACAACATTTGAAAAGAAACATGCTCTTTCAGATTTCATTAATAACAATAGTGACAGTACCGGAATCAATGTTTACATAGGCAAGGAAACATCCATTGAAGCCATGAAGGATTGCAGTATCATTACAACGACATGTGATTTAAGCAATGGAGTTAAAGGGAACGATAGGTATTATCGGACCGAAGAGAATGGATTACGAAAAAGGTTCTTGAAACGCTTAATAATATTAGATTAAGACTTGACGATTTATTTGATAAATAGATTGAATAAGCAATAAAAGTTCGGAGGATTTGATAGTGGGTAAGAAAGAAGATAAGAAGGCGGAAGATATTCTTAATGAAGATGTAGAAGCGGGCGCTAAGGCGGCAGCAGCTGCTGCAGAAGAAGTTGAAGCAGCTGAAAACGAAAATGCCGTACCTGAAGATGGTGTGGGTATTGAACAGGCAGCTGCAGACATCATTGCAAAAGATGCAGCAGCAGGAAGCTACAATAACTACTCTTGAAGATCAGGTAAAGCGCCAGATGGCAGAGTTTGACAACTTCAGAAAGCGTACAGAAAGAAAAAAGACAGATATGTTCGATCTCGGTGCAATCGATGTTGTTAAGAAGCTTCTTCAATCGTTGATAACTTTGAGAGAGGTTTCAAAACTTTACCTGAAGGTGAAGAAACAACAGGATTTGCTAAGGGAATGGAGATGGTTCACAAGCAGATGATGAAGATGTTGGAGGAATTAAAGGTTACTCCGATTGAAGCGATTGGCAACGAATTTGATCCCTGAGCTTCATAACGCCGTACAGCATGTTGAAAAAGATGATGTAGGCGAAAACATTGTAGTTGAAGAATTTGAAAAGGGCTACAAGTACAAAGATACAGTTATCAGACACAGCATGGTTATTGTTGCTAACTGATAACATTTAGCCGAAGAGATTCCGGATATAGAGGAAACCTCAGAGGATGTATCAAAAAAGCTTTTTTAAAAATTATTTTAAAAAATTAGTTAAGATTTAACTTTAAGGAGATATATATTATGGGTAAGATTATTGGTATTGACTTAGGAACAACAAACTCTTGTGTAGCTGTTATGGAAGGTGGTAAGCCTGTAGTTATCGCTAACTCTGAAGGACAGAGAACAACTCCTTCTGTAGTTGCATTTACAAAGAGCGGTGAGAGACTTGTAGGTGAGCCAGCTAAGCGTCAGGCAGTTACAAACGCTGACAGAACAATTTCATCTATCAAGCGTCACATGGGTACAGATTACAAGGTAACAATCGATGGAAAAGATTACACACCACAGGAAATCTCAGCTATGATTCTTCAGAAGCTTAAGGCTGATGCAGAAAGATTATCTTAGGTGAGACAGTAACAGAGGCCGTTATCACAGTTCCAGCTTACTTCAACGATGCTCAGCGTCAGGCTACAAAGGATGCTGGTAGAATTGCAGGTCTTGATGTAAAGCGTATCATCAACGAGCCAACAGCTGCAGCTCTTGCATACGGTCTTGATAACGAAGGCGAGCAGAAGATCATGGTTTATGACCTTGGTGGTGGTACATTCGACGTATCTCTTATCGAAATCGGTGACGGTGTTATTGAAGTTCTTGCAACATCAGGCAACAACCACTTGGTGGTGATGACTTCGATAAGAAGCTAATGGACTACATGATTGAAGACTTCAAGAGCAAGGAAGGTATCGACTTAAGCAAGGATACAATGGCTCTTCAGAGAATTAACGTTGCTGCTGAGCAGGCTAAGAAAGAGCTTTCAAGTGCAGGTAAGACAACAATCAACCTTCCATACATCACAGCAACAGCTGAAGGTCCAAAAGCACTTCGAAATGGAACTTACAAGAGCTAAAGTTTGATGAAATCACAGCTGACCTTGTTGAGAAGACAGCAGAGCCAGTTAAGAACGCTCTTAGCGATGCAGGTCGTATCACAAGCGAATTCAGGCAAAGGTTCTCCTCGTTGGTGGTTCAACAAGAATTCCGGCTGTACAGGAAAAGGTAAAAGCAGTCATTAACAGGACATGAGCCAACAAGAGCCTTAACCCAGATGAGTGTGTTGCTCTCGGTGCTTCAGTTCAGGCTGGTAAGCTTGCTGGTGATGCAGGTGCAGGCGATATTCCTTCTTGATGTAACTCCGCTTACACTTTCTATCGAAACAATGGGTGGTATTGCAACACACATGATTGAGAGAAATACAACAATCCCTACAAAGAAGAGCCAGATCTTCTCTACAGCTGCTGATAACCAGTCTGCAGTAGACATCAACGTAGTACAGGGTGAAAGACAGTTTCGCTAGAGGACAACAAGTCACTTGGACAGTTCAGACTTGATGGTATCCCTCCAGCTGCTAAGCGTGGTGTTCCACAGATTGAAGTAACATTTGATATTGATGCGAATGGTATCGTAAATGTTTCAGCTAAGGATTTAGGAACAGGTAAGGAACAGCACATCACAATTACATGCTGGTTCTAACATGTCTGATGAAGATATCGATAAGGCAGTTAAGGAAGCTGCTGAGTTCGAGGCTGCAGGATAAGAAGCGTAAGGAAGGTGTTGAGCTTAGAAATGATGCTGACTCAATGATCTTCCAGACAGAGAAGGCTTTGGATGAGGTAGGTGACAAGCTTGATGCTGCTGATAAAGGCTGCAGTTGAACTGATATCAAGGCTCTTAAGGACTTAGTTGAAAATGGTTAAGGACAACGAAAACATGAGCAGATGCACAGGTTGATGAAATCAAGGCTGCCAAGGAAAAGCTTGTGGAAAGCTCACAGAAAGTATTTGAGAAGTTTTTATGACGCTCAGGCACAGGCTGCTGGTGGTGCCGAAGGTGGCTTCAACAGCAGATAACGGAAACAACAACGACGGTAAGAACCCATACGGTGATGATGTAGTTGACGGAGACTACAAGGAAGTTTAATTAAAAAAACTTAAACCGTTTGATATAGAAATTAGAATATAGCGCATAAGGGTCAGGTAAAGGTTTTAACCTATTACATTGACCCTTGTGTGGAGTAAACATAAATGAGGATTGGCAATGGCTGATAAAAAGAGATTATTATGAAGTGCTGGGCGTTAGCAGAGATGCTTCAGAGAGTGAGATAAAAAGTGCTTACAGAAAGTTAGCCAAGAAATACCACCCTGATAGTAATCCTGATAATGCAGAAGCTGAAAGTAAGTTTAAAGAAGCATCAGAGGCGTATTCTGTTCTTTCAGATGCTGAAAAAAGAGAAAGCAGTATGATCAGTTTGGTCATGCAGCATTTGATGGAAGTGGCGGTGCAGGCGCAGGCGGATTCGACTTTAGTAACATGGGCGATATTTTCTCTGAATTCTTCGGTGGAGGTGGCGGGAAGCTTCTTCGACGGAATGTTTGGAGGCGGTGGTCGCAGACAGGCTCGTGGAAATGCTCATCGTAAGGGCAGAGACCTTGAAGCAAGCGTACGCATTGACATGTTAGAAGCTTACAAGGGTACAAAGAAGGATATCGAGTACAACTACAAAGAAGCATGTGATTCCTGCCACGGTTCAGGTGCCAAGGCCGGAACAACTCCTGAAACATGTACTAACTGTGGTGGTTCAGGTCGGGTTGTATATACACAGCAGTCAGTTCTCGGTATGCTTAGAAATATAGGCGTATGTCCTGAATGTAACGGTACAGGTAAGATTATCAAAGAAAAATGTGACAAGTGTAAAGGTAATGGATATTTCACTAAGAAGAGAAAAAAATCCAGGTTGATATCCCTGCAGGTATAGATGACGGACAGTACATCAGATTATCAGGTGAAGGTGATCCGGGTGAAAACGGAGGACCAAGAGGTGATCTTATCGTAGGCGTAAGAGTTATGAATAAGACTCATTTCGGAAGAAATGGTCAGGATCTCTTCAGTGAGGTTAGAATTTCTTATCCTACAGCTGTACTTTGGTGGCGAAGTAGAGGTTGAAACAATAGATGGTAAAATTCTTTATGATGTTAAACCGGGCAGTGTTTCGGGCCGAGAGTCCGCAAAGGGCAAGGTATGCCAAATGTAAGAAATAACAAGTCATTTGGTGATTTGTATATTACTCTTATTATTGACGTACCTACAAAGCTTACACATGAACAGAAGGAAGCTTTACTTGCATATGATGAAGCTCTTACAGGTAATGAAAGAGATGGCAAGAAAAAGAAAAAAAGTTCTTCGGTAAATAAAATATAAATAAAAAAACATCTGCTTTTTGTAGTTAATTATTAATTTGCAAGGCGGATGTTTTTATATACAATTAGATAAATGTAATAAAAAAGCATTAACATAAATGTCAGTATTTGTGCGTATATACTACCGCCGTGGTAGAGATATATTACAATAAATGTGTTATGTTTAGTGTGTAGTATGATAGCTGTATTTATCGAATAAAACGGCTATTGTTTGGGAGGTATAATCATGGGATTAATAAAAGCGGCTCTTGGATCATTTAACGGCACAATGGCAGATATGTGGAAGGAATTTTTCTACTGTGATGCTTTAGATAATAATGTTTTAGCTGTTAGAGGTCAGCACAGCAGTAGCAAGCGCTCATCAAATAAAAGAGGTCATGACAATGTAATTTCAAATGGAAGTGGAATCGTTGTTGCTGACGGTCAGTGTATGATGATTGTTGAACAAGGGAAGGTTGTAGAGGTTGCAGCTGAACCGGGAGAATACACATATGACAATACACAGGCCCCTACAATATTTTCCGGTGGTCTTGGAAAGGGAATTATTGATACTTTCAAGACAATAGGAAAGAGAGATTTACATTTGGTGGAGATACAGGTGTAGATCAGAGAGTATATTACTTTAATATTAAAGAGCTTGTGGACAATAAGTTTGGAACTCCTAATCCTATTCCGTTCAGAGTTGTGGATAAAAATATTAACCTCGATATAGATGTATCACTTCGTTGTTCAGGTGTTTATTCATACAAGATAGAAGATCCAATTCTCTTCTACACAAATGTATGTGGCAATATCGAAGAGGATTACACAAGAGATAAGTTGGAAAGTCAGCTTAAAACAGAGTTCATCAGTGCTTTACAGCCTGCATTTGCCAAGCTTTCAGCTATGGGGATCAGACCAAGTGAGGTAATTGCTCATAATACTGATCTTGAGAAGAGCATGGATGAAATCTTATCTGAAAAATGGTCAAAGTTAAGAGGTCTTGACATTGTAAGCGTTGCTATTGGTTCAGTAACACTTCCTGATGACGATGCAGAGCGTATTAAGAGAGCTCAGAACGATGCTATTTACAGAGATCCACTTATGGCAGCTGCAACACTTTCAGGTGCTCAGGCAGATGCCATGAGAGCCGCTGCAGCAAATGAAGGCGGTGCCATGAACGGCTTTATGGGTATGGGCATGGCTATGGGCGCAGGTGGTGCAAACACAGCAGCTCTTTTTTTGAAGCAGGTGCAAAGCAGCAACAGGCACAGCAGCAGTCTGCACCGGCTGCAGGTGTATGGAAATGTACATCATGCGGAACAGAAAATACAGGTAACTTCTGTACTAACTGTGGAACACCAAAGCCGGTTGCAGTTAATAAGTTCTGTCCAAACTGTGGTTTTGATCTTTCAGGATCAAATGCAAAGTTTTGTCCGAACTGTGGCAATAAATTAGATTAATAAGGGAATTTATGGCAGAATTACAGGATTTTAAATGCCCTTCCTGTGGAGGCGCAATACATTTTGATACGGGCGTTCAGAAAAAATGAAATGCCCTTACTGTGATGCTGAATTTGATATTGATTCATTAAAGGCATTAGAAAATGAGCCTGAAATACTCGATGAAGATAAATTTGCCTGGGACAATACTCCGGGGCAGGAGTGGAGCGAAGAGGACCAGGAGCAGCTTAATTCTTATGTTTGTAATTCATGCGGTGGTGAAATAATAGGTGATAAGACTCTTGGAGCCACGAGCTGCCCATATTGCGGAAGTCCTGTCGTAATGACAAAGATGTTTGCCGGTATTTTAAAAGCCGGACTATGTTATTCCTTTTAAGTACGACAAGAAGCAGGCAGAAGACAGCCTCAGAAAATATGTAAAGAGCAAAAAGATTCGTTCCTAAGCTTTTTAGATCAGAAAACAGAATAAAAAGAGATCAGAGGTATTTATGTACCTTTCTGGCTCTTTGATTCAAAAAGATAGATGCGGATATCCAGTACAATGCAACTGAAGTAACCACATGGTCAGATTCAGAGTATGTTTATACAAAAAACAGACCACTATAAGTTATACAGATCAGGAGATATGAAGTTCCAGCATATTCCTGTAGATGGTTCAAGTAAAATGCCTGATGATTTAATGGAATCAATAGAGCCATTTGATTTTAGTGAGGCAGTGGATTTCAGACTGCATATTTATCAGGATTCTTTGCTAACAGATATGATGTTACTGCAGATGACAGTGTTGAGAGAGCCAATACAAAAATTAAGAACAGTACAGAAGCAGAATTTAAAAAGACTACAAAAGGATATGACTCTGTTGTAACAGCTGCTTCAAGTATGAGATTATCTGAGTCTACTGAACATTATGCACTTTATCCTGTATGGATTCTTAACACAAAGTGGAATGGCAATGATTACATGTTTGCCATGAATGGTCAGACAGGTAAGTTTACAGGAAACCTTCCTGTAAGTGTCGGCGGACTTTGGGGATGGTTCTTTATTATCACAGGTATCATTGGAATATTGTTATTTTTACTGTTTTATTTTGTATTTTAAAAGGAGCTGCATATGAATAAAATTAAATTAATAGCTGCGTCCTTATGTACAAGTGCATTGATCGGGGGAGCACCTCTTTTGGCAACTCCTGTTCTTGCAGAGGAAAGCAGTAAAGTTTCAAAAGATTATGTGGTTGATAATGCGGATTTATTAACTCAGACAGAAGAAAATGAATTAAGCGAAAAACTTCAGGATATCAGTGATGAGTTACAATTTGATGTTGTAGTTGTTACAACTAATTCAATAGGTTCTAAGACAGCAACTGAATATGCCGATGATTATTTTGATTATAATGGCTACGGAAGAGGCTCAAATAATGACGGCGCCTTATTCCTTGTGGATATGGGTGACAGAAAGTGGGCTATTTCAACATCAGGATATGGCATCGAAGCAATTGTTGATTCTGCCTTAGATGATATGGAAGAAGAGATAGTTTCGTATTTAAAGTCTGGTGATTACGATGGCGCCTTTAATGAATTTGCTGATCTCACATACGATATTGTAAATGATGCAAAGAATGGAAAATCATATTCAAAATTCTACTACATCAACAACTAAGAATCATAAGAATATAGGTACGAACCTTATCGTTGCCTTCTCCATAGGTGCAGGTATTTCGCTTATAATTATTTTGGTTTACAGAAGTAAGTTAAAACCTGTTAAATTCAGAAAGAGGCAAAGGAATATATTGTACCGGGAAGTTTTAACCTTAGAAGAAGTGACGATGTCTTCCTCTATTTCAATATTACAAAGGTTCCGATTCTAAAAATAACGACAGTGATGATTCAGGAAGTTTCCATTCTTCATCATCAGGAAGCTCACACGGCGGTTCAAGCGGAAGTTTCTAAAGTGCAACAGCGAACATGAATGGCCAGCGTCAGCGTATGCAAACGAAGTGAATTCAACAAGTGTGCATGCCACATAAGTTGAGAAAGCATTATCATATAACAAAAAACAGGGGTAAGAGAAGTTTGGTTCTTACCCCTGTTTTTTTGTTTAAGTAATCTTTTTAATAATCCCAAACATTGTGATTAAAACCCACAATTATTATCCGATATTTTTAGAAATTTGTTATTAATTCCATTATCAAAATGGAAAATTTTAAAAAAACCTGTATTTATTTATCCATAATCATTAAAAATTCCTACATTAATATGCAAAAAATCGTTAAAAGATAGGCGCTTATGTGGTATTATAAATTAGTTATATTGTGACTATTTATAGTCATATCTGCTTTAACCCGATTCTGTCAGGGTTAAGTGGACAGAATAGAGATAATAGTTAATAATAACTAGACAAAATATCGCACCTTGGGTGAAAGGAAGTAGTGTTATGATATATGAAAAAGTCTCTTCCGATATGAACTTTCTGAGAGAGAAAACGTTATAGAAAAAAGTTTTTGGAAAGACAACAATATTGTTGAAAAATCCTTAAAGCAGAGAGAGGGATGTCCTACATATACATTTTATGACGGACCACCTACAGCTAACGGTAAGCCTCACGTAGGACACGTTTTAACCCGTGTTATTAAGGATATGATCCCGAGATACCGTACAATGAAAGGATATATGGTTCCAAGAAAGGCCGGATGGGATACACATGGTCTTCCGGTAGAGCTTGAAGTTGAGAAGAAGATTGGTATCAACGGTAAGGAACAGATTGAGAATTACGGTATTGAGCCATTCGCCAAAAAGCAGTGTAAGGAAAGTGTATGGCAGTACAAGTCTATGTGGGAAGAATTCTCATCAAAGGTAGGCTTCTGGGTAGACATGGAGCACCCATATGTAACTTATGATAACAACTTTATTGAGTCTGAATGGTGGGCATTAAAGGAAATCTTCAAGAAGGGTCTTTTATATAAAGGATTCAAGATTGTACCTTACTGTCCTCGTTGTGGTACACCTCTTTCATCACATGAGGTTGCACAGGGATATAAGACAGTAAAAAAAAAGTCAGCAATTGCTAAGTTTTCAAGAAGAAAAGATGAAAGACATATTCTTCTTAGTATGGACAACAACACCTTGGACATTACCATCTAACACAGCTCTTTGTGTTAACCCTGATGAGACATATGTAAAGGTTAAGGCAGCTGACGGATGTACATATTTTAGCTGAAGCATTGGCTCCAAGGTACTTGCAGGATTATACAGAAGGCTAATCTGATTCAGAGGAAAATGGTGCAGATACGAAGTGCTTGAATCATACAAGGGTTAAAGATCTTGAGCATCAGGAATATGAAGCTTTATATGCATGTTCAAAGACAGAAGCAGAGAAGCAGAAGAAAAAACAGCCACTATGTTGTATGCGATAACTATGTAACAATGTCAGACGGTACGGGTATCGTTCATATTGCACCTGCATTTGGTGAGGACGACTCAAGACTTGGTAGAAAGTATGACTTACCATACCTTCAGTTCGTTGACGGTGCAGGTAACATGACTGAGGAAACAGAATTTGCCGGATGCGTGTATTCATCAAGAAGGCAGATCCACTTATCCTTGATGAGTTAAAGTCAAGAAATCAGCTTTTCTCAGCTCCTAAGTTAGAACATGAATATCCATTCTGCTGGAGATGTGATACACCACTTATCTACTATGCACGTGAATCCTGGTTCATCAAGATGTCTGAAGTTAAGGATCAACTTATTAAGAATAATAAGACAATCAACTGGATTCCTAAGAAACAATCGGTAACAGGACGTTTCGGAGCATGGCTTGAAAATGTTCAGGACTGGGGTATTTCAACGAAACAGATACTGGGGTACACCGCTTAATATTTGGAAATGTGACGACTGTGGCGAGTTAGAGTCAATCGGAAGCATCGAAGAACTTAAGGAGAAAGGCGACAACTTTCCTGACGATATCGAGCTTCATAAGCCATATATCGACAAGATTACAATTAAGTGTCCTCACTGTGGCAAACAATGCACAGAAGCACCTGAAGTTATCGATTGCTGGTTCGACTCAGGTTCAATGCCATTTGCACAGCACCACTATCCATTTGAGAATAAAGAATTATTCGAGCAGCAGTTCCCAGCACACAGTTCATATCTGAAGCTGTTGACCAGACAAGAGGATGGTTCTATTCACTTCTTGCAATCTCAACATTACTCTTCGATAAGGCTCCTTATGAAAATGTTATCGTTCTCGGTCACGTTCTCGATAAGGATGGCAATAAGATGAGTAAGTCAAAGGGTAACGCCGTAGATCCTTGGAAGCTCTTAACCAGCACGGTGCAGACGCTATCCGTTGGTATTTCTATGAGAACTCACAGCCATGGCTTCCAAACAGATTCTATGATGATGCTGTTACAGAAGGTCAGCGTAAGTTCATCGGTACTTCTGGAATACATATGCATTCTTTCGTTTTATATGCAAATATTGACGATTTTGATGCAACAAAATATACAGCTTGAATATGACAATTCCCTTTACGGTTATGGATAAATGGTTATTATCAAGACTTGAGACACTGGTTAAGACTGTTGATGACAATCTTGAGAACTAACAAATTACAGAAACTGCAAGAGCTCTTGAAAGACTTTGTTGATGAGCTTTCTAACTGGTATGTAAGAAGAAGCCGTGAAAGATTCTGGGCTAAGGGAATGGAGCAGGATAAGATTAATGCTTACATGACTCTTTACACAACACTTGTAACTCTTTGCTAAGATTTCTGCACCAATGGTTCCATTCATGACAGAAAGCATTTATAGAAATCTTGTATGCAGCATTGATAAAAATGCGCCTATTTCAATACATTTATGCGACTTCCCCTAAGGTTAATGAGCAGTTCATTGATAAAGAAGCTTGAGGAAACTATGGATGATGTATTAGACGCAGTTGTTATCGGACGTGCATGCCGTAATTCAACTAATATCAAGAACCGTCAGCCAATCGGCAAGATGTTTATTAAGGCAGACTGGAAGCTTGATGAGTTC
>VOFJ01002788.1_pt1 | contig 43879 bp, 45 predicted proteins | sample 5384081 | NCBI WGS metagenome assembly VOFJ01 (sample SAMN12384729, study PRJNA508395) | human gut metagenome | isolation source: healthy gut I | host: Homo sapiens
CCTTTTGAACGTGCACTTTCAATTCCCTCCTTTGACGCTGCCTGATGGTCGTGCGCTCTTGCTCTGCTATCGTGCCGAGAACTTCGATGAGAATATTGTTGACCATCTCAAGTACCCATTCCTGCCCAACGGGGAAGTCGGTCATTGTTGTGGGGTAGGTCGATGATTTTGACACGGATGCCATGCTCCTTGAAGTATTGCAGCTCTACTCTGATGTCACCCTTATTGCGGCTGAGTCGGTCGAGGGACTTGATGACGAGCGTATCACCCCTGACGGAGAATGGTTGTTTTCAATGCCTGATAGCCTGAACGGTCGAGGCTTTTTCCAGACCCTTTATCGGTCACGATATCCCGTTCTGTCGCGCCGAGCTTCCGAAAAGCATTGAGCTGTCGGTCAAGATTTTGTTCTTTGGTGCTGACACGGGCGTAGTAGTAGGTTCGGTTTTCCATGATAACCTCCTTGAAAAAGTGTATGAAAAAGCCGATGAATTTCCGCACATATCCGAAAACTGCTTTTGGTGGTTCTCAGACAGGAAATTCATCGGCTTTGGTGTGGTCGTAAAGGTATACCTTATTGGATAGTGCCGGTGAGGATAGAACACGCTGCTCAATAAGATATTTAATTATCTTTTTCCTCTCAGAATCGTTCGCAGAGGCTTCGGGGTATAAGGATAGCCCCCTGCCTTTGCGTCGCTCAGAGAAAGGAAATCTATAATAATTTCTTATTGAATCTCAAGATGCAAGAATCATCGGCTCTTTTGCAATCAAAGCAAGCGATGTGAACGCTCTTGGTAGCCCGAACACTGTTCCCGCAGCAGGGGCAGATATATTTCCGACTGCTGCTCGGCTTCGGCGGGAGTGGTGGGGTATTGCTGTGCGTTCCTGTTCCTGTAACCGATACGCCGTAGAACTCATTGCGGGTGATGAGGATATCGCTCAAATCGTTTTCGAGCACAAAGGTCAGCAATTCATCGTTTGGCTCAGTGATGGTCCAGCCGTATTTTTCGTGATGGCTCACCGTCAGACCATGGCTCGGCAATCTCCTTGAAGCGCTTATTGTGGTAGGTATTGCCTCGGCTTGTGTCCTTGATGCCGTTGACGTGGCAGTAGTAATGCACCATCTCATGCAGCAGCGTTGCGCAGATGTTTTCGATTGGTCTTGCGAGCGTACCGGCTCCGATGTTGATTTCATTGCTGCTGCCGGTGACGGATACCCAAGTATCATCTCTCATAGAGAAGTGCCCATATGCTCGCGGGGTGGATTGAATAGTGATGGTCGGTCTTGACAGTGCACTTTCAAAAAACGCTGATTGAGCAGGTCGAACAGCTTGTTGAGGTATCCTGCAACACGATTATAAGACGTTAGCTGTTTTCACGGTAATTTCCTCCTTGAAAGTCAGGAGCGAATACAGTATAATCGCTGTACCCGCTCCTTTGGTGTGTGGTATGAAGCTCTTTGCCTGTTGCTTTGGACGGCGGTCAGACAAGGGGCTTTTTTTTCATGCGCTGATGGAGAAGCGGCGGGATGCAACTTGCAGGAACGGAAATACGAAGAGTACGAAGAAAATGAAGAACGCCATGGGGATACCTCCTTTCTTGGCGAAAAATAGAAAAGAGCCAGCCTATAAAGACTGACCCTAAAAAACAAGTGTCACTGTTATCGCGCCCTTAATGATAAAGAGAATATGGAGCGAGAAAAAGTGACACCTGAATTTACATTTTGGTATAGAAAAAACTTTTTGACTCTGATAGTGGGGTGTTGGTCGTCGGTCGAGAAAGATGACCATCATTACTTCTTATGAGCAGGCATTGTGAGCTTTTTTTGAGACAGAAGAATTCATTTGCTCCAATGGCGAAATATTATCAAAGCCCTTGAGGATGTCTGCATTGAAAATGGCACAGTAGTGTTTAGTCATTTCCAGAGTAGAATGCCCCAAGAGCTTTTGCAGAGTGAATGCGTTTCCTCCACAGTCTATCAAATACTTTCTTGCAAAGGTATGACGGAACTTGTGAAGAGAAGTGCTTTTGAACACCATGACTTCGATTATAACGAGCGATTGACAGGCGAAGTGCGTTTTCAGTGAGCTGTTCTCCATGCTCAGTGCAGAAAAAGATAGTCAGATGCCTCACCACCCCTGATTCGCATATATTGACGAAGATTTTTGAGACAGTGTAGAACAGAGCGGAATTACCTGTATCTTGCCTGTTTTGGTGTGTCGAAAAGTGACCTGTCGGCTTTCGAGGTCTATATCCCGATTCTGGATATTTCTGATTGTTGATGCGCGACAGCCACTATTCAAGAGGAACTGAACGATGACCCAACTTCGATATTCTACGAAAGAACAAGATGCAGAGGGCCTTTTTAGAAGTAATGAAAGCTCACTATCACTGTAAGTTTCCTTTACGGTTTTTTGGCTTGTAGTTGGGGACAGTCAATCCGGAATAACCGTTTTCTCTGCACCAAGTCAGAAAAGAATTAAAAGCGCGTAAATAGCTGCTGATGGAATTTGCAGAGAGACCTGAGTTTCGCATAGATACGATTGCTGCATCGACCTGTGCGCGAGAAAGAGAAGAAAGCGGAACTGTGATGTCAAGATGTTTCGAGATACAATGAAAGTGCTGCCGATATGTTTTGAGGGTTTTTGAAGACAGACCTTTTGCAGAGGCAGCAGATAGATATTGTTCAAATCGTTCTTGAATACTGCTGCTTTCGGTGGAGAACATTGTGATTTTTTGCCCATGATGAGACCTCCTGATTGATGAAAAAAGATATTAAAATCAGGCGGTCAGATTTTCTTGAAGATAAAAGAAAAAACCCTTGAAATCATACGATTTCAAAGGGTTTTGGTGGAGACTGCTGGACTCGAACCAGTGACCTCCTGCGTGTGAAGCAGGCGCTCTAACCAGCTGAGCTAAGCCTCCAACTGTGGTGACCCGTACGGGATTCGAACCCATGTTACAGCCGTGAAAGGGCCGTGTCTTAACCACTTGACCAACGGGCCATATGAGACACGGGATGCTTTCGCATCCCGTGCATCTGGTAGCGGCACCTGGATTTGAACCGGGGACACTGCGGGTATGAACCGCATGCTCTAGCCAGCTGAGCTATGCCGCCAAATATTCCTGCTCGACAGGACAGAAGCTACTATACCAAATAAGATAGCCTTTTGTCAATAGTTTGTCCAAAAATTTTTGCGATTTTCCGGAATCGGGGAGAGGGGCGCGCCCTCTCCCCCGTCTTTCATCGGCAAACGACGTTTTTTCCCTCCGACCAGACGGAGACGATGTTGTGCCGGTGCATCATGTAAATCGCGCGCTCGAAGCGCTCGCGCACCGAGAGCGGATGCGCGGCCTCGGTAAAGTCGGAGTCGTCGACGACAATGGCGTGGAGATAGTCGCCGGGGACAAATCCACCGTGCCCGCCGAAATACTCGTGTCCTGCGCTGGAGCCGAGGTAGTAGCCCTCCTCGACGGTCAGAAATTCGTCCTTTCCGTCGCTCTGCATGTGGCGGAACTTCGACGCGCGGATGGACATGGTGATGACCTTGTTCATCGCCAGCAGCGCGCCGCCTGCGATATCCGACCCGAGCGTGACGAGGTTGCCCTCGCGCAGCAGCGTCCGCACGGGCGCGACGCCCGAGCAGATGTTGATATTCGACCCCGCGCAGTGCGCCGTGACGACGCCATGCTCGCGCATGGCCTCGCGCTCGCGCTCGTCGGAGTGGACGCAGTGCGCCATGACGGTATGGTCCTTCCACAGCCCCGCGCGGTCGTAGCTCTCCCAATATTGCGCGCAGTCGGGGCAGAGCTCTTTGACCCACGCGATCTCACCCTTATTTTCAGACAGGTGCGATTGGACGTACAGCCCGCGCTCCGCGGCGAGCTTGCCGAGCCAGCTCATCAGCTCGTCGGTGCACGATGGGGTGAAGCGCGGCGTCAGGATGGCTTGACGGTCTGGAAGCGCCCGCACGCGTCCAGCCAGCGCAGCGTTTCGCGCTTGGACTGCTCGGTCGTCTCCTGAAGCTCGGGGCTGCCGTTGCGGTCCATGTTGACCTTGCCGACATAGCCCGTGACGCCCGCCTTTTCGAGCTCTTCCATCAAAATGAGCGTCGCGTCCGTGTGGAGGGAGGAAAACATGCAAACGCGCGTCGTGCCGCTCGTGATGAGGTCGCTCGCGAGCTTTTTGTAAATGCGGCGGGCGTAGTCGCTGTCTTCAAAGCGCGCCTCGGTCTTGAACGTGTAGGTGTTGAGCCAGTCGATCAGCGGCAGGTCCATGCCCATGCCGAGCATGGGGTACTGCGGCGCGTGCAGGTGCATGTCGACAAAAGACGGCATGATGAGGCTATCACCGTAGTCGATGACTTCCGCGTCGGCGTTCTGCGGCACGGCCTTTTCAACGCTTTGGATGCTGCCGTCGTCATGCAGGACGAGGCAGCCGTGCTCGACGATCTCGAGCTTGCCGAGCGCCGGTGCGGAAACGAGATTGCCCTTGAGGATCTTCATATCAGTCACTCCTGTTTTAGCTTTGTGCAAAAGAAAAAGCGCCCCGCCCGGGGACTTCTCCCCCGGCTGAGCACCCATAGCAGAGCCTTTCGGCGGCTCCGTAGAAACTTTCGCGCCATGTAAAGCGAAACTATATGAGTTTTTCTCCGCTGCCATCACCATACCACGCGAAAGCGAAAAATTGCAAGCAAAAAAAGCGGCGGGCGCGCTATGTCATATCGGCGCAAGTGCGCACATAGGATTAATCCCAAAGAGGTGAATCACGATGCAAAAGAAACGGACAGGACGGATGCTGTGTTCGCTCGCGCTCTCGGCGGTGACGCTCTGGGGCGTGAGCGTCACGGCGCCGGCGAAGGACGCGCGCGATGCGCTCCGCTCGCTCAAGGACGAGACGCTGGGCGTGATGCTGCTGAGATATGAGCGCGGCGACGGCGGCGAGGACTTTCTCAGCCTGCAAACGTCGCTCGCGCTGCATGCGACGCCGCTTCTGCGCGAGGGCGAGGAGAACATCGCGCAGGCATGGTCGGAAGAGCTTGAGCAAAAGCCCGATGACAGCGCGGACGAAACGGGCGACGCGCAGGACAGTGAGGGGCACGGTGCTCACGCAGGAGGAGACGCCGGACGAGATCGCCGTGACGGAAAACGGCTCGCCGGCCCGCACGCTCAAGGCGTCCGACCCCTCGGGCTATACGGTATTCGGCAATGTGTACATCAACAACGGCTCGGATGCCGCGCTCGACGCCTCGATGCTTGCAGGCGATTATGCAGCAAAGCTCGGTGCGGAGGGGCCGCAGGTGCTCATCATCCACACCCACGGCTCGGAGAGCTACACCATGCCGCCGGGGCAGGAATACGACGTATCCGACACGTTCCGCACGCTGGACACGAACTGCAACATGATCCGCATCGGCGACGAAATGGCGCAGGTGCTGACCGACGCGGGCATCAGCGTCGTGCACGACCGCTCGCTCTACGACTATCCGAGCTATTCGGGCGCGTACAACCGCTCGCTCGCGTCGATCGAGAGCTATCTGCAAAAGTACCCCTCGATCTCGTTCGTGCTCGATGTGCACCGCGACGCGGTGCAGGACGCGAACGGCCAGCAGTTCAAGCTGCTGTGCGGCGAAGATAAAAACGCCGCACAGCTCGAATTCGTCATCGGGTCGAACGGCGGAGGCCTGAGTCACGATCTCTGGCGCGAGAACTTAAAGCTCGCCTGCGCCGTGCAGGAAACCCTGTACAAAGACTATCCGACCCTCATGCGCCCCGTCACCGTGCGCAACTCCCGCTACAACCAGCACATGACGACGGGCTCGCTTCTCGTCGAGGTTGGTACGGCGGGCAATTCGCTCGAAGAAGCCGTCAACGCCGCGCGGCTTTTTGCCGCGGGCTTTGCCAAAACGATACAAAACGGGACGTAACGGCGCTCCCGCCGCCAAAATAGACGGAAAGAGGCAAAAAGCACAAATTCTTGTCAAAGTTGCCGTGTTGCATTCTGCACAAAAATCCTGTTAAATGGAAGTTACCATTTCAATCGAAAAATTTCGTCAGAAATTATTTTTTCAGGAGGGGTAATTCCATGGAGCTTCTTCAGGAGCGCATCCGCCGCGAGGGGCAGAGTCCTGCCCGGCAACATCGTCAAGGTCGACGGTTTCCTCAACCACCGCGTCGACACCCGTCTGCTCGAGGACATTGCGGACGAGTTCGCCAAGTATTTCGACACCAGCAAGATCACTGTCGTTCTGACGGCGGAGGCCAGCGGCATCGCGCTTGCGACCATCTGCGCGCAGAAGTACGGCGTCCCGATGCTCTTTGCCAAGAAGGCCAAGAGCGACAACATCGAAAGCGGCCTGTACCAGAGCGAGGTCTTCTCCTACACCTACAAGAAGAGAGTCACGCTGCTCGTCTCCCAGGAGTGGCTGAACGCGGACGACCACGTGCTCATCATCGACGACTTCATGGCCAACGGCTTCGCCGTGCAGGGCCTTGTCGATATCGTCAACGAGGCGGGCGCGAAGCTCGAAGGCATCGGCATCGCCGTGGAAAAGGGCTTCCAGGGCGGCGGTGACCGCTTCCGCGCGAGCGGTATCCCCTACAAGGCACTCGCCGTTATCGAAAAGGCGGACGAGAACGGATTTGTCTTCCGCGAGGAATAAGTTCTTCAAAAAAGAGAGGCTGGCCATTTGGCCAGCCTCTCTTTGGCTTTTGCACTGCGCTTCGTGCCTTGCCGTCCGTAGGGGCGTCTGCGACACCGCGCTCCGTGAAGTGTTTTTTGGCACGCGCATGTCGCGCCAAAAACGATTAAAATTTATTTCGCGTCTGCGGACGCGAAAGTCTGCGACTGCATAGCGCCTGTTTTCTGCCCGTAGGGCAGAAAATACGGCGGGTGCGAGACGGAAGTTGGTGCGTCGATTTTTAGTGCGGAGGGCCTGTTTGCCGCCGGAGGCGGCGGGAAAAATTACAGTTAGTTGCCGTTCATTGCTTCTGTGGGGACAAAGTAGTTTTCTGAGACGATGATCGTGCCGTCGTTCAGGGTGACCATCATACGGTCCATGTCTTTGTCGATGTCGATGCTTTTTCACATCGAGCTGTGAAAAGTCGCCCGCATAGAAAAAAGGTGAGGATCGGATACTCGTTGTCCCCCCCAGTTGATCTTGGCTTCGACGCCGTCTCTGCACGAGGGCTCGTAACTTTCCATGGCAAAGGTCCCGACGAAGTCAGTGGAAGACCATGTTTTCCTGAGCGTGCCGGAAATGGTGATGGAGGAGGGCGCGTAAAGTCGTACTGTTGTCCTCGTAGACCCTTGCAGGGACGGTCTTGTCGATGGTTTTTCGCGTCCCTCGGATGCCGAGCAGGACGATCGCGCAGAGGATGGCGAGCAGAAGAATGAGGGCCGTGTTTTCTCTTTTTGCGGTTCATCGTGTGTGCCTCCTTGTCCTATTAAGTTTTGATGTGAAATTGTACCTCAAAAAGCGTACACACCCATGCGAGGGCAGCGGAAGGGGGACGTAGAGCAGAAAGTGCGTAAGATGCGCTTTTTGTTGTACCCGAACAGCTGCGGGGCGGCGATGCCCTTGACCTCAGGGGTAAAAATGAGGAAAAGAAGTTCGAATGGCACAGCAGCACCCAGTCGAAAAAAAAAGAGAATGTCGTAGGCCTCCATGACATAGAGGATCACGAGATACCGCGTGAAAAACGCGCCGAAGGTGACACCGTTCCGAACGCCGTCCCACGCGGCGAGGACTGCCGCACCGAGAAACAGCAGCATCGCCAGAGGCACCAGCCGAGGATATGTGCGCCGCGGAAGCGCTCGGCTTTTCTCTCAGGAACGGCGGCGAAGACCTCACGCGGCGCGTAGGAGAAGAATTTCTTCTCCTGAATGAGCCCGACGCCGGCGTACAGCAGGAGAAAATACGCCGCCATGACGAGAAACGATGCAAGCAGGGTGATCTTCATTTCTGTTGATGTCTCTTTTGCCGTCGTTTTTTGCCGCTTTACAGGCGGTAGAGCTCCGGCCGCCGGTCGTGGAAAACGGGGACGCGGGCGCGGAGTGGCGCGATGGAGGAAAGGTCCAAGTCGGCGGTGACGATCTCCTCTTCCCCGCCGCCTTGGGCTAAGACCGCGCCCAGCGGGTCGATGATGCGCGAAAAACCGCCGTACAGCGTGCCGTCGCGCTCGCCGCAGGCGTTGCACGAGACGACAAAGAGCTGGTTTTCGATCGCGCGGGCGGCGGTGAGCGTTTCCCAGTGGTACTGCCGCGCGGCCGTCCACTGGGCGGGCAGGAACATGACCTGCGCTCCGCGCAGCGCCAGCGTGCGCCACAGCTCGGGAAAGCGCACCTCGTAGCAGATGAGAAGGCCGCAGCGCACGCTATCCAGCGTGAAGGTGACGAGGTGGTTGCCGGGGGTGTAGACCTCGTGCTCGCCCATCGGCGTGAAGGGATGGGTCTTGTCGTATTCGGAGATGCACGCGCCCGCACGGTCGAAGACGCAGGCGGTGTTGTAGATTTTGCCGCCGCGTCTGTTCGACACGCTCCCCGCCACGATGTTGACGTTCAGCTCGCGCGCGAGCGGGGAAAAACGAGCGCGCACGGCTTTCGCGTTTTCATCGCTCGCCGCGGCAAGGTCGCCCGCGGGCATGAAGCCCGTGTTCCACGTCTCGGGCAGGACGACAACGTCGGGGCCGTTTTTCCCCGACAGCGCGGCGCACGAGCGCCTCCGCGCGGTCAAAGTTCGCTTTGCTCTCCAGCGAGCGCATATTCATCTGGATCACGCTGACCTTCATGGTGGTGTCCTCCAAAATCGTTTTGATACGGTCATTATACGAAAAGAAAGCCTGCATTGCAATGCACAACAAAAAGAGGACGGCAAATGCCGTCCTCTTTTTTGCTGAAAAAAGCCTCGCAGAGTTTTACCCGCAAGGGGTATGCGGCATCCGTAAAGCAGCAGAGTTGCTAACGGCTGCCCAAGCGCCGCGTATGGCAAAATAAGCGTCGCAGACTTTGCGCCGCGCACGGCGCGAAATAAATTGAAATCGTTTTTTGGAACGACATGTGCGTGCCAAAAAACACTTTGCACGGAGCGAACGTGCGCGCCTTTGGCACGTGCGCTGAGCGCAGTGAAATTCTGCTCAAAAAACTGACTTTGTCAGTTTTTTGAAGTGCGCAGCGCTCTGATTGCATTGAGAACCGCTAAGACCATCACGCCGACGTCGGCGAAGATGCCCATCCACATGTTGGCGATACCGATGGCGACGAGCAGCAGGCACGTCAGCTTCACGCCGAGCGAGAAGACGATGTTCTCGTACACGATGCGGATGCACTTGCGCGAGATCTGGATGCCCTTGGCGATCTTCATCGGATCGTCGTCCATCAGCACGACGTCCGCTGCCTCAATGGCGGCGTCGGAGCCCATCGCGCCCATCGCGATGCCGATATCCGCGCGGGAGAGCACGGGCGCGTCGTTGATGCCGTCGCCGACGAAGGCGAGGCAGTCATCCTTGCCCTTTTCACCCAGCAGGCGCTCGAGGCGCGCGACCTTGTCGCCCGGGAGCAGCTCTGCGTGCACTTCGTCGACGCCGAGCTCCTGCGCGACGTGATCGGCGACCTTCTTGATGTCGCCCGTGAGCATGACGGTCTTCTGCACGCCCGCGCGCTTGAGGGCCGCGATGGCATCGCGCGCGTCGCTCTTTACCACGTCGGAGATCACGATATGGCCGGCGTACTCGCCGTCGACCGCCATGTGGACGATCGTGCCGACGCTGCGGCACTCCTGCCACTTGACGCCGAGCTCATCCATGAGCTTGCCGTTGCCTGCGGCCACACTGTGGCCGTCCACGGTCGCGACCACGCCGCGGCCGCCGCGCTCTTCGATGTCCGTCACGCGGGAGCGGTCAAGCTCCACGCCGCAGGCCTTCTGCAGGCTCTTGCTGATGGGGTGCGAGGAGGCGCACTCGGCCAGCGCCGCGTATTCCAGCAGCTTGCGGTCCTGCGCCATCGGGCTGTGATGCACGGCGCTGACCTCAAACACGCCCTGCGTGAGCGTGCCGGTCTTGTCGAAGACGACGATCTTGGTCTTGGACAGGGCCTCGAAGTAGTTCGAGCCCTTGATGAGAATGCCCTCGTGTCCTGCGCCGCCGAGGCCCGCGAAGAAGCTGAGCGGGATGCTGATGACCAGCGCGCAGGGACACGAGATGACAAGGAACGTGAGCGCGCGGTAGATCCACACGCCCCAGGAGGCGGCATTGCCCATCAAAAGATTGATGACCGGGGGCAAAATGGCCAGCGCCAGCGCGCTGTAGCACACGGCGGGAGTATAGACGCGGGCAAACCGGGAGATGAACGCTTCGGAGCGGGATTTGTGCGAGCTGGAGTTTTCCATCAGCTCCAAAATCTTGGACACCGTAGACTCGCCGAAGGCCTTCGTTGTCTTGACCTTCAGAACGCCCGTCATGTTGATGCAGCCGCTGATGATCTCGTCGCCGGCCATCACGTCGCGCGGCAGGCTCTCGCCGGTCAGCGCCGCGGTGTTGAGCGTGGACGCGCCCTCGACGATCTCGCCGTCGATGGGAATTTTCTCGCCCGGCTGGACGGTGATGACCGTGCCGACGGCCACGTCGTCGGGGTCGACCTGCTCGAGCTTGCCGTCGCGCTCGATGTTCGCGTAGTCGGGGCGGATGTCCATGAGCGCCGTGATGTTGCGGCGGGACTTGCCGACGGCGTAGCTCTGGAACAGCTCGCCGATCTGGTAGAAGAGCATGACGGCGACGGCCTCGGCATAGTCGCCGCTCTTTCATAGATGGCGAGCGCGATGGCGCCGATCGTGGCGACCGCCATCAGGAAGTTTTCGTCGAACACCTGATGGTTGCAGATGCCCTTCCATGCCTTGCGCAGAATGTCGTAGCCGATGGTGACATAGGCGGCGAAGTAGAGCGCGGTGGAGACGAGCATCGGCATGGGAATGAATTTCGCGGCGAGGAACAGCACCGCCGCGATCAGGATGCGGTAGAGCATCTTTTTTTGCTTTTTCGTCATAAAGATGACCTCCTTGAAGGGGGAGAATTTGAATTTTGCCTAAGAAAGCGCCCCGGTGCGTTCGTCCGGGGCGTGAGAGGGAGAAGATCTCTTACAGATAGATCTCGCAGTCGTCCTCGACCTTCTTGCAATTCTTGAGGACGGCCTTCATCACGGCCTTGGGGTCCTGACCCTCGGCGAACTCGACGGTCATCTTCTGGGTCATGAAGTTCACGACGGCGTCGGCAACGCCCTCGGTCTTCTTGGTGGCTTCTTCCATAAGGTTGGCGCAGTTGGCGCAGTCGACTTCGATCTGATAGGTCTTTTTCATGGTATGTTTCTCCTTTTCGGCACAAAATATTTAACGATTAAGTGCTTGTTTAATCTTGATGACCGTACTATAATGTCCGCAAAGGCAAAAGTCAAGGGCTGCTCGCATGTCTCTTCCGTTCGGGCGAAACAAACTTCCAAACGGGATACGGACGCGCCCGCAGGACCCAAAAAGGAAAGGCGGAACAACGATGAGCGAAGTGCATTTACCCCACCAGCACAGCGACGAGGGCACGATGCGGGAGCTGCAGGAATCGGTGGAGACGATCGGCAGCTTCCAGACCGTGGCGGACGTGTTCAAGCAGCTCTCCGACAGCAGCCGCGTGCGCATTTTCTGGCTGCTGTGCCACTGCGAGGAGTGCGTCATCGACCTCTCCGCGATGGTCGGCATGAGCTCGCCCGCGGTGTCGCACCATTTGAGGCAGCTGCGTGAGAGCGGACTTCTCGTCTCGCGCCGCGTGGGGAAGGAGGTCTACTACCGCGCTGCGGAAAACGAGCAGGCGCAGCTGCTGCACCGCATGATCGAGCGCACGATGGAGATTTCCTGTCCCGAGGAGGAGAGCAAGGCCGCCACCGGCGCGCCGCACCTGCCCCCGCTCGACGCCGAGGTGTACGAGGGCGGCGGCACGAGTGAGCAGATCGAGACCATCCGCGCCGTGCACGACTACCTGACGCAGCACTTAGACAGCCGCACAACGATCGACGAGCTGTCGCGCCGCTTTTTGATGAACCCCTCGACGATGAAGGCGCTCTTCAAGTCCGTCTACGGCAGCTCGCTCGCCTCGCACATTCGCGAGCACCGCATGCAGCACGCGGCAAAGCTGCTGCTCGAGGGCGACGAGAACGTCGCGCAGGTCGCGCGCGCCGTCGGCTACGAGAGCCAGAGCAAGTTTTCCACCGAATTCCACAAGGCCTTCGGCGTCCTGCCGACGGAGTACCGGAAATCACAGAAAAAGTGAGTTAGAGGAGGTCGAACGTCCCTGCTTCCCACGGTGTTTCGCGGAAGCCGACGCGCCAGTCGACGTGGTCGACCGCCGCAAAGTGCAGCGACGAGCACGCGGTGTGGAGCTTCCCCTGCGCCGCTTCGCCCACGACGATGGCGACCGGCCCGTCCGCGCCGCCGATGATGCCGACGCAGAAGTCGTTCTGCGCCTCGGGCGCAAAGGAAGCGGTCTCACGTCTGACCTGACGCGGGCGGTCGCTCTCGGCGCAGTCCTCGACGAAGATCGAGTTTTCCGGCGGCTCGGGCGTGAGCGTAAAGCTGATGGCTGTGAAATGCGTCGGATAGTCGAACCGCGGGTCGAGATTCATCCGCTCGCGCGGCAGTTCCTGCGGCTCGACCTCCTGTACGGCGAGCGTATACTCTGTGCCGCGGTAGGAGAAGGCAAACGTATCGCCCGCCTTGTCCGCGCGGAAGCGCGCCCCGGGGACGCGCACCTCGTCCGCTGTCATCGTGACGGCGAGCGACTTGAGCTTCGGCGCGCGCTTCGTGACGAACGGGAACGCCGCGCGGCGGATGCTCCAGCCATACGCGCGGTCGAGGCCGTAGTGCGCCATGGCGGGCTCTGCGTCGGCGCAGAAGCCGGGCTGCTCCGGCAGGAAAATGACGCCGCAGCCGTGGCTCGTGCGGAGCTTCGCACCGTTCAAGGTGAGGCTGGGGGTAAAACCGAGGCTGAGCGGGTGCTCGCGCTCCATCTGTTCGCGTTCGTCGCGCGAGAAGTCGATGGACTCGTCGCTTTCGGGATCGATCCCCCACTTTTCCATAAAGCCGCGCAGCGCGGAAGCCTCCGTGTGCATACAAAAATCAACGACAATGCCCTTTGAACAAACGTAAACCGACGGCACGAACCAGTCGCGCTCCGCCCACGAAAACCACTTTTGTACAGGCATTTCCCTGCCCGCGCGCTCGCGCCCGTGGTGGCCCCAAAAGCTGCCGTCAAAGTAGACCTTCCAGTCCGCTTTCTGTTCGGGCGCGTCGGGATTCATTTCGGGGTCGTAGAAGTCCTCGGTGAATTTGAGCTTGCTGAGATCGAACTCCGCTTGCAGCTTGCGCAGGTATTGCCACGGCCGCTCCATCGGCGTGAGGGAAAAGGCTGTGGTGATCTGCGAGAGCACCGCCTTCTGCTCGTCCGTCGGCGGATTCTCGGCAAGGAAGGCGTCGAATTGCGCCTCGTCCCACTGCCACGCCTGCTCGAGCGCCGCACTGTCGCCGGTCGCGAGCAGCAGGCGCAGAAAATCGCTGAAATCGCGCGCGATGACGTGCACGCAGTCCTTGCCGCCGTTCATCGGGCTCACGGCGAAGACCGTTTCGCCAAAACCGCGGACAAAGCAGAAGTGGATGCCGTCCACGCCCGCCCAGCCGAAGATAGAAGCGCCCTTGGGCGTGCAGAAATAGGGATCGTTGTCCTCCCGCCGCATCACGCTGAGAGACGATAAGTCAAGATGCTTGCGCAGAAATTTTTGATAAAACGCCGCCATGGAAAGCCCTCCTTTGGAGTTCAGGTTTTCCATAGCATACCACACGGGTGCGGAAAAGTCACCGGAATTGCAAAAGCTGTGGATTTTTCGCGCCGGAAGCCGCGCCGCGGCCTTGCCACGCTCTCGCGAACATGATATACTATATTGCTAAACTATCGAGATTCGGGAGGAAACATCCCTTGGAACGCAAAGAAGTCATCGTCAGCGAGCAGGAGCTCGCGCGTCAGAAGGAATTTACGCGCAAGATGCGCGAGATGAACGACCGCCGCACCCGCACGCCGCTCGCGCTGGTCGACACGTTCGGCTGCCAGCAGAACGTGGCAGACGGCGAGGTGCTCATGGGCATGCTGCGCGAGATGGGCTACGAGCTCACGCGCGACGAAAATCAGGCCGACGTCATCCTGCTCAACACCTGCGCCATCCGCGAGCACGCGGAAAAGCGCGTGTACGGCCACTTGGGCCGCCTCAGCCACACGAAGGCCGCAAAGCCCGACCAGATCATCTGCCTCTGCGGCTGCATGGCGCAGCAGAAGGTCGTGGCCGACAAGGTAAAAAATTCCTACCATCACGTCGACCTTGTGCTTGGCCCCCAGGCCGAATGGCGGCTTCCGGAGCTGCTGCACGAGGTGTACACGAAGAATAAGCGCGTTTTCTCCATCGAGAACGAGCATGGCCGCATCGCCGAGGACCTTCCCATCGTGCGCGAGGGCGGCGTGCGCGCGTGGGTGAGCATCATGTACGGGTGCAATAACTTCTGCTCGTACTGCATCGTGCCCTACGTCCGCGGCCGCGAGCGCAGCCGCGAGCCGGAGAAGATCATCGAGGAATGCCGCGGCCTCATCGCCGAGGGCTACAAGGAGATCACCCTCCTCGGCCAGAACGTGAACAGCTACGGCAAGGACTTGGGCACCGATTACGACTTTGCAGACCTGCTCGCCGCCATCAACGCCATTCCCGGCGACTATTGGCTCCGCTTTATGTCGAGCCAGCCGAAGGACGCGACCAACAAACTTTTCGACACGATGGCACGCTGCGAGCACGTTGCAAAGCAGCTCCACCTCCCCGTCCAGTCCGGGTGCGACCGCGTTCTGAAAGCGATGAACCGCCCCTATACGCGCGCAAAGTACGAGGAAATGATCGCCTACGCGCGAAGCGTCATGCCAGGCATGGTGCTCACGAGCGACGTCATCATCGGCTTCCCGGGAGAGACCGAGGACGAAGCGATGCAGACGGTCGATCTTGTAGAAAAGACGCAGTTCGACGCGCTCTTCACCTTTATTTTCTCCCCGCGTCCCGGCACGCCGGCGGCGAAGATGGACGACCCCGTCTCGCGCGAGGAAAAGCAGGTCTGGTTTGAAAAGCTCGTCGACGCGCAGAACGCCATCAGCGCGAAAAAGCACGCAGCCTACATCGGCAGGACGGTCAAGGTGCTGGTCGACGGCGAGAGCGACGACGAGGCCTTCCCCCTCGCCGCGCGCACGGAGGGCAACCGCCTCGTGCGCATGAAGGGCGACAAGGCCCTGATCGGCACATTTGCCAAAGCGAAGATCACCGACAGCAACACCTGGGCGCTCTACGGCGAAGCGGTAGAGGAATAAAGAAAAGGGGGCTTTTTGATGAAAGTTGTCATTTTGATGGAAAACAGCACGTGCAGAGACACCGTCGCCTGCGCGCACGGCCTGTCGATGTATATTGAGACCGACAAGCACAAAATTCTTTTCGACATGGGCCCCGACGCGCAGTTTATCGACAATGCCAAGGCGCTCAGCGTCGATTTGACGCAGGTCGACATCGCCTTTTTGTCCCACGCGCACAACGACCACTGCGGCGGCCTCGAAGCGTTCTTGAAGCTGAACGACCGCGCCAAGGTCTATATGCAGAAGGCCGTCTGGGGCCAGTACTACGTCGTCACGCCCAGCAAGTGCGCCTACATCGGCATGGACGCGGTGCTCAAGAATTACGAGGACCGCTTCGTCCTCTGCGATGGCGTGCAGAAGCTTGACGAAGAACTGACGGTTTTCTCCGCCGTTCCGGGACGCGAGCTGTGGAGCGGCGCGAACGACACGCTGCGCGAGAAGATCGGTGAGGACTATCCGCGCGACACGTTCCGCCACGAGCAGGATCTATTGGTCACGGAAAACGGCAAGACCGCGCTGTTCGCGGGCTGCGCGCACTGCGGCATCGTGAATATCCTGAAAAGCGCCGAGGACGTGCTCGGCAGAGCGCCCGACGCGGTGTTTGCGGGCTTCCACCTCTATAACCCCTCGCTCGGCAAGAGCGAGCCGGACGAGCTGGTCGACGCCGTGGGCGAAAAGCTGCGCGGCGACAAGGTCGCGCACTACTTCACGGGCCACTGCACGGGCAAGGAAGCCTATGAAAGATTGAAACGTAAGCTCGGCGACCGCCTCGGCGAAATGCCCGCGGGCTCCGACTTTACCGTGTAAATTTCAGATTTTAGAGAGATAGAAAGCGAGGACGAATCATGGCCGAGATCACGCCGATGATGAAGCAGTATTTGGAGATCAAGGAACAGAATAAGGATTCGATCCTCTTTTTCCGCTTGGGCGACTTCTACGAGATGTTCAACGAGGATGCTCAGCTCGCCTCGCGCGAGCTCGATTTGACGCTGACGACCCGCGACCGCGGCAAGGCGGCGGAGGATCAGACGCCGATGTGCGGCATTCCCTATCATTCGAGCGACGCCTACATCGCGCGCCTGATCGCCAAGGGCTACAAGGTCGCCATCTGCGAGCAGACCGAGGACCCTGCGCTCGCCAAGGGCCTTGTCAAGCGCGATATCATCCGCGTCATCACGCCCGGCACGGTCATCGACAGCGCATGCCTCGACGACCGGCGCGGCAACTTCCTCTGCGGCATCTTTTTGGACGGGCAGAACGCCGGCGCGGCGTTCTGCGACATGACGACCGGCCACACGCACGTGACCGCCTTTTCGGGCGACGACCGCGCAGAACACCTGTATAACGAGTTATCCCGTTTCTCCCCCGCCGAGGCGGTGCTGAGCGCGGGTGCTTACGACAACGGTGAGCTGGTCGAATACCTTCGCGATAAGCTGTCCTGCGCGGTCGAGCGCGGCGAGAACCGCTTTGAGCTCAAAGCGTGCGAGAAAGCCATCCGCGCGCAGTTTGGCGAGGAGCGCTTTGCAAGCCTTCCGCGCAACAACCCGGCCGCGTCGCTGGCGCTGGGCGCGCTGCTCTCGTATCTGCACGAGACGCAGAAGACCGATCTTTCCTACATCAAGGATTTAGAATACTACGAGCAGGGCCGCTTCATGGAGCTTGACCTCTCCGCGCGGCGCAATCTGGAGCTGACCGAGACCATCCGCGCCAAGGAAAAGCGCGGGAGCCTCCTCTGGGTGCTCGACAAGACGAAGACCGCCATGGGCGCGCGCAATCTGCGCGCGTGGCTGACGCGCCCCTGCGCGATGTTGCGGCCATCGAGCGCCGCCTCGGCGCGGTCGAGGCGCTGACGAAGAACACCGTCGCGCGCGAAGAGCTGATTCTATCGCTCTCCGGCATCAGCGACATGGAGCGTCTCATCGGCCGCATTGCCTACGGCACGGCGGGCGGGCGCGACTTTGCGTCGCTGCGCAACTCCATCGAGCGCATCACGGAGGTCAAAGCCCAGCTTACGGCGTTCACGACGGGCAGGCTGCATGAGTTAGACAACGAGCTCGACACGCTCACCGACGTGGCGCAGAGCATCCGCGACACGCTCATCGACGAGCCGCCGTTTTCCGTGCGTGAGGGCGGCTTCATCCGCAAGGGCTTCAATGCCGAGGTCGACCGCCTACACGAGATTTTGTCGGGCGGCAAGGGGCTTCTCGCCGACATCGAGACGCGCGAGAAGGAAAAGACCGGCATCCGCACGCTGAAGATCGGCTACAACAAGGTCTTCGGCTACTATATCGAGGTCTCGAATTCGTTCAAGGACCTCGTCCCCGACACTTACATCCGCAAGCAGACGCTCGTGAACGGCGAGCGCTACATCACCGAGGAACTTAAAAACCTTGAGCAGGAGATTTTGACCGCGGGAGATCGCGACAAGGCGCTCGAATTTGAAATTTTCACCGCCCTGCGCGAATCCGTCACCGCCGAGAGCGTGCGCATCCAGCGCGCGGCGGGGCTCATCGCCGAGCTCGACACGCTCTGCTCGCTCGCGTCCGTCGCGGTGAACAACAACTATTGCCGTCCGAGCGTGGACGACAGCGGCGTCATCGAAATTCACGACGGCCGCCACCCCGTCGTCGAGCGCGTGCTCAAGGACGCGCTCTTCGTCCCGAACGACACCTATATGGGCGAGCGCGAGGACCGCGCCGCCATCATCACCGGCCCCAACATGGCCGGTAAGTCGACCTACATGCGTCAGGTCGCGCTCATCACGCTCATGGCGCAGATCGGCTCGTTCGTGCCCGCCAAGAGCACGCGCATCGGCGTGGTCGACCGCATCTTCACGCGTATCGGCGCGAGCGACGACTTAGCCGGCGGCCAGTCGACCTTCATGGTCGAGATGACCGAGGTGAGCGAGATCCTGCATCAGGCGACGCCGAGGTCGCTGCTGATTTTAGACGAGATCGGCCGCGGCACGTCGACGTTCGACGGCATGAGCATCGCCCGCGCGGTGCTCGAATTCTGCGCCGACCCAAAAAAGCTTGGCGCGAAGACGCTCTTCGCCACGCACTACCACGAGCTTACCGAGCTTGAGGGCGTGCTCCCCGGCGTGAAGAATTACAGCATTTCCATCAAAAAGCGCGGCGACGAGCTCATTTTCCTGCGAAAGATCGTCCCCGGCGGCGCGGATCGCAGCTACGGCATCGAGGTCGCAAAGTTAGCGGGCCTTCCGAACGAGGTCGTCAAGCGCGCGAACGTCATCCTAAAAGAGCTCGAGCAGGGCGGCGCGTATCAGGCAAAGCCCCGCGAGGAGACCGAGCAGGTCAGTCTCGACGCGATTGGCGAGGCTGAGGTGCTTGCGGCCATCCGCCGCGCCCAGCCGGACACGATGTCCCCCATCGAGGCGATGCAGCTCCTCTACGAGCTCAAGCAGAAGCTTTCGTAATTTCCCCGGAAAAGAGGTCTCCCCATGGCAAAAAAGAAAACCGCCTCCGGCGGCATGAACCGCACCGAGCGCGTCGCCGGAACGATCTTCTTCCTCGTCTATCTTCTGGTGATGCCGCTTTTGGCAACAAGAATATTCGACCTTCTGGAGGTCGTGCTCGACACCACCATCAACGATTCCCTGCGCAATGTGCTCTATTACTACACGCTCTTCGCCGTCACGGTGCTGCTCTTCCACTCGTATCTGGCGCACACATCGGGCCGGTTTTTAGACAACCTGAACCACGCGCTTTCGACGATGCTGCTGGGACTTCTCGTCTTCTACGGCGCGAACGAGCTAATATTCCGCGTGTGCAACGTGCTTTTTAACAGCCGCACGAACTTAAACGACATGACCATCGCCGCGCAGGTGGCCTCCGCCCGCGCATGACGGCGCTGATCGTCGTGCTGCTCGCGCCGTTTGTGGAGGAGGTGCTCTTCCGCGGCCTCGTGTTCGGGTGTCTCAAAGAAAAGAGCAGAATATTCGCCTATATCCTCTCCTGCGCGCTGTTCGCGTTTTTACACGTGTGGACGGCGGCGGTGTCCAACTGGGACTTAGGCTATCTCATTTTGATGCTGCAATACCTTGTGCCCGGCCTTGTGTTTGCCTGGGCGTATGAGCATTCGGGCACGCTGTGGACGTCGATCCTGCTCCACATGCTCGTCAATGCCCTTTCCCTTTTCACCATCGCTTCCTAAAAGGAGGAAATCAATGCCCCATATTCAGCAATTATCGCCGCATGTCGCCGACCTCATCGCCGCGGGCGAGGTGGTCGAGCGTCCCTGCGAGCGTTGTCAAGGAGCTGCTGGAAAACGCCATCGACGCCGGCGCGCAGAGCGTGACGGTGGAGATGAAAAACGGCGGAATGACCTATCTTCGCGTCAGCGACGACGGCTGCGGCATCGCGCCAAGCGAGCTGCCGACGGCTTTTCTGCGCCACGCGACGAGCAAGCTGCGCACGGCGGAGGATTTGGCCGCCATCGGCACGCTGGGCTTCCGCGGCGAGGCGCTCGCGGCGATCTCTTCCGTTTCTCGGCTCGACATTTTCTCGCGCGAGCGCGGCGCGCTCAGCGGCGCGAAGCTTCACTTAGAGGGCGGCGTCCCCGGCACGGTCGAGGACGCGGGCTGTCCCGAGGGGACGAGCATCATCGTGCGCGACCTTTTCTACAACACGCCCGCGCGCCTAAAGTTTATGAAGCGCGACAGCGCGGAGGCCACGGCCATCGCGGGCCTTGTCGCCCACCTTGCGCTCTCGCATCCGGAGGTGTCGTTCAAGCTCATCAAGGACGGCACGCAGACGCTTTTGACCCCCGGCGACGGCGCGCTGCGCTCCGCCATTTACGCCTCTCTCTCGGGCGTGAGTTCACGCTCTCGCTCCTTGAGGTCAAGGGCGCGGACGGCGACATGGGCGTCACGGGCTTTGTGACCTCGCCCATCGCCTCGCGCGGCACGCGCGGCATGCAGACGTTTTTCGTCAACGGGCGGCTCGTCAAATCCCAGCTTCTCACCGCCGCGCTCGAAGAAGCGTACTCCAACCGCATGATGAAGGGCAAGTTCCCCGGCTGCGTGCTGCTCGTCGAGCTGCCGCGCGACATGGTGGATGTGAACGTCCACCCTGCCAAGACCATCGTGAAGTTCGTGGGCGAAAAGCGCGTGTTTGATCTCGTTTACCACGCGGTCATGGCCGCGCTCGACAAGCGCGAGGAGGCCGAGCGCCCCCAGCCGAAGCCCGCGTCTCAAGTACAGAATCCGCGCGGCGATTTCTTCGCCAACATGACCTCGCAGCAGTACCGCGAGAGCCGGAAGACGGCGGAAAAGCCCGCCTATACGCCTGCCGGTGCGCGTCCCGTGTCTGCGCCGCAAAGCGCGCCGGTGAAGCCCGCGCCCGCCCCGCAGTGGCAGACGAGAGTGCCCGCCATCGACACGCAGAGCGGCGGCAAAGCGGCGCTTTCCGACTATGTGCGCCATGAAACGCCCGCGTCCGCGCCGGTACTGTCAGCACAGCAGTCACAGCCTGTGGAAAAGTCTGTCCATTCTGTGGAAAACCATGACGACGAGGTCGTCACGCTGCCGATGCCGGAGGAAGACGCCCGCCCCGTCGTGACCGGCCCGATCATCGGACCGGCGGCGGAGACTGCGGCAGAGCCCGAGCCGGAAGCGCCCGCCGTCCCCGTGTTTGCCCCTGCGAAGCAGGAAGAGCCCGAGATCGAGCAGACGACGTTCGTTCCCCCGTCCGCCGCGCCGTGGCGCATCGCGGGCGAGGTGCTCGACACCTACATCGTCTGCGAGGACGAGGATAAAAACGTCTGGCTCATCGACAAGCACGCCGCGCACGAGCGCGTGAATTTCGACCGCATGAAGGCCAACCAGGAGCCACTGATGTGTCAGGCCCTGCTCGCTCCCCTCGTGGCGGAGTTCGCCGCCGAGGAATACAGCGCGCTTGCGGCGAATTTGGAGCTTTTGCGCGAATTCGGCTTTGAGTGCGAGGAGTTCGGCGGCGGGAGCCTGATCCTGCGCGCCATCCCCGCCGATATCGACAGCGGCGACGCCATCCCCGCGCTCGAAGAACTCGCCGACAAGCTCGTCACCGCCCACACCGTCGACCCCGCCGCCGCGCGCGACGCGCTGCTGCACACGATGGCCTGCAAGGCGGCCATCAAGGGTGGATGGAAGAGCGATTTAAGCGAGCTGCGCGTGCTCGTCGACAAGGTGCAGAGCGGCGAGGTGCAGTTCTGCCCGCACGGACGGCCCGTGAAAGCCAAGCTCACGAAGTACGAGCTCGAAAAAATGTTCAAGCGCGCGTGAGCGCAGGAGGGAGAAGATGAAACTCGTATGCGTCGTCGGCCCGACGGGCTGCGGCAAAACGTGGCTCGGCGTCGAGCTTGCGAAAATGCTCGGCGGCGAGGTCGTCTCCTGCGACTCGATGCAGATCTACCGCGGCATGCTCATCGGTACCGCCGCGCCGACGGCGGAGGAGATGCAGGGCATTCCGCATCACATGGTCGGCGTCGCCGACCCGCGGGAAAACTACTCCGTTGCCCGCTATGCGGACGACGCGGCGAAGTGCGTCGACGATATCCTCTCGCGCGGGAAGCAGCCCGTCATCGTCGGCGGCACGGGGCTTTACCTCAATGCCCTGCTCGCCGGTCACGGCTTCGCCGGCGGTGACAAGGACGGCAGATACCGCGCGGAGTTGGAATCCCGCTGGGACAAGGAGGGCGGCGAGGCGATGTTCGTCGAGCTCCGACGCATCGACCCCGAGACCGCCGGAAATCTCCATTTGAACGACAAAAAGCGCATCCTCCGCGCGCTCGAGGTCTACTACGAGACCGGCAAGACCATGGCACAGCACAACGCGGAGACGAAACTCATCCCCCCGCGCTACGATTCCGTGCGCATCGGCCTTGCCTATGAGGATCGGGACGACATGAAGCGCGCCATCGACCTCCGCGTCGACAAAATGGTCGAGGCGGGGCTTTTCGACGAGGTCAGAGCGCTGCTCGATTCCGGACTTCCCCGCGACGTGACGGCCATGCAGGCCATCGGGTATAAGGAGGCGCTTGCCTACTTGGACGGCGAGGCCGCGCGCGAGGAGGCCATCGACGAGATCAAGCTCCGCTCCCGCCAGTATGCCAAGCGCCAGCTCACGTGGCTGCGGCGCGACCCCGGCATCCACTGGTTTTATTGGAAAAAAACGAGGATTCTCCCCGATTGCCTCGCTTTTTCGACAGAAATTCTCCATACCTATGGCGTATCCTGACTTTAACGCGGACAAGCCGTCCGCAAAAAAGAAAGGAAAGAAAAGCCATGAAAAAAATCGCAAACCTTCAGGACCTATTTCTCCTCTCTGCGCGCCGCAATCGCACGAGCGTGACGGTATTTCTCGTCAACGGCTTCCAGATGCGCGGCGTCATCACGGGCTTTGACAGCTTTGTCGTCATCTTGGAGAGCGACGGCAAGCAGCAGATGCTCTACAAGCACGCGATCTCAACGATCGTGCCCATCGCGGCCATCGACCTCAAAGGCGCGGAGGAAAGCGAGGAGTAAGCACGCCTGATCCGGGAGTGTGCCATGAAATCTACATCCGTTTCCACAAAGATCATCACGATCCTGCTCCTTTTGGCGGTCATCGGGTATTTCGCCGTGCAGGGCTACAACTACTTTGTCAGCCCCGAGACGACGACGCTCGTCTACCGCTATCACAGCGAGCGGTCCATTGCCCTGCGGGGCTACGTGGTGCGCGACGAGCAGGTCGTGGACTGCAATGAAACGCTCATCGAGCTCAAGCACGCCGAGGGCGAGCGCGTGGGCCAGGGCGACACCATCGCCTCCGTCTACCGCTCGGCCGACGCGCTGAACGCCACGCAGCAGCTCGAGACACTGCGCGCGCAGAAAGAGCAGCTTGAGTACGCCAAGAGCGCCTCGAGCGACGCGGCCACCGCGCTGCGTCTGGATACCGACATCCGCGAGCAGATCATCTCCGTGCGCGCGGCCTACGAGTCGGGCGCGTACAGCTCGCTCGACACGCTGATCCCCCAGCTCAAAACGACGGTCTTGAAGCGCGAATACGCCTACAACGGCAGCGATGACTTAACGGCGAAGCTCGACGAGCTGAACGCGCAGATCACCGCGCTCTCGGGCGCGGCGAGCGGCGGCACGACGCGCATCACAGCGCCCGTGTCGGGGACTTACAGCGCCGTGGCCGACGGGTACGAGAGTGTGCTGACGCCGGAGGTGCTCGAGACGACGACGCCCTCGCAGCTTTCGTCCGCCGCGCCGCAGAGCGTTTCGACCACGGTGGGCAAGCTCATTCAGGGCAGCACGTGGTACTTCGCCGCGAACGTGAACGAGGAGAACGCCGCGTCCCTGAAGGAGAACAGCAGGCTGACGCTCCGCATGGCGTCGGGCGTCGGCTTTGACCTGCCCGTCACGCTCACGCGCATCAGCGCCGTGGAGAACGGCAAATGCCTGATCGTGCTCAAGAGCACGCGGTACTTATCCTACATGACGCTGCTGCGCGAGCAGAACGCCGAGCTCATCATCAGCGCATACGACGGCCTGCGCGTGCCGAAAAACGCGCTGCGCGTGGATGAAAACGGCGTGTCAGGCGTTTACTGCCTCGTCGGGCGCGTGGCGTACTTCAAGCCTGTGAGCATCGTCTATCAGGGCAGCGACTACTGTCTGGTGGAGCCCAGCACGATCGAAGCCGCCACGGAGAGCCAAAAGTCCCTTTACACCCTGCGCCCGAACGATGAGGTCATCGTTTCGGCAGGGGAGCTATATAACGGAAAGGTCGTAGATTAGAAATGAGCATTGCTGAAAACATCGCGCGCGTGCGCGCAAACATTGCCGCGGCCGCCAAAGAGGCGGGTCGCGACCCCAGCGAGATCACCCTCGTCGGCGCGAGCAAGATGAACGACGCGGACGCCTGCCGTCAGGCCATCGCCGCGGGCATCGACGTGCTGGGCGAGAACCGCGTGCAGGAGATGACGAAAAAGCTCGCGGAGCACGCCTATGACGGCGCGCCCCTGCACTTTATCGGCCACCTCCAGCGCAACAAGGTGAAAAATGTCGTTGGCAAGGTCGCGATGATCGAATCGGTCGGCTCGCTCGAGCTGCTCTCTGCCATCGACAAGCAGGCCGAGAAGCTGGGCATCGTGCAGGATATCCTGCTTGAGGTGAATATCGGCGGCGAGGAGGCCAAGAGCGGCTTTGCGCCCGAGAGCCTGGAGCAGGCGGCGGAAGAGGCCAAAAAGTGCGCAAATGTCCGCGTGCGCGGCCTCATGTGTATCCCGCCGGTCGCCGAGGGCGAGCACGGCAGCCTGCCCTACTTTGAAAAAGTTCATGCACTTTTTGTTGACATCAATGCCAATTTGTATGATAATACACTTGATATACTGTCAATGGGCATGAGCGGCGACTATGAGGACGCGGTGCGCGCAGGCGCGACGATGGTGCGCGTCGGCACGGCGATCTTCGGCGCCCGCAATTATACGATTTGATCGAGGAGGTCTTGATACCATGGGTATTTGGATGATCTGAAAAAGTGGGCTCACCCCTACGAGGATGAGGACGAGGAATATGAAGATGATTTCCCCGATCTGAGAGACCGCGGCGACACGGGCGCCTTTGCCGACCGCCGCAGCGCCGAGCGCAAGGCGGAGGACCGCCGCAACAAGGTCGTGAACATCAACGCGACCACGCAGCTCAAGGTCGTGCTCGTCAAGCCCGAGCGCTTTGAGAACGCCAGCGAGATCGCCGACCACCTGAAGGAAAAGCGCACGGTGGTCATCAACCTCGAATCCACGAACAAGGACATTGCCCGCCGACCTGATCGACTTCCTCTCCGGCGTCGCCTACGCGGGCGAGGGCAAGATCAAAAAGGTCGCGGCCAACACGTACATCATCACGCCCTATCATGTGGATATCATGGGCGATCTGATCGACGAGCTGGAAAATAACGGGCTCTACCTGTAAAGAAACGGAGAGTGGGATAGCATGCTGACACCGCAGGAAGTTTCCGGCCGCGCTTTCAGCAAAGCGGCCTTCGGTGGATATAATATGGCGATGGTCGACGAGTTTCTCGACGAGCTGACCGACGATTATACCTCGCTCTATAAAGAAAACGCCGCCCTCAAGGCCAAGCTCAAGGTGCTGGTCGACAAGGTGGAGGAGTACCGCGCGACGGAGGATTCCATGCGCGCCGCCCTCCTGACCGCCCAGCGCATGGCCAACACCATGGTCGAAGAGGCCGAGGAGAAGAAAAAGGCCGTGCTCGCCGGCGCGGAGGACGAAGCCCGCGCCAAGATCGGCGCGCTGCAGAGCGATGTCGAGCTCGAGCAGCGCCGATTGAACGCGGCCAAGGCCGCGACGGCGGAATTTTTGCAGAAGACGCGCGAGCTTGCGCAGGCGCAGCTTGCGCTCATCGAGCGCGCGCCCGACCTGACGCCCGAGGAGATCGCGGGCGGCGAAAAGACCGAGCAGAAGACCGAGGCCGACGTGAACGCCATCGAGGAAAATATCCTCGCGTCCTTCCGCCCCGCGGCGGAGGAGCCCGCGCCCGAAAAGGCGCAGGAGACCGCTCCGGCAGAGGAGCAGAGCGCGCCGAAGGCTGAGGAGCCCAAGGCAGAGAAGCTCGAGCCGGACGACAGCCCGTTTGTGGAAACGGCCAGCCATGCCATCCGTCTGGATGACCTCAAGTTCGGCCGCAACTATCACGGAGAAGAGTAACAGCAAAAGGGCGGTTTTGGCCGGCTCCATAGAGGAGCCGGTTTCAGACCGCCCTTTTATTTTTTCTTTGGCCGCAGCGCGGTGAAAAGGAGACGACATGAACAAAAAGCCCATCATCGCCTTTCTCTACGACTTTGACAAGACCCTCTGCACGACCGACATGCAGGACTATACGTTCATCCCCTCGCTCGGCTACACGCCCGGCGAGTTCTGGAGCATCGCGAATTCCTTCGGCTTTGAGAACCGCATGGACGGCCTGCTCGCCTACATGTACACGATGATCGAGGAGTGCCGCAAAAAGGGCATCCGCCTGGACCGCGACTACCTCGTCTCCTGCGGGCATGCGATCGAGCTGTTCCCCGGCGTGCAGGACTGGTTCTCGCGCATCAACGCCTTCGGCGAAACGCTGGGCGTGGAGATCGAGCACTACGTGCTCTCCTCCGGCCTGCGCGAGATCATCGAGGGCAGCGGCGTGAGCCACGAATTTAAGGAAATTTACGCCTGTGAGTTTTTCTACAACGAAGAGGGCCTCGCCTCGTGGCCGAAGCTCGACGTCAACTTCACGAACAAGACCCAGTTCGTCTACCGCATCAACAAGGGCATTCTCGACGTCGCGAAGGATAAGGAGCTCAACGCCTCGATGCCCGACGACTCCAAGCGCATCCCGTTCACCAACATGATCTACGTCGGCGACGGCCTTTCCGACGTGCCGTGCATGAAGATGATGCGCGCCTACGGCGGGCAGGCCGTCGCCGTGTATCAGGACAGCAACCGCGCGGGCGTGGAGGACCTGCTCGCCAAGGGGCGCGTGGACTTCATCTTCCCCGCGGACTACCGCGACGGGACGCTCTTTGACGAGACGATGAAAAATATCGTCCGCAAAATCGCCATCGCCGACGCGCTGGCCGAGGAAAACCAGCAGCAGCTCCGCTCGCTCGGCCGGAGCGAGGTGCCGCAGCAGGTGGGGCTGTTCTGATGGTCAATTTGCGCTGCCCCGTCTGCGCTGGGGCGCTTGAAAAACGCGCGGGGGCCTATCTCTGCCCGAAAAACCACAGCTTTGACATCGCCAAGAGCGGATACGTCAACCTCCTGCTCAACTCCTCGCAGGGCCACCACGGGGATGACAAGCTCATGGTACGCGCCCGCCGCGACTTTTTGGACAAGGGCTATTACGACCGCTTCATCGCCGCCGTTGCGGACGCCGCGGCGGAGTTCACGCCGCCGGAGGCGACGGTCCTCGACGCAGGCTGCGGCGAGGGGATCTATTCTCTTGCCGTTCTGCGCGCCATCGAAAAAGCGGGCAAGCACGGCGAGCTTTTAGGCGTCGACATCTCGAAGACCGCACTCCAGTACGCATCGAAGCGCTCGCCGGACTTCACGCTCTGTGTCGCCTCGTGCGCGCACCTGCCGGTCGAAGACGGCAGTGTCGACGAGGTGCTCAATATCTTCTCCCCTTTCGTGCCGGAGGAATTTGCGCGCGTGCTGAAGCCGGGCGGCTATCTTCTGCGCGCCTATCCCCTGCGCGAGCATCTGTGGGAGCTCAAAGCGCTCATCTACGACACGCCGCGCGACAACCCGCCCACGCCGCTTACGACTGAGGGCTTCACGCTCGTCGAAACGCGCGAAGTGCGCGATATCATTCATTTATCCTGTAATGAGGATATTCTATCTTTGTTCCGCATGACGCCGTACTATTATAAGACGGGGGCCAAGGATCAGCAAAAAGCTGAGCAGGCTCAGGAGCTTAGTGTCAAACTGGCGTTTGGGCTGGCGATTTATCAAAAGGATTGATGATACTCCCGCACTATGCGGGAGGGGTGTCGACCGCGCAGGGGTGCAAGTCAAAGGGGCCATTCTCTTTCGCAAAAAGAGAATGGCCCCTTTGGAACCCCAAGAGAAAGGCTTTTAATTGGCAGTCTCAGGCTTGAATGCCTTTTTGCCTCCGGAATGAAATTGCCTGCGCGCGGCAAAGCCGCGTTAGCATTGCGATACGATTTGCCTCTGCTCCTATTATCCGCTGCCGCTCTGCCCATCTTGTAGAAGTGCGCAGTAATCACCGTCTACCGCCAGTCCCTACAATGCGGCGAGCGCAGCAATGCCGCTATTTCGCAAGCAGTCTGCCGCCAAGCAAACGTCACTCGCGCCTCACGATAGTAAGGCGCGGTTGAGAGTTGTCACGAAACGTAGGGATTCATGGCGAAGCCATGTACACCGCACTTACATTGCGCAGCGCGTGCAGCCCGGTAGACCTCTAGCGCCGCCCGCAGGCGGCGCAATCCCCAAACCCGCCGCAGCGAAAACAAAATAGCCCCGCCCCGGGGCCAAAACCGGGGGGCGGGGCCGGAGCGGAGGGGCGCGCCGCCGCAGCGGCGCGGCGGCCAAAGGCCGCTGAAGCAAGCCCCCCTACCTTGGTTGCCCGCAGCAAGACCGGCGAACGGGGCGACGGCGGCGGAGTGGCCCCGGAGGAGCCAACCGCCACCACTCCAAAAAAATGGGATGGCGGGAGCCTCCCGGAGGGGCCGCCCGCCGCCGCTGCCGCGCGAGACGGCGCAGCAAGGGCACAGGGGGGCGCAGCGGAACCCCGCAGCGGGCGCGCAGGCTTTTGCCCCCCGCTGACGACGCCATCTGCGAAGCGGGGGCGGCGGCAGCGGAAAAGGGGCAAAGCCGATGATGGCCGCGGCCCGCCGTTTCGGCGGGACGGGGCCGCGCGCATACCGAAACGTGCTGACGCCTTCAGGCGGCAGCACAACGAGCGGCAACGGGGGGGCGGCACGGCAGCGGCGCAGGCCGCGACGGCGCCCCCCACGGCAGCCGCGAGAATCCCCCATGCACCCACAGTCTCCGCCGCGAGCTACCGTCACGCGGCGGAAGTGGGGGCCCTATTTATAGGGCCACCACTCCTCCCCGCGTTCGGCGTAGTAGTCGCTGACGTATTCGACGCACAGCTGCTCGTATTCGTCTTGCAACATCCGGTAGGCCGCATAGCGCTCTTCTGCGGTGTGCGGCGGGCGAACCGCGTGACGTTCGGCGACCCACGTACCGTGCGCTTCCGCATGGCAGCGCCAGCATAGCGTGATGAGGTTGCAGGGCGTGTCATTGCCGCCGCAGCTGCGATGAACGATGTGATGAATCTGCAAGCCGTGCGTGTCGTCGCACAGCGCGCAGCGGTAGCCGTCCCGGGCATAGACGGCCTTTCGTGTCTCGTTCGGGATGGATGCGGATAAGTCTCTTGGTCTTCATAATCGAAGCCCCCTTTCGTTTGATACCCGCGCAGCAACACGCCTGTCAAGGGTGGCCGACAGGCCACTTGCGAAGCCCTTGACGGGCGTGTTATCCACAGAGTTTTTCACAAACGAAGGGGGGCTTGATTCTGAAGACCGCAGGCAGCAGCATTCATCCCGGGCGAGACGGACGCAGGCATTCGGCTGCTGCTGCGCGCTGCGCGACGACGTTCTTTCAGGTCACGCGGTTCTCCCGTTCATACGCTGCGAGCTCTTCGAGGACCAGTGTGCGTAGCAGCGAATAGCGCGTGGTCCGTATCCTGAAGCAGTAAGCGTCGAGACGGGCCAGCTCCACCGGCGTCAGTTTGGTTCCGATAGAACGCAGATGTTCCGCGTCCCACGCTCGCCGCTGCTGCTGCCGTTTCGCTTCCGCTTCCGTCATTCCCTGCACCATGACGCCAACCCCGCAATGAACGCAGCGTTCGTCGCCTTGCCCTTGTCATAGGCTGCAATGTTCCCGAGATAGTGCTTGAGCATGTCCGGATTGCCGTTTGTGTAGGCCCATTCTATCGCGTGCCGGATGCAGCGTTCGACCCTTGTTTTCGTCGTGTCGTGCTTGGCTGCGATGGCCGGATACAGCTCTTTTGTCATGTGGTGTGCGAGCTCTTCGTCCGCTGCGACCAGCTTTACACCGTCCACGATGTACCGCCAGCCCCGCACGTTCGGCTGTACGCCAATCAAGCGCAGCATGACCGCAATTTGACATTCTAAGGCTTTTTCTTCCACCAGTAAGACCCCCCGTTTCGTGTTGTTCTGGTAACCCTAATCTTAACAAGAAACTTGTAATTCGTCAAGATGTAGTGCTATCCGATTCAAGAAAACACTACATGTGGTGCCTGCGTCGCAAGACGCATGCCTTGGGTGGCGAAGCCATGTACACCGCACTTACATTGCGCAGCGCGTGCAGCTCTTCAAGATCGAGACTGCCAATGTGCGGGGTCGAGGGGGAAGGCCCCTCGTCCTTTCTCTTGGGGGGATTAAAAGGGGGATATTCTCTTTCTCAGAAAGAGAATATCCCCCTTTAACGCACTCCCGCACGGTGCGGGAGCTCCCCCGCCGCGCAGCGCGCGGCGTTATAATCTTTTTCCATACATGAAAAGATCACATTTGAGCATGCCATTGTACAACTTACGTTTCTTATCGGCAAAGCGCCCGTAGCAGCGCTCAAAGTCAGGATGTGACGACAGCACATACACCCGCCAGGTGTCGGGTAATTTGTCCATCGCCTTGCCGAAGGCTTTATAGAGCTCGCCCGCCTCTTCGCGCTCAAGAAGGCGCTCGCCATACGGCGGGTTCGTTACGATGCGGCCATACAAGCCGCCCCAATGGAAGCGCGTGGCGTCGTCGACCTCGAACTTGACGATGTCGTCGACCTCGGCGAGCTCGGCGTTGTGGCGCGAGAGCTCGACGGCGTCGGGGTCGATGTCGCCGCCCCAGATCTCGTACTTGCCGTGGAATTCCTTGTCCATCGCCTCGTCCGCCGCGTCGAGCCAGAGCATTTTATCGAGCGTGGCCCAGTGCTGGGCGGCAAAGCTGCGGTTGAGGCCCGGCGCACGGTTGCGCGCGATGAGCGCCGCCTCGATGGCGATGGTGCCGCTGCCGCAGAAGGGGTCGCAGAACGGGTCGCGGCCATTGTAGTGCGAGAGCTTGACCATCGCGGCGGCGAGCGTTTCCTTGAGCGGGGCGGCCACGCCGTGGGCGCGGTAGCCGCGCTTGTAAAGGCCCTCGCCCGAGGTGTCGAGCCCGACGGTCACTTCGTCCTTCATGATGGAAAAGCGCACCTGATAGCGCCGCCCCGTTTCGGGGAACTGCGCGATGCCGTAGGCCGCGCTCAGGCGGTCGACGACCGCCTTTTTGACGATCGACTGGCAGGCGGGCACGGAGTGGAGCGTCGAGTTGATGGAGTAGCCCACCACGGGGAACTCCCCCTCGCGGGGGATCCAGTCCTCCCAATGCACCGCGCGCACGCCCTGAAAGAGCGATTCAAAATCCGTCGCGCGGAACTTGTGCAGAACCAGAATGACGCGCGCACCGCAGCGCAGATTGATGTTGAGCCGCGCGATGTCGCGCGCCTCGCCGCGGCAGAGGACGCGGCCGTTCTCGACGCGCACGTCAGAAAGCCCCAGCTTTTTGATCTCATCGCCCACTAAGCTCTCAAGGCCCAAGAGGCAGGGAATGACAAATTCCAGCATAATAACGCTCCCGAAAAAATGATTTGACTTTAGTATAGCGGATGGGAACAAAAAAGGCAATCGCCGCGTCAAAATAAGCATGGTAAAGCGGTGGAGCGTGTGGTACAATAGGAAAAACAGCGCGGAAAGCGCGCTGTCACATGAATGTAACATCAAACTTGCGCGAAATTTTTCGAAAAAATACGGAATGCAACACTAAAGTTGCTGGAAATGGACGCGCGGTTTTGCTATCTTATCCTCAGACAGAGAAACGGAGGGAACGCAATGGCATTTGGCGAGCGGCTCCAGGAGGTCCGCAAACGCAGCGGGCTGACGCAGGAGGAATTTGCCGAACAGCTTCAGGTCTCGCGCCAGTCGGTCTCGCGCTGGGAATCCGGCCGGGGCTACCCCGAGATGGAGAAGATCATCTTCATCTGCAACCGCTACGGCGTAACGATGGACGGGCTGTTCAAAGAAGAAGTCCCCACTCCCGGCGAGCCGCCGGTCGAAGCCCCGCTGCTGTCCGCGCGCACGCTCGGCAGCGAGTTGTCGAACCTGTACGCGAATCTGTCACCCTACAACAAAAGCATCGGGATCATGCTGCTGACCGTCATCGCGATGATCGGTCCGGCATACGTCTACTGTATGCGCAGTTTGAAAGGAGGAGCAGATGAAATGATGACCATTATCTGGATCGCCGCCATCATCATCTTCGGCATTGCCGAGGCGGCGACGGCGGGGCTGGTGTCGATCTGGTTCGTCGTGGGCGCGGTGGCCGCGCTGGTCGCGACGGAGCTGGGCGCGGCGCTGTGGCTGCAATTCGCGGTCTTCCTGGTCGTATCCATTCTGGCGCTTATCGCAACAAGGCCCCTTGCGCGCAAGATGCTGGATAAGGCGATCGTGCCCACGAATGCCGACCGTGTGCTGCACCACGAGGCCAAGGTGACCGAAACGGTGGACAACGAGAACGCCACGGGCGCTGTGTACATCGACGGCAAGACATGGACGGCGCGCAGCGAAGACGGCAATATCATCCCTAAGGGGAAAATGGCAAGGATCGTTCGCATGGAGGGCGTCAAGCTCTACGTGCGCGAGAGTAAAGAACCCAGCGAGAGAAGAGAGTAACCCCAAACTACACAACATTTTAGGAGGAAAAGAACTATGGAATGGATCGGCTATATCGGTATCGGCATTTTAGTGCTGCTGGTGCTTCTGGTGCTCGTCACGAACATCCAGATCGTGCAGCAGTCGCGCGCCTACGTCGTTGAGCGCCTCGGCGCTTACAGCGCGACCTGGGGCGTGGGCCTGCACTTCAAAATTCCGTTTTTCGAGCGCGTTGTGAAGAAGGTCAGCCTCAAAGAGCAGGTGGCCGACTTCGATCCTCAGCCCGTCATCACGAAGGATAACGTCACGATGCAGATCGACACGGTCATCTACTTCCAGATCACCGACCCCAAGCTCTACACCTATGGTGTCGAGCACCCGATGAACGCCATCGAGAACCTGACGGCGACGACGCTGCGTAACATCATCGGCGAGATGGAGCTCGACCAGTCGCTCACGAGCCGCGATGTCATCAACGCCAAGATGCGCTCTATCCTCGATGAGGCCACCGACCCGTGGGGCATCAAGGTCAACCGCGTGGAGCTCAAGAACATCCTGCCGCCGCGTGAGATCCAGAACGCGATGGAAAAGCAGATGAAGGCCGAGCGCGAACGCCGCGAGTCCATCTTGCAGGCCGAGGGCCAGAAGCAGTCCCAGATCCTCGTGGCCGAGGGCGAAAAGCAGTCCACCATCCTGCGCGCGGACGCCGAAAAAGCAGGCGGCCATCCTCAAGGCCGAGGCCGAGCGTCAGGCCGCCATCCTCAAGGCCGAGGGTGAAGCGCAGGCCATCCTGAACGTGCAGCAGGCACTTGCCGACTCCATCAAGATGCTCAATGAGGCCAACCCCAACGAGCAGGTCATCAAGATCAAGGCGCTCGAATCGTTCGAAAAGGCCGCCGACGGTCAGGCGACGAAGATCATCGTCCCCAGCGAGATTCAGAGCCTCGCCGGTCTCGCCGCGAGCTTTAAGGGCCTGCTTGAAGAAGACAAGAAGTAATTTCAAAAAAAAGAGGCTATGCCTCTTTTTTTGAGAAAGCCGCACTCCGCTTCGTGCCTTGCCGCCCTTGGCGGCTGCGACACAAGCTCCGCGAGGAGTAAATCGCCACGCGCCGGTCGCGGCGATTTACAACTCAATTTTTTCCGCGTCTGCGGACGCGGAATTCTGCGAAGCATTTTGTTATAGTCAAAAAAAAGGAAGAGGTTCCCATCGGGAACCTCTTCCTTTTTGATGTAAGGTGTTGCGAACTCAGCCCTCGGAATCCGTGCGGTTTCTCCAGGAGATCTCCTGCTCGAGCTCGTAGCGCAGCTTCTTGTTCTCCTCGACAAGCTCGTCGTAGTGCTCGCCCTGCACGTAATACTTGACGAACGTGAACGTTGCCTCGTCAAGCTCCTCTTCCGTGTAGGACGGGAGAAGCGAGCCGTTCTTGCGCTGAAGGCCGGAGATATTCACGACCACCAGGCGGCGGTGCTGCTCGGAGAGCTGGAAGAGCTGGAGCTTTGCGGGAATTTCAAGCCCTAAGTCATAGGTGCTGTTCACGCGCTCCATGATGTTGCGGTACTCGGGCTTGGCCGAGACGATGACGCCGTGCTGCATAAACAGTTTCTTGAGGTAGTCCACAGAAACGTCCTCGCGGGTGATCGTGCCCTTGCCGAGACCTGTGAGCATCGTGTTAGACAGATTCAGGCTGACGTAAACTTCTTCGCCGGTCTTGGGATAGCTCATAATTTGCCTCCATTAAAGTCTGCGCCGCAAGCGCGGCTGGGATTGATATGACATTTTTATGGTAGCATGGCGGAGCGGAAAATACAAGCGGCAGGTTGTATGAACTGTCGCTTACAAATTTGTCGGAATCGCCGCCGCGGCGGGATTTTCCTTGACAAGAGCGCGCGCCGCTGATACACTTTCCTTGTCTATTACGGGTGCGCACCTACCGGCAGTCAGGCGGAAGTCTGGCTGCCGTTTTGCATCCGGCATTTGAATAGGAGGGAATATTTATGGCTTACTTCTGGCCGCTCATTCTCGTTGTGGCGTCGAACAGCGTGTATCACATCTGCGCCAAATCGCTGCCCGAGAGCGTTGATCCGCTCGCGTCGCTCACGGTCACGTATCTGATCGGCTCAATCTTTTCGGGCATCCTGTATTTTGTGACGAACCGCGGCGGGGCGAACCTTCTGCACGAATACAGCCAGATGAACTGGGCGCCGTACCTGCTCGGTCTCGCTATCGTCGGTTTGGAAGCTGGCAGCATGCACGCCTACAAGGCGGGCTGGCCGGTCAGCGCGTTTCAGGTGTCGTCTGCGGCGGCCATCGCGACGATTTTGGTGTTCATTGGGTATCTTGTCTACCACGAGGCCATCACGGTCAACAAGCTCGTGGGCCTTGCGCTGTGCCTTGTCGGGCTGTTTTTCCTCAACAAATGAGTTGTGCCGCGGCTTTTGCCGTGGTATGATGGGGAAAACTTGTTTTAAAGAAGGAATTTTGATCTATGAAAGCTGCACGCGACTATCCGATCCTGACCGTCACCGCCAAGGGCACGCGCTGGCTCGAGAGCGGCCACCCCTGGGTGTACGACTCCGACGTCGCCCGCGAGCCGGACGAGAGCGAGTGCGAAAACGGCGCGCTCGTCGACGTGGTGTCGGAAAAGGGCAAATATCTCGGCACGGGCTTTTTGAGCAGACTCAGTAAGCTCCGCGTGCGCATTGTCTCGCGCAACGCGAACGACCGCTTTGATGAAAATTTCTGGCGGCGGCGCGTACGCTACGCCTGGGACTACCGCAAGGCGGTCATGGACGGGCAGACCGGCTGCTGCCGCCTGATCTTCGGCGAGGCAGACGCCTTCCCCGGCCTGACGGTCGACCGGTTTGAAAATCTTCTCGTCACGCAGACGCTCTCGCTCGGCATGGAAAAGATCAAGGACATGCTCTTCCCCCTCATTGTCGAGGTGCTGGAGCAGGACGGCGAGACGATCGACGGCCTTTTTGAGCGCAACGATGTCGTGCTTCGCGAAAAGGAGGGCCTGACGCAGAACAAGGGTTGGTTTCCCCTCCCCGGCAAAAAAACGCCCGAGAGCCCCATCACTGAAATTTGCGAGAACGGCGTTTTCTACCGTGTGGATGTCGAAAACGGGCAGAAGACGGGCTTTTTCCTCGACCAGAAGTTCAATCGCCTCGCCGTCGCGCACCTCGCGCACGGCAAGCGCGTGCTCGACTGCTTCACGCACACGGGCTCGTTCGCGCTCAACGCCGCCAAAGGCGGCGCAGAGCACGTGACGGCGGTGGACGTGTCCGAGAGCGCCATCGAAATGGCGCGCGCGAACGCGGCGCGCAACGGCCTTGAGGACAAAATGGACTTTCTCGCCGCCGACGTCTTCGACCTGCTCCCGCAGCTCGAGGCCGCGCACGAAAAGCCCTATGACTTCATCATCCTCGATCCCCCGGCGTTCACAAAGTCTCGCCGCACGGCGAACAACGCCGAAAAGGGGTACAAGGAGATCAACCTGCGCGCGATGCGCCTGCTGCCGCGCGGCGGCTACCTTGCGACCGCGTCGTGCAGCCACTTCATGCCCGCCGAACGCTTTGAGCGGATGCTGCGCTCCGCCGCCGCGGACGCGGGCGTCGAGCTGCGGCAGATCGAAGCGCGCACGCAGAGCTGTGACCACCCCATCCTCTGGAACGTGCCGGAGACGGATTACCTCAAGTTCTACTTATTCCAAGTGGTATAAATTGATATAAAAAATCCCCGCTGTACAGCGGGGATTTTTTGGTTGTTTATTTGCTTTCGTCAGTGTTTTCCGCGGAAGTATCCGGCGTTTCGGGCTCAGTCGAGGGCTTGTCCTCAGTCTGAGCATCTTCGCCCTTGTCCTCCGGCGGCATTTCGATCTTTTCGCTCGTCATCGAAATGTGCTTGGCGGGCGCTTCGATCACGCTCGGCTGCGAGGGGCGGAAGCCGTCCTCGCTCTTGCGCGTGGAAGCGTAGGCCTCTTCGACGGTCGAGGGATCGCGGCCTTCGAGGATAGCGACCATTTCACCGCCCGTGATGGTCTCCTTTTCAAGGAGGTAGGCGACGACCTTGTCCATATCCTCGCGGTTGTCGCGGATGACCTGTACGGCGTCCTTGTAGCACTCGTCGAGGATGCGCTTGACCTCGCGGTCCATGATGGCGGCGGTATCCTGCGCGCAGTCGAGGCCGTAGCCGCCGTCAAGGTACTGATTGCGCACGGAGCCGAGCGCCACCATGCCGAACTCGTCGCTCATGCCGTACATGGCGACCATGTTGCGCGCGATGTTCGTGGCCTCCTGAATGTCCTGAGAGGCGCCGTTGGTCATCGTGTGCATGATGACCTCCTCGGCGGCACGGCCGCCCATGGAGACGGCGATCTTCGCCATCAGCTCGTCGCGGGTGCGCAGATTCGTCTTGTCCTCCTCGGGCATGAGGAGCGTGTAGCCGAGGCTTCCCTCGGTGTGCGGGACGATCGTGATCTTCTGCACGGGCTCGGCGTTCTTCTGCCTGTAGGCGACCATCGCGTGGCCGACCTCGTGGTAGGCGACGAGCTTCTTTTCAAACTCGGTGAGGACGCTGCCTTTCTTCTCGCTGCCCGCGATGACGAACTCGAACGCCGCGAGCATGTCCTCCTGCGTAACGAGCTTGCGTCCCTTGCGCACGGCGCGGAGCGCCGCCTCGTTGGCGAGGTTTGCAAGGTCCGCGCCCACGCAGCCCGCGGTCGCGAGCGCGACCTTCTTGAGATCGACGTCCTCACCGAGCTTGATGTTGCGGGTGTGGACCTCGAGCGTGGCAATGCGGCCCGCGAGGTTCGGGCGGTCGACGGTAATGCGGCGGTCGAAGCGGCCCGGGCGCAGCAGCGCCTTGTCGAGCACCTCCGGTCGGTTCGTCGCGGCAAGCACGATGACGCCCTGCTCGGGTCAAAGCCGTCCATTTCGGCGAGCAGCTGGTTGAGCGTCTGCTCGCGCTCGTCGTTGCCGCCGCCGTAGCGCCCGCCGTCGCGGGATTTGCCGATGGTGTCGATCTCGTCGATGAAGATGATGCAGGGGGCGACCTTCGACGCCTCGGCGAAGAGGTCGCGCACGCGGCTCGCGCCGACGCCGACGAACATCTCGACAAAGTCAGAGCCGGAGATCGAGAAGAACGGCACCTTCGCCTCGCCCGCAACGGCCTTGGCCAGCAGCGTTTTACCGGTACCGGGAGAGCCGACGAGCAGCGCGCCCTTGGGGATCTTCGCGCCGATGGCGGTGTATTTTTCGGGGTTGTGCACAAAGTCGATGATCTCGACGAGCGATTCTTTCGCCTCGTCCTGACCGGCGACGTCCGCAAACGTCACGCCGGTGGACTTTTCCATGTAGACCTTGGCGTTCGCCTTGCCGACATTGCCGATGCCGCCGATCCCGCCCATGCCGCCGGACTTTTTCGCGATGAAGTTCATCAGCAGCATGAACGCGCCGACCATCAGCACCGTGGGCAGAATATAGCTCACCATGAACGTGAGAATCGGCGAAACGGGCGGCTGATAGGGCTTGGTGTAGGTCACGCCGTGCTCATCGCACAGGGTGATCAGCTTTTCCGTCGCGTCGGGAATGATGGTGGTGAAGAGCGTATAGTTCTGATCATAGCTCTTGCCGTCGTCATCCGTGTAGGTAAAAAGCCGTCGACCGGCGTGATGGTGAAGACCGTGTCGCCGAATTCGATGGACTTGACCTTCCCCTCCTCCACGAGTTCGACAAGCTCGCTGTATGCGATCTCGCACGAAGACTCGGCGGTGCGGGCCTGATCGAGCATGACGGAGAGGTAGTTCACACCGATCGTCAGCAGCAGCGCCCATAGGACGATCGACCACATGCCCCCGCCGCGCCGGCGGTTCTTGTCGCCGCGATTGCGGTTGTTTCTGTTGTTTGGCTCCATGTTGTTCCTCCTGTCGGGAGACAGAAAAATGCGAAGATGCGCACTTTTTGAATTGGTGATTTCAACTATACCATATATAAGAAAATCGCACAAGTTTTCTACGGTGAATTTTCGATGAACTTTTGTTTTGCGCCCTCTTTATCTTGCCCTTGTTCTGTGTTATAGTTGCAATGGAGTATTCTATAAAAATTTGTCACAAGGAGAAATTTCTTTTATGGATAAGGAACGCAAGGAAAAGACCGCGCGCGTGCAGGACGCGGAGGCCGACGGCATCATCGAGGGCCGCAACGCCGTGATCGAAGCGCTGCGCGCGGGCACGACCATCGACAAAATTTTCATCCAGAAGGGCGAGACCGATAAGACGCTCGGCCACATCGCCTCGACCGCCCGCGCCGCGGGCGTGGTCGTCGTGGACGCGGACAAGCGCAAGCTCGACTTCATGTCCCGCACGCACGCCCATCAGGGCGTCATCGCGCTCACGAGCGTGCGCGAATATGTCAGTGTTGAGGATATTTTGAACATCGCGCGCGAAAAAGGCGAAAACCCCTTGATCGTCGTCTGCGACGAGATCTCCGACCCGCATAACCTTCGGCGCGATCATCCGCACGGCGGAGTGCGCGGGCGCGCATGGCGTCGTCATTCCCAAGCGCCGCAGCGCGGGCCTCACGAGCATTGTCGCCAAGACGAGCGCGGGCGCGGTGAGCTATCTGCCCGTCGCGCGCGTGCCGAACATCCCCGCGCTTTTGGAGCAGCTGCAAAAAGAAGGCGTCTGGGTCTTCGGCACGGCGGCCGAGGGCACGAGCGACCTCTACTCCGCGGACCTCAAGGGCCCCGCGGCCATCGTCATCGGCAGCGAGGGCGACGGCATGACGAGACTGGTGCGCGAAAAGTGCGACTTCCTCGTCAGCATCCCGATGAAGGGTAAAATTTCGTCGCTCAACGCCTCCGCGGCGGCGGCCATCCTCCTCTACGAGGCGGTGCGCCAGCGCTTGGGGCAGTGACGGTAAAGAAGGAACGATATGGACCCCAAAGACCTTGAATTTGAAGAAACGCTCGCCGACTCCGAGCTGCTGCTGAAAAACACGGCCCGCAGCATGGACGAGGACGCGGAATTCACGCTCGAGAGCATTCTGGCCGAGTACGGCAGCGGCACGCCCGCCGCGCCCGAACCGGAAGAAAAAGAACCCGAGCCGCCGGCGGAAAAGAGACCGCCGGCAAAGGTCGTCCCCCTGCCGAAAAAGGCGGAGGCGGCGAAAAAAACGGTGGATGAAACGGCGGATGAGACCGCCCGCATCCCCGTCATCCCCTTCCCCGGTGCGAAAAAGGCCGAAGAGCCGATAGAAGCCGAACCGGAAGAGGAAACGGACGCGGAAACCGAAGAAGAACCGCCGCAGGACGACGAGCCCAAGTCCATGAGCTTGCAGGACATCCTGGCCCAGACCGTGCAGGAGGCGCTCTCCGAGCGCGAGGACACGATCATCGAGGAGGAGCCGCCGCGCCGCGGTTTGTTCTCCCGCCGCAAGATGCGCGACACCGAGCAGCTCTACGACGACGCGGAGGAAGAAGAGTTCGAAGAGCCTGAACCCGAGCTCCCCGAGCCGCCGCTGACCGAAACGCTCTCCGACTACCGCGCCCAGCTTTCGGGCGCGACGAAGGCGCGCCGTGGGGCGGGTATTTTCACGCTTTTGCTGTGCGTCATGGCGGTGCTGGAGCATTTTTCCATCCTGCCGGAGGCGTACACCGCTGATCCGATGATCCGCGCGCTGCCGCCGCTGGCCGTCGAGGCGATCGTCTGCGCCATCGGCTGGCGCATTTTTGCGGGCGCGCTGCGCTCGCTCAAACAGGGAAAAGTCACGTCGGGCTTTTTGTCGATGCTTCTATGCCTTGTCACGCTGCTCGATACGGCACTCTATGCTTTTCTTCCCGCGCGCGCGGCGCTGTCGCTGCCGCTGCCGGTGCTGGGGGCGATGTCGGTCTACTGCGCGCTGCTGGGCGAAAGTCTGCGTCTGCACGGCATGTATGACACGTTCCGCATCGCGGCCATCGGCAATGCGCCGTATATCGTCACCGTGACGGCAGGGGGCGCGGCCAAGCGCGTGGGCCTGCCGGACGGATTTTCGAATTCCGCGCGCGCAAACGACCCCTATTCCCCGCGCTGGCAGAGCGTGCTGCTGCCGGTCTTCCTCGCGGCGGCGGTCGTGTTCGGCATGCTCTCGACGCTCGAGACGAAGCAGAACGCGCTGCTTGCGTGGAACCTCTCGGTGATGCTCGCGAGCGCAAATCTGCTCGCGTTCCCGATGGTGTGCGCGCTGCCGCTCAAGCGCATTGCCGCGCGGCTTGCCAAAAGCGGCAGCGCCGTGGCGGGCTTTTCCGGCGCGGACGCCATCCGCCGCAGCAACTGCGTCATCCTCACCGACACCGACCTGTTCCCGCCGGGAACGGTCAGCCTGAACGGGCTGAAGATCTACGGCGAGGAGAGCGGCAAGGTCATCTCCTACGCCGCCACGATGGCGCACGCCTCGCAAAGCGGTCTGAGCCGCCTGTTCGACACGCTTTTGGAGGGCGAGGGCGGGAGACTCGAGCCGCTCGACGACCTGAGCTTTTATGAGGAGGGCGGCGTCTCCGGCCTTATCCACGGCGAAACGGTGCTCTTCGGCACCGCTGCCTTCTGCCGCAAGATGCACGTCACGATGCCCGGCGGCCTGAGCCTCAAGACCGGCGCGTTCCTCGCCGTGGACGGCACGCTCATCGCCATCTTTGCCGTCAAGTACACGGCGGCAGAGAATGTGGACTGGGCGCTCCACGCGCTCAAGCGCAGCCGCATCACGCCCGTGCTCGCCGTGCGCGACGGCAGCATCACGCCCGCGCTTTTGAAGCGCAAGTTCGGCACCGACGCCCGCGCGGTCTATCCCACCATCTCCACGCGCCTTGCGCTCTCGGAGAAGGACGGCGAGCATCCCTATGCGCTGCTCTACCGCGAGGGGCTGATGCCCTACGCCGAGATCGCCGTCGGCAGCAAGCGTCTGGTCCACGCCGTGCGCGTGGCCGCCGTGCTCTCGCTCGGGAGCAGCGCCGTGTCCGCGCTGCTGGCGTTTTACCTCACCTTTGTCGGCGCGTACAGCGCGCTCACCCCGGTCTCGATGCTGCTCTATCTGCTCCTTTGGGCGCTCGCGGCGCTCATCGAGGGCTTCTGGGCGGACCGTTATTGAGCATTTTTAGCAAAATGGCTATAAACATGATATGCTGGTCATTTCTCGTGACAGTGTCCCAATCTTTATAAGTGTTTGCTTCAGACCAGGGACATTTACGATTTGGAAGAGACTGACCCGTCATCCGTAATATCAAAGTTTTGGCTGGCCAGCGTGGTAGCGGGATCGGCGCAGAATGTTTAAATACCGCTAGACTACGATTCCAGCAAGAGATCCGGCCAAGCCCCCGCGATCAACGTGTGCCGATGCTGGGCGGCTCTCGCCGGTCGTGAGGCCGTTCACCGGACGTTGCCGTCATCGTTCCGCCGCCAAGGCTGGTATGAGCGCCGGCGCAGTGCGAAATATTGCGAAGAATTCCGGTTCCTCAAGACCGACGAGGAACTCCCATCACAACGCTGCAGCTCAACATGCGCTTTGGCGTGAGGCCGCCGGCGCAACATCGTTTCCCTTTATCGTCGCCCCCATCTGGGACGGTATCGGCATCATCGACGTTAGATAAAGCGCATTCGAGTTCGGCGGCGTGCCGAGATCGAAGTGCTCGAGAACAAAAGCCCGATATTTCCGCCTGACGCGCTCATGCAGTCCGGTCGTCAGAATTGCTTGGCAATTTGAAAGTTTTTCGCCGTGGCAGACTCACCTGGCGATCTGGCCTCGCCAGTAAGCGGACTCCGCGTCCCTCGTTGCTCCAGTATGGGCACGCGCATCCTGATGGATACCATCGTGCCCAGCTTCTTCAGCCGCAGGACGCCTGCGCCCTGATGGCTTGCGAAATGAACACGGCGAAACCCTCCGCTGTCGTCGCGCCCCTCGGCGCACCCGCCGACTTCCCCGCGTTCGTCTTCAAGACCATTTCGACCCATGCGCAATGTCGTGGGCAGTTTCCGTCTGAGATATGCTCATGGTTGGCCGCTCGCACCGGCGAAGTCCGGCGAGTCAAAATTCCGTGGCGAATATCGCCATCGCCAGCATGGACAAGATCGGCGACAGCCTTGCGAGCCGCGTGTCGCTTCAAGACGAGCCCTGTTCGATGAGCCCTGCTACAGCGTCGCCATCAGCTCAAGACCCGCGGCCGAGGACAAGATGCCCAGGCCTCAACCGCTGAACGAGGAAGAGTCTGTCCAAAGTCAGTCAACAAGTCAACAACGCCGGAAACGCCGATGCCCTGGCGCGGGCGTATATCCGTGATCGACGTTTCGTCAACAGCTCAAGAGCTTCTGGCGTCGAGGCGTGCTCGACACGCCGCGTTCCCACCGCGTCCGCAAGATTGCGCTCTGCGGGCTGCCGTTAGGAAGCAGAACATCTGGCGGCAGCGGCTGCTGCGACGTTTGATCCGCTCCAACGAGCGAAGAGATGCAGTCGCCCTCGCCGAAGTCTTCGGCGGTGGCGTCCCCAAGAAACTTCTTCCCCGCGGTGGGTGCGGCCTGCGTCCACGGCTCGCCTCGGTGGGTTATCCTCCGTCGTGAACCTCAAAGCCGTCCTTGCGATGGCTCCATCACCCGGTCGACCTGTCCGGAGATCGCGTTCAAGAATCGCGGCGAACCTCGCTCAGGCGGCCATGCCCGAGGCGTCCCCGGTCCTGCTCGACGGTGCATCAAGGTCACTTGCGTTCGACCAGTACACCCTGGGCGATATCCGGCGATCTCGCCGCGCCGCGCCATGGGCATGCCACCCCATCGGCAACGGCGCGGTCATCGAGGCCGAAAGTGCCCCAGGCAGAGCTGATGAGCTACGTGCCAGCGCACCACGCCCAGTCCCGCGGTTTCGCTCGTGATGCGCCTCGTGCGCATGAGCAGTACTTGCCGACGCACAGAGTGCTGGCTGCTGGCCAAGTGAAGGCGATGCAGGAAGTAGCAATTTTTTTCCTGCACAAAAAAAGAGGCTTCTCGAAAGAGTAGTCTTTTTCTCTCGCGCATGGCGGAGGGGAGCAAGTCCGAAGAGGTGCCGCGTTTCTCCACACCGTGGATAAGGGGATATTTTCTCACGTGAGAATATCCCCCCTTTGACCCAATACGTAACTGAACGAAGTAGCTACCTTG
>VOFJ01000716.1_pt1 | contig 43846 bp, 79 predicted proteins | sample 5384081 | NCBI WGS metagenome assembly VOFJ01 (sample SAMN12384729, study PRJNA508395) | human gut metagenome | isolation source: healthy gut I | host: Homo sapiens
AACCTTGCTGAACATTACCATTGGTGGATATCATTTATCATTATAAAACTCAATATTGCTGCTGTTAGAACTTTCGTCAAGTTTAGTTAAGTTCATTTTGTTCTAAATATTTTGTACAAATTTCTTTAAAAGTCTATTGTGTATCCAGTTGAATTTTGCACATTTTCTTCAATATATGAACTATTTAAAAAGATACCATGATACTGTTTTCATTATCAATATATGTTTCAGCAAATTCAGAGCTTGAATTTATTTGTTCAAATTGAGCATTTGATGGAACAGTCATTGTAAATCTCCAAAATCAGCACTCTGATTGTTATTTTTCCTCAGAACTTATTGTTATAGCCACAAGAGATGCAGCTGCAATTACAAAAAATAATAATACATATCAGAACTTTATTTTTATTTTCCATATTTCTCACCTCATTTTTATTTTAATTTAAAAAGTATAAATATTTTTTTAAAAAAAGAGATGAGGGCTTTTTTTTTAACCCTATTTATTTTTTTATTGTAGGTATCATCTGTTTCAATAAATCTAAATCATAGCTGCCGATTATGATGATATTATTTGGGTTACTGTTATTTATTGCAATGTATGTATCATTTTCAAATCCAATAATATTATTTTCATCTGTTATCTGGTAGTATGTAATATTGTTGGAAGTTTCTACAATTCTTGAAGAGTTAGTTAAATTTTCAATAGTTGTTTGTTCCAATATATGATTTAATTCATCTTGATTTTCATAAAATGTTTTGTTAACATTTCTAACTGAATATTATCTCCAGCATATACACTTAATGATAGATCAGAACCTATTAATTCAACATCACTGTCTTCAGGTATTTCCATTGTAAATTGCCCAAAGTCATATCTTTCCATTTCTGGAGGAGCTGTAACTTCACTATTCATAGCAATATCCTCCTGCAGATAATAGAATCATAGCTATGAAAAAATATGATTAGTTGCCATTTTCTTTCCATTTTTCCCACCATTTGCTTAAACTTTTATATATAATATTAAAATAAATCACATTGTCATGGAACTTAGAGATTTAATTTATATTATTATTTCAATTTTAATTGCAGTAGTGCTATTAAAAATATTCATGTGGTTATTACCATTGTTTATAGTATTAATTATAGCATTTTTATATATGTCTTTTAGCTGAACGTTTTTAATTTATTTTGATTGGTGTATATCTTCATATGCAGAAGTTGCAGCTATTGCACCTTCTCCACATGCTACAACCCATTGTCTTAAACCGCCGCATATATCTCCTGCTGAATAAATATGGTCAATATTTGTTCTTTGGTGTTTATCTGTGAGTATTTCCCCATTTTCATTTAATTTAACATTTAATTTTTTTTAGCTAACTTATTATGGGGTTCATATCCTATACTAATAAAAACTCCCTGGGTTTTAAATTCATGATATTCATCAGTTTTAACATTCTTTAAAATTACGGAATTTATGAATGTGTTTCCCTTTTATTTCCTCAGCTGTTGTATCGTAAATAACATTAATGTTTTTTTTTTTAATTTTTTTTTGTAGATATTGCTGTGCTCTTAGTTTGTCTCTTCTGTGAATGATGGTAACATTACATCCGACATTGTCTAAGAAAATAGCTTCTTGCAGTGCACTATTTCCACCGCCAATCATTATAACATCTTTTATCTTTAAAGAATAATCCGTCACAGGTAGCACAATAACTGACTCCTTTACCTAAGTATTCTTCTTCTCCAGGAATTTCCAAGTGTTTGTGTGAGCTTCCAGTAGCTAAAATTATTGTTTTTCCGCAGTATTCATCTTTATGGGTTGTAACAAGAAATTTGTCTTCATTTTTTCTATGTTTTTACAATTTCATTTTCATGCAATTCAACAAATTTCATGCATTGCAGTTTCATTTTTTCAACTAATTCAAAACCGGAAATAGTGTCAAATCCAGGATAATTTTCCATTAGTGGAACTTCACGGCCAATTCCTCCAGCTAATCCTTTATCTAAAATTAATGTTTTGGTTCCCTGTCTGCCTGCATAGATTCCGGCAGTCAGTCCTCCAGGACCTGCTCCGACTATGATTATATCGTAAGTTTTCATGTTAATAACCTCAATATTTTAGTTAATTTAATTATGTTATTTGAGATTATTTAAAATTAATGAAATTATTATTTTATTTAGATAAGTTAAAAAAAAAGAAAAAGGAGATTAATTATTCGTTTTTCTTATATCTGTAATAACCAAAGATTTAAAACAGCAAAAACAATAATTAATATAATTATAAAAGGTATTGGATTAATTTGTGTTTGTTTTGAAACATCTTTATCAAAGTTCATGAACACTTTTTTCAAGTCACTGGACTTTGTTGCTTCTTGTGAGGAATCTGTTCCTACATTCACATTACTTTCAGTAGAATTACTGACAATTTTATTTGCATTGGAAACAATTTCATTAAATTCATTGGTTATATTTGAAACAATATTGTTAAGAATGTTATCTGTTTTTGATTATTATTTGGAATATCTGTTGTTTGAGTGTTGTTGTTATTTGTAGTAGGTTTAGTTGTATTAGTTTCAGGATTGTTTGGAGTTACTGGTGTATCCGGAGTTACTGGATTACTTGGTTCACTTGGCTTTGGAGTTACAGGATCCATATTAATAAATTTATTTGGTATTGGGAATTTACCGGTTTCATCATCAACTATTATAGTTGTATTGGTAGTTCCAAAATAATTGTTATTAATGTTGGAGTCTTTTGCTGTTGATTTTTCAATTACAAAAATTTTATTATTCTCAGGGTAATTATTCACTATATAATTATTATCAAATATTACTCTAGATGGTATAGCTGGTGTTTCTTCATCAATATATATGACTCAGTTTCACCATAATTATTAGTAATAATAGAATTAGTTACCTCAAAAGGTCCAGAAGTAATCATAGCTGCCCCTTTTGTACCTGCAGTATTATTAGCTATAGTACAATTGTTAACAGTTAACTCACCAGGCCAGTTGTATAATGCTCCTCCCCCCCACTCTCTTGCAGTATTATTTTCAAATATACAATCTTCAACAGTGGTTGTTGAATAGATACCTGTACGTGTAGCGCCTCCATCACGGTAAGCGTAGTTAAATCTAAATAATGAGGTGTAAAGATAAGTATCTCCCCAGTATGTACAAACCGCACCACCATCATGGCCAGCATAATTGTTTATAAATTGACAATTATTTACTTTAAGGTATCCTTTGTTAGTAATTTTCTTTTCCGAGTTTGTAAAATTCTTCTCCTGCCACGGAAATAGCTCCACCATTTTGAATAGCTTTATTGTCTTTAAAGATGCAAGTATCTACATATACTTTACCACCGTGTTCACTATTGATTGCTCCACCGTAATCATGACCATTACCATGTATAAAGGTTATATTAATAAATTTCACAGTTGAAACAGAATTAATTAAAACAATGCTGTTTTTATACTGTCCATCTATTATAATGTCTTCAGCATTTCCTTTTCCTTGGAATGTTAAGTTTTTATCAACTTTTATTCCGTTTTGGTAATAAAGTTCCTGGTGTTAAGTAAATAGTAGATGAACTATTTGCATTATTTACTGCTGTTTGTATTGAATCACCCGGGCCAATAGTTATTGAATTATCAGCATCAATGCTATTGGATGTTCCATTCTCTTCAGCAGAAACTGCAGGAATAACAATTACTAAAAGTAAGAATATAAGAAGAACTGATAGCTTCTTTATATTTTCACCCCCATTTATAATATTTAAAAAGGGTTTAAATATAAAGTTTTTGTCTTGTTTTTGAAATTAAATAATATCGTAAAAATGAGGTAAAATGCATGAATTAGCTATTTGAAGTATGGGAGTAAGATTTTTAATTTATAGATGTTAATTAAGATTATTGTTGAATTTTTAAATAAAATAAGTAAAAGAGTTATTAACTCTTTTTATAACATTTTTTTGAATAGATTGCCTGACTATTTTATTAACAATACTTCCGTCAGCTTTACCTTTTAAGTTTTTTCATACTCATTCCCATTAAAGGACCCATAGCTCCCATTTGACGTTCTTTAACCATAGATTCATTTTTATTAACAATGTCTTCAATGATTGTGGTAACATCTTCCTGGCTAAGTAAAGTTAAATTATTGTTTTCAGCTGTTGTTTTTGATTTCTTCGTTAGGTGACTGTATTACACAAGTTGTTAATTTGGTAATGCTGTCTTTAGCTATTTTGGAATCAGCTAAAAGTTGGAAAATATCTTTTTAAGTGTTGTGTAGTTAAAATATCAATGTCAAGACCTTCCCTTTTAATTTCTCTTAAATCATAAGCAAGAAGGGAAGCTACTGGTGTTGGATCTACTTTTTACATCAGCCAATATTTCTTCAAAGACATCAGCTTCTAATCTTTTAACTAGTTGGCTAGCTAAATCTTCACTTAAATTATATTCTTTAATAATTCTTTCTTTTTTTTAACATCTGGAAGTTCAGGCAAGTTATTTTTAATTGGTTCAACTAATTCATCAGTTATTTTTAAATAATGGAATATCTGTTTCCAGATACATTCTGTTAGCTGTAGGAAGTGGTCTCATATATTCTGTATTTTCCGTCATCTAAAGATTTACGGGTTTCTTCAACAACTCCTTCAAATCAAGATTGGCTCTTCTTTTTAACTTCTTCTAATGCTGAAAAATAGCTATATCTTCATCATGTGCAACAATAATAAATGCATCTTGAGAACCAATATTCAAAAATAATCTTTTACAGAATTTACTTCATCCTGTGTAATGCCATATGCAGGTAGTTCATCACTATGGAATATTCCCGGAAACTCCACGTTTTTTAGCATAACTTGCTATTTTCAGTACCGAATCTTCTTCCTGGCTGAACTTCTTTTCCAATAAGTCCACTGAAACCTTTTAATACAACTGCTTTTATAGATTCTGCTTGAGATAATATTTTGATTCAGTATTTTCAAATAAGCTGTCCAAATCATGAATCTCTTCAAGTACTTGAGCATTTCTTTTTGTTTAACTCTTCTTTTATTTCAATTAATGCAAGTTGTCTTTGAACTTCATTTTCACGATTTCACTCATCAAATCAAGATTTTGAACACCTTTAATTTCAACACGAGCTCCTTTTCAATTGAAATATTCAAATCCTGTCTGATTGTTCCAAGACTTTTTTTACATTGGTACTTCTTAAAACCTGACTGATCATATATGCAACTTCACGAACTTGATCAGGATGGTGCATAGATGGATCTGTTGTAATTTCTGCAAGAGGAATACCTAATCTGTCTAATCTAAATTCAGTATAATCTTCGGTAGTTTCAATTCTTCTAGCTGCATCTTCTTCAAGACCTAAACTTTCAATAGTTACTCTGCCGTAAGGAGTATCAAGATAACCGTCAGTTGCAGCAAGTCCTGTTCTTTGGAATCCTCCAGTATTACTTCCGTCAATAACCTGTTTTTCTCATTGTATGGAATTCATCACTACAATATGCATATTCATCAATGCAGCTATTGTAATACAGATTTCAAGAGCTTCTTTATTTAAACTGTGAGGCGGTTCATCATCGCTTTCTACAAGACAGGTATGATGATTGTAAGATTCATATTTAAAGTTTAAGCCACGTAAAGACTCCTGAAGTGCAGCTCTGTCAATTTCACCAAGTTCACTTTGTGTTGGCCTTAAGTTTCTCTCAACAATTTCATTGTAATCTTCATCAACCAATTCAGTTTTACAAGGACAAAAGAGTTTATGTTTTGTATTTAATTGCTGATGAATTTCAAGTCCCATTTTAAGTCTAATTTTCCCAATCCATTTTCACACGACCTTAATTTAAGAAATATTTAATTGAAGACTTTTCATTAAATTCTCCAGCTATATTTTCATTCATTAGTTTTGTAACTTCGTCAATATCATCACTTTGACCTAAAACCCAGCTTAATTTTTACATAAGCAGTTTCAGGTGTCATATCTCTTCCAGAGAGGTGCTAACTCCTGCATTTAATATTTCACGTCCTGTAGAATAGACATTCATATTTACTCTACCATACAGGCATTGGGAAGTCATAACAACAGGAATATTTTCATCATGGGCTCTAGCTAAAGGAGCTATTAATTTATCAGGGACATGTCCAAGACCGGTTCCTTCAATAACAAGACCTTTATATCCTTTATCGATATGGTAGTCAATAAGCTCTTCACAAATTCCAGGAAAACTTTTTTGATAAGTCCTACTTTTTTTCTTCAACAGCACTGTTAACTTCAATTCATTTTCATTTCTTTTTGCATATTTGTAATTAGGGTTAATGTCCATAACATGCTGTTTAATTTTAGCTATTGGTTCATAATTAATACTTCTAAATGTATCTCTACGACTAGTGTGCATTTTACGAACTTTAGTACCTTTATGAAGATATGTATAGGAATCATTTAAACTGCCATGCATACAAACGCTAACTTCAGCAATATCTGATTTTTGCAGCTACTACAGAATCAATAAGGTTTATATTAGCATCACTGGATGGTCTGTCTGAACTTCTTTGAGCTCAGTTATTACAATTGGAACTGGTGTTTTTTAACATGAAGCTTAATGCAGCAGCAGTGTAGTGTAATGTATCGGTACCGTGAGCTATTACAATACCGTCAGAACCGTCAGATATGTCATTAGCTATTGATTCGGCAGCTTCAACCCAATATTTAGGTTGCATATTTTCACTTAAAATATTGTACAGCGCTTTAACATTATAATTGGCATAATCTAATAATTCAGGGTTTGCTTTAATTAAATCAGCAGCTGTAAATTTGGGGTGAACTGCTCCAGTTCTATAATCAATAATTGAAGAAACAGTTCCTCCTGTAGATATTATTGAAAATATTTTTTGTTTTGAAGGGGTCGTGAGCTATATCTTCAGCCCCATAACCAATTTTCGGTTTGTCACCTTTTTGAATCAGTTCAGCTTGTGTATTTTCAATAGCTACACCGACATTGTATCCGCTGTCTAGTTTTAAAAACTAAATATCCGTCTTCACTATCTTCAGATCTATCTAATAAGATACCTTCATAGGAGATATCCTCTTTATTTATTTTAATGGTATCTCTATGGTAATTCCATTACTTTCAAGTATTTTTTAGCTATTTCTTTATATGTCATGAAACCACATTTAATTTAAGAGTTGTCTTTTACCCATTGCGCTCCAGCGTTTAAAACATCAATATTTACATCAATGACTTTTAGGTTTGGATGCAAACATATGTTTAATAGCATTTTCATAGGATTCTGGTGCTAAAGTTTTCTTCAATTCCATTAAAACACCAATTAAAGCAGTATTTGCAGTTCTTGTGTTTCAATTTTTTTTTCAGCTATTTCAATTGAAGGAACTTTGATTATATTGATGTTTTTATCAACTTCAACATCACCTATACGGGAATCATAGATAATAGTTCCGTTTTCTTTAACATCTTTGGCAAATTTCTCTAAAGACGGTTTGTTTAGAGCAATGAGAATGTCAATATCTTCTACAACTGGGTTCCTATGGTTTCATCAGAAATTACAATGGAACAGTTTGAGCTTCCTCCCCTTTGTTCTGGTCCGTAACTTGGATACCATGAAACATGTTTGCCTTCACTGCAGGCAGCCTGAGCTATTGTAAGACCTGCACTTAAAACACCTTGTCCTCCAAATCCGGTTACTTTTTATGGTTACAGGTTCCATACCAGTACTTTCACAGTAAGCGGAGTCTCCACTTCTGTCTACATTGAATATTTTTTATCTAGGGAATCGATTGTGTAATCATTTTTTCAGGTCTTATAATTGGTTTTCTGTCTTTCAATTCATTTCTGAAGTTTTTGACCGGAAACTCTTTTTCCATCTGATTTTCAAGGAAGTCTTGAACACCTTTTGCATCTTGTTTTTAAGTTGGTAGGACATGGGATAAGATTTCTACAAATGAATATCCTTTTCCTTCTTTTGAATGGTTAATGCCTGTTTGTTGATAGCATATTTTTGCAAGTCTGATTTTTAAAGGAGTAGCTAGTGAAACTCTTTCAATAAATACAGGTGCTTTTAAGCTGTCAATTAATTCACACATATGGGTTGGATATCCCGCATAATCAGGATCTCTTCCGGTTTGACAGGTAACAGTTTTTCTCCAACTAAAGTTGTTGGTGCCATTTGTCCACCGGTCATTCCATAAACGGTATTGTTTTACAAAAGAATACTGCTATTTTTCTCCTCTGTTTGCTGCTTGTAATGTTTCATTTAAACCAATGGATGCTTTAAATCTCCATCTCCTGGTAACTCATTACAATTGCATTATCTTCTGCTCTTGAAATACCTGTAGCTACTGCGGGTGCTCTTCCATGAGCTGTTTGCACATTTCCACAGTTGAAGTAGTAATAAGCAAATACTGAACATCCTACCGGAGAAATCATGACACATCTTTTCTTGTATTCCAAGTTCATCCATACATTCTGCAATTAATTTATGGATAATTCCGTGTCCACATCCTGCACAGTAATGTTAGTGGTTTAGTTAGTTTCACCTTTTCTTGGAAAAGATGGATAAATTGACTCAGGACGTTTACGTATTGATAATTCATAATCTTCTAGATTTTTTGATTGCTAACTTTTTTTTCATCCATTTTTCACATCCCTAATCAATAATATATTTTCCTGTTTTTCCTTTTTTTCGGAAGTACCTTTTGGTAATTCTTCATCAATTTCAGCTATTTCATAAATCTTTTTAAGAATCTGTTTAAGTTCAATTAAGTTTCCACCCATCCTGTTGACAAGGTAAAGTATTTTCTTTTTCTTAAAGCAGCTAACTGTATATCTTCAATAACTGACCGTTACTCATTTCTACAGAAACGAAACTTTACTCCTTTATCTCAAGCTCTTTAATTTTTCTTCTGGGAATGGTGATAATGTAATAGGTCTTAAAAAGTCCGACTTTTTAATCCTTTTTCACGGGAAACATCAACTGCACTTCTGGCTACTCTGCTACTAATTCCATAAGATACTAAAACAATTTCAGCATCGTCAAGTTTGTAATCTTCGTATTCAACTTCATTTTCAGCTATTTTAGCATATTTTTCCTGAATTTCAAAGTTGAAGTCTTCTAACTGGTCAAAATCAAAGGAAAATGGAAGTGACTAAATTTTCCATTGTGTCTTTGTTTCCACGTACTGCCCAGGATTCATCTATTGTAGGGTCAACAGCTTCTTTTGGGAATTCTAAAGGTTCAGCCATTTGTCCAAGAGTACCGTCAGCAAGTACAACAACAGGATTTCTGTATTTATGAGCTAATTCAAATGCTTTCATAGTTAAATCGCACATTTCCTGTACACTGTTTGGAGCTAAAACTATATTTTTATAATTTCCGTGACCTCCACCTTTAACTACCTGATTATAATCTCCCTGTTCAGGTCCAATATTACCTAATCCTGGTCCTGCCCTCATAATGTCAACAATTACTGCAGGCAATTCTGCACCAAGCCAGATAAGTAAATCCTTCCTGCATTAAACTTATTCCTGGTCCGGAAGATGCAGTCATAACTCTGTGTCCGGTTGAAGCTCCTCCGTATATCATGTTGATTGAAGCTTCCTCACTTTCTGCTTGAACGAAGTTTCTGTTAACCATTGGGAAGTATTTGGATGCTTCGTGAAGAATTTCACTTGCAGGTGTAATTGGATATCCAAAGAAACAGTCGCATCCAGCATACATTGCTCCGATGATAACTGCAGTATTTCCTTTTACCATTTGATTGGTCATTGTCTTCCTCCTTTTTAGTATATACATAAACTTCGAGAGCTGGGGTTCAGGGCATGTAAGGAAACAATCCCTGCATCCGCTGCAACCTTCTCCGCTGTAATATGCATAGCGATATCCTTGCTTTATTAAGCTCACTACCTATTTTAATAACATTTTTGGGAGCATCCTAAAACACATCTCCCGCAGCCTTTACATTCTTCTTTGTGTATTATTGGATATGATACATCAGCCATTTTACCATCTATTCTTTTTTTGTTATCGTTATTTCTGATTTCTACTCTTCTTATTTTTTCCACTTATTGTTTCTGGAATTTCATCCACAAATTCAATTAATCTTGGATATTTATAAGGAGCTGTAACTCTTTTTACATGATTTTGAATTTCTTTTTTAAGTTCTTCGGAACCTTCGTATCCTGGTTGCAATATGATTGTAGCTTTTTTACGATTTGTCCTCTTATTTCATCAGGATATGCAGTAATTGCACAGTTACTTACTGATTCATGGGATAATACTGCACTTTCTACTTCATAAAGGTCCAATACGGACATCCTGAACTTTTTAATAATATCATCATTTCTTCCTATGAAATGGATATATCCGTCTTCGTCCTTCCATGCGGTATCTCCGCAATGGTAGTAGCCGTCATGCCATTGTGCAGCCTGTTTTCAGGATTTTTGTAATATTCTTTAAATAAACCAGGACTTATACCATGAGATACATCAATACAGATTTCACCTTCCTGACCTATGTCAACTTCTTCATCATTTTCATTTAATAATTTAACATCAAATAACGGACTTGGTTTTCCGATAGAACCCTAATTTTGCATCTATCCAGTCAAAAAGTTGCAATAGTCAATACTGTTTCGGTTTGACCGAATCCTTCCTTAATTCTCAGTCCGGATATTTCTTTAAACCTTTTTGATACTTCAGGAGGTAATGGTTCTCCAGCTGTTGTTACATGATGTATGTTTGAAAAAGTCATATCCTTTGATGTTTTCTTTAATTAAAAATCTGTATATTGTTGGAGGTGCACAGAAAGTGTTTACTTTATTTTCAATAACTTTTTCGAGTAATTTTATACCGTTGAATCTGTCGTAATCATATATGAAAACTGCAGATCCTGCAATCCATTGTCCGTAGAAGTTTCCCCAGACTGCTTTTCCCCATCCGGTATCTGCTGCTGTGTGGTGTATACCGTCTTCTTCTACTTTTTATGCCAATATTTTTGGCTGTTGGAATGTGTCCTAATCCGTAAGTTTGTTTGTGAGCTACCATTTTAGGAAGTCCGCTTGTACCTGATGTGAAATAAATTAATGAAATGTCATCTGCAAGCACTTCATCGTCTCCTGTTGGTCTTTCAAATTCATCGCTTTCCTCTTCGATAGCTTTATTAAAATTAATCCAGCCGTCAAGATCCCTTTCAATTACACATTTTACCAAATCAGTGCCAAGTTCCTTTTGAGCTTCTTCATAATCTGGAATTAATCTGTCTTCTTCAACAGTTACGATAAGTTTGACATTGGCATTTTTATCCTGAAATCAATATCATGAAGTTTTAACATGTGGGTTGCAGGAATAGCTACTGCTCCGATTTTATGCAATGCAACCATGGTAAACCAGAATTCGTATCTGTTTTTTTAAGGTAAGCATTACTTTATCGCCTTTTTTTAATGCCTTTTTAGTAAAAAAGTTTGCAATTTTATTACTGTATTTTTTAACATCTGAAAAGGTGAAAGTGTGTTTTTCATCTTCATCGTTTGTCCAGATTAAAGCGATTTTTTTTTTCAGGATCTATTTCCGCATATTTGTCGATTACATCAAACCCGAAATTAAAATTGTCAGGATATGTTATTTTTGAAATTTTGTGAAAATCTTCATATGAGTCAAAATCAACTCTATTTACATAATCTTCAATTAATGATGTCATATTATTATTAGCCTCTGTGGTTTACATTATTATAGCTAAAAATTTAGCTTTTCATCGTTAAGTGCAACCATAGCATGTCTATGGCTGGAATCAAAAAGAAGATTGAATCTCCTTCGTTTAATGTAATTTCATTATTGTGGATATAAAATTTTAAAGAACCCTCAAGAACATAGTTAAATTCCTGTCAGGGTGACTGTTTAATGAAGGAACCGCATCTTCTTTTGGATCTACAGTTACAATAAAAATTTCAGCTTTTTTGTCAATGAATTTGGTACATAAGTTTTCGTATTTGTACTCTTTTCTTCTTTCTACTGAAATACCTTTATTTGCACGAGTAACATCGAAAATATTCATTCTAGTTTCTTCACCAGTTAAAAGTAAAACCTAAATCAACTTGAAACTTATTTGCAATTTCACATAAGAAACTTGCTGGTATGTCTCACTTCACCATTTTCATATTGTTTGTACATTGTTTCATCAATATCTAATTCTTCTGCAAAGTCTTGAATTGTAATATCGGAGAGTTCTCTCAATTCTTTTTACTCTGTTACCAATATCTTTATTATATTCATTCAAAGTAAACACCTTAGTTGTATGTTAATTATTTTATTAAGATTATTCATATTATTATAATATAATAATTATTATAATGATGTAAGTATGATTTTTAATTTATATAAAGCTTATTAAAATCGTGATAATTCGTTATGAATTTTGAAAAAATTAATTTTTTATGAAAGAATAGTTTATATACTAAAAAAAAAAATTATAAGTAATTTTTAGTTAGAAAAAAAAATAATTTGGGGGAAATTCAAATGGCATCTTCAGATATATCTGATATTGTAATTTTAAAAAAAAAATTAGGATTGAATTATGAAATAAAACAAAAATATGTTGGACTTAAAATGAAAGAAAATAACATACTTTCATTTAATTTCAGAGTACCTTCATCTTTAAGGGATGAAATTCTTGATTATTTCAACAGATTTCAAATGGGCGAACCAACTGCTGTTGATATTGGTGGAACTGGTGATATTAAATGTATTTTTTAAAAGGTATTTCTCCAGTTTTAAGAGAAGAAAATGCATCTGAAGATTATTATGCATTATCTGTTTTATTACAAGAAACTGGAAAAACTGTTCCTTCAGAAGAAGAATTATGTGAAACCTGTTCTCATTGCGGATTCCACTAAATTTCTATTTTTTAATTTTCTTTTAAACCATTGTATGGTTTTTATTAATTTGTTTTTCAAAGTTAGAATAATCAGATTTGAAATTAATTTTACTCATTTTATCAATGTTGGCTATTGAATGAGTAATATCTCCTTTTCTTTTATCAACATATGTTGGTTTTAAATCACTATCCAGAGAATTGGCAAAATTATTTCATATAATCTATTTATTGTTTTTTTACCTGTAGCAATATTCACTGGCTGGGTATAATTTGATTTTGCTGCAGATATATTTGCTTTTTGCAACATCTTTTACATATATGAAATCTCTTTGTTTGCTGACCGTCTCCGTAAATTATTGATTTTTATTATTAAGTATTGCATCAATAAAATTAGGGATTACTGCAGCATATTGGGAGTTTTTATCTTGTTTTGGTCCAAATACATTAAAATATCTTAAAGCTATTGATTTTAAACCATAACTTTCTTTAAATGCCTGCAAATATAATTCACAAGTTGCTTTAGATGCTGCATAAGGTGAAGTTGGTGTCATTAATTCACTTTCTTTTAAAGGAGTATTTGTATTGTTTCCATAAACTGCTGAAGATGATGAAAATATTACTTTTTTTTCACATTTTGGTTTTTTGCAGCAGTTAGTAATTTAATGGTTGAATTTACATTATTATCATTACACTTAATTGGATCATTTACACTTAATGGAACACTAGCCATAGCTGCAAAGGTGAAATATGTAATCTGTGTCGATGAGTATTTCATCTAAATTTACATCATTTAAGTTATTTTTTATTATGGTTAAATTTTCATGAGAGGGGTTTTTTAAGTTTTCTACTTTTCCTGAAGAAAGATTATCTATTATGGTAACTTTTTATTATTCTCAATTAGTTCATCTGCAATGTGTGAACCTATAAAACCAAGTCCTCCAGTTATTATTATATTTTTATTTTTCATTTTAGACCACTTAACATTCTATTATTGCTGTATAAGCTATTTTTAAGTAACAACATTTATATATTTTCATTTGTAATAATTAATAATTATAGAGAGGAATATTATATGTTTAATCTTAATATGATGCATTCATGTGTTTATAATGGTGCTTATGGCCTTGCAAATATTGGTATTTCTAATTTTGATGTTGCATTATGTTATATTGTAGCAATTGTAGTATCAATTATAGTTGCTTTTGATTTTACGGGTTCCATTATTGCCAAGTAAACCATATATGTATTCTTTTGATGTAAAGTGCGTTATATCCCACTCCAATAATGGCTATGGGTATTCTTTCACTTTTCTTTGTTTTAGGTTATACATTTATCTACAATGGATTAGTGTTGTCTGTAGTTATTGGTGTGTTAACTGCATTATTTGTGAAATATTTATTTTATGAAGTATTTCCAAAAACCTTTACAAGATAATGAAGAGGAGGCCAGCTAATGAATGAGATAATTGGTATTATAATAGCAGCGGTTATCTGTTGGTTGAACTTGTTATTATTGATACTTATTTTGGACTTCCACAGCAGCCTGGAGTTAAAGGTGTTCAAACTGTTGGAGATTCAATTGAAAAAGAAATGGCGATATTGCTGGTGGATTTTTCCAAGGGAATATATTATGTTCTCCTGATGCTTCTGCTGGTACATTAATAGCAGCTATTGATATAGGATTTTAGGAATTCCTGGAGGTATATTGGCCGCTTTCTTTGTATTTATTGGAAATAGATTGTGTGCAGATCCAGGTTATGCTGGAACTACGGGTTCTTTAACTATGACTGTTATATTGTTTGTTTGTTCATTTGCAGGTTTAACTCCTGAAATGTTTATAGCAGGTATTTGTGTAGCTATTTTAACAATTCAAGGAATTGATCAGGTTAGCTTCTATTTTACTTGGTAAAATAGCTAAAAAGTTCAATAGGCATGCTAAAGAGTGATTATATGTATGTTGAAATAATAATTGGGGTAATATTAATATATGTGGCATTATGGGCTCTAATAAACTGAAAATAGAGTTTCAAAATTACTTTATTTAAATGTTATTGATTTGGAGTCCCTGCATTAATAGCTTTGGTAATTAAAACACCATTTGCATTTGTAGTTGCTGCTGCATTTTTCATATGTTCTACAATTAGTGCTAATGCTATTGCAACAAGTTTGGATAAGCTGGATGATGAAATAATTCTTGATTGAGGCGTTAAAATGGAATTTGTTGTATCACTTATTGCAATAGCTTTAATGTTAATAGGAGCATTTGAGTAATATTCTTAAAAAACCATTGGACAAAGTAATAATGTTTTCTATAATGGATGCAGGTTTTTTACTTGTTGTGGTATTATTTAAATATTTGGATGTTGCAATGTTTGTTGCATTATCTGATCCTTTTGTGTACTTTAATTTTTATTATGGCGATTGTTAAAATTAAAAGAAATTAGACAAAGAAAAGTTAGAAGTGGTGAGTTACATGATTGATGTTAATTTGTTCTTTTATGTTGGTATTTTTCTAGCTATTGTAGGTAGTTTAGCTACTGCCTGGGGTCCTGGTGTAAAAGATCCTATTATAAGGACATTTAATACAGAAGTGGCTTCTATAGGAGTTTGTTTGGTGTTGTTAACTTATAATCATGTTTTGGCTTTATTGACATTACTTGCAACAACTGTTGTTATTACTTTTTTGTTTTGTTTAGAGCAATTATTCGTTTAGAAGAGATGGGGGCAGATGTATGAGGATAGGAACTCTATGGAATAAATTAGCTAACCCAAAAAATGTTCCAAGGATTTTTGCTTTTTCATTAGGCGTAATTCTTTTTAATAGGTTTTATTGTTCCAATGGGTCTAAATCCCGACCAAATTTATCCTAGGCCCGAACCTCAAGAACAGATAGATGCAGGATTACCTGTAGCTCCTTATGACAGGGGTGGAGAAATTTTAAAAACTCCGGGAATAGTTATGGCTCAGTTTCCTCAAAATGCTGAAGAAATTGGTATGATTACATCATATATGTCACCAGTAGCTTTGTGGGTTTCTCAAACGTCTCCATATTTCGGAACATCTATTTATTCATCTCCTGGTGGATTAATTGATGAAATATTGTATTACACTCGTGGTTTTGATACTTATATTGGAATCCTCTATTCTGATGATGTCTTTTTATAATAGCTTCATGGTTATCTATAAACTATACAATGAATAGAAAAAATGATGAAAAAAGAAATAAAAGACGGTGTTAAAAAAAAAGCTATTGAGATTCAGTAAAAGTAGCTAATGAAGTTAAAATAAATGATGCTAAATCTAGAGCTAGACAATTAAGGAGGGATAATTAATGGTCCTCGTTCCGGAATTTGTTCCTCAAGCATTTATTCACGTATTTACCTGCAATTTATGCAGGTTTGATTGTTGTTTTATAGGATCAATAGCTATTGCCATGAAAAAGAAGAGATTCATATTCTTATTCTACGGATTTGATTGGTCTTGCAATGATTTTTTGTTGTTTCTGCTGTAGGAACTGATTTAGCCTTGAATCCTTAATTTTACCTGGGTTGGTAGTTGAATTAGCTGAAACATTAGCTATTTCTGAGATTTTATTTTCAAGAGAAATGCATATTATAGAACAAAATCCTAAAAAGAAGCCTGCCTGAAGGCACTTTTTTATTCCCGATTCCATTTAATTTAGATTTGGAAATCATGACTACAGCACCTAATTTCATTGCGTTAGTTTTAATAGCTTATGGTATTTTTCTTAACAGGATTTACTGGTGGTGCAGTAGCTGGTGGGGGAATTTTATTATATGCAATTTCTAAAAAAAGCAAAAGGTTTACCTGTTTTCACTTTAGAAGGACTTGGTGGAGTTTCAGGTATTGCTTGGTGTTTATGGATTATTGGATTTGCATTATTCTTTATAATGCCTAAATTATGGTTATTAAGTTTATTCTTAGCAGCTTGTGGATTGTTATTAAAAGTAGCTTCAAAAGTTGGTTTAATTGGAGTGCTTATGAGAGAAGATATGAATAAGGAGGGCAAATATGGATTTTAGTACACTTGGTGGAAATTTATTAGGTACAATTCTTTTGGTGATATTGTACTGTACTTCACACCTCTTAATTTGTTTTTATTTGCCTGTAATGTTAGGGTTTACATTATTGATAGCTGTAAGTAAAACAGAAACAAGTTGAAGCTACTTTTATGAAACTTGGAAATACTGATGTAAAAGTAGGATCAAAAGAGTTTAAACAAAGGAGATTTTTATCTGTAATCTGTGGTATAGCTTCTGCAGGGGCAATGATTACTGGAGATTTGTTTAACTTTACTTTATTTATGGCATTAATTGGTATTGTGAATATTGGAATTGTTTCAGCTGTAAGACAAGTCAGTGTTTTAAACTCCGCTTTTAATTATGGTTTAATAGCTATGATGTGTAGTTTTTACCGTTATTTGGTGGAGCAGCTATTGTTCTTGCTTCTTCCGAACATTAAGTTTGTTAGTATTAAATCAAATGCATGCAACTCCAATGATGATTTTTTGGTGCTTTATTGATGTTACTTTGAATTTTAGGGGAGTGTGGTGTTGCACCGTTCTTTGCAAGTAAAGCTGAAATGTTTAGAACTCCCGGTTCCTCCATTTTAGTTATTATTCATTTAAGTTCATTATTTGTTATTATTAGAGCAGTGGAAATTTTATTATTAGTTTTATGGTAGTGAGAGTATGGATATTCAAAAATTGTAAGTATTATATTATTGCTAATCTCTAGATTAGCTATATTGGCTGCTTTTAATATTTGATATGGCTAGTTGGATTGTGTATGTAATAGCTATTTTCGGAATTCCATTATGGATTTTAGGTTTAGGTTTATTAACAATGGCTAAACCAAGAAAAGATGATAAGGAAGAAAAAGGATAAAAGAACCATTTACAGGATATTAGTGGTATTATGAATTTGATGGCAGATATTTTAATTAATGTAATAATCGCATTCCTTTGCAGGTAGTTTGCTTTTTAGGTTTGCACAGAAAAATCATGGCTCGTATTCAGCTTAGGCCGGGCCCTCCAATAGTTCAGCATTTATTACATTCTTTTAAAGTTCTTTTTAAAGAATCTTCATTTCCAAAAAACTGCTGCAATGCCATTTTATATTGGTATTGTTGTTATTTTAGCTATAATTTGGGTTGTTGGTGTTATTGTAGGTCCTGTAACTCATAATTCATTACTTATCCTGTTTGGTGTTTATGCTGTCTATAAAATCGTGGAGCATAATTCAGGTTCAAGTTCAGGTTCTCCTTATGGTAAATTGAGTTGTGTAAGGGCAGTTTTATCTGCAGCTACTGAACTTCCATTATTTGCAGCTATTGTTCTTGTTTATTTAAAAAACAGATTCTATGAATATTGGAAAAATCATAGCATATCAGGGTGTTCATGGTCCTTTGGTATTTTCTATTCTTTTTAGCGGCATTAATGTTCTTTATGCTGATCATATCCAAATCTCCTTATTCTCCATTTGGAATTACAAAAAGGTAAAGATTTAGTTTCAGGATTTGAAACAGAGCATTTTGGATTTTTAAAAGGATTCATAATGTTTTCAGAGTCTGTTTCATGGTATGTAATGCTTTGGGTATTTTTTAACAATATTCTTTGGACCGTTATCTCCAGTTTATTATGCTTTAGGAATGATAATTATAACATTTATCACTGGATTTATTAATGCTGTAACTCCAATGTTGAATCCAAACCATTCTGTCATGACTCAAATAACGATTGGAGCAATTTGTTTTGTTGGAACACTTTTAATGATATTTGTATGAGGTTGAGATGATGAATGATAAATCTACAATATATTTAACTTCTTTAGTTGGATTTGGTGCAGTAGTTCTTTACTTTAATAACTACTTTCCTTCATACAACTTTAATTGGATATATGATTATTTTAATGGTAATGTGTACTGCATTGATTATTTTAACTCTTAAAGGACATTTTTCTCACCATATTGAGAATTTGGAAAAGTTATTTTTTGTTATAACTTTTATAATTATCATATGTTTATTTATAATAAGATTTAGACCAATTTAGAGAGGATATTATGTTTGAATTTTTAATTTATTTACTTACATTTATTATAGGGCTGTCAATACTGGGATTATTATACAGTTATAAACAGCATGGAGAACCTTTTGTTGTTAAAGGTTTGAATGTAGTTATGTGTGTAGTTTCAGTTATTGGTTGGGTGTTGGCAATTAATTGTCAATTTTCTCAAAGTTTAATAGCTATTGGTCTTCTTTTAGCCGGTTTTGTAATGGGTGAAAGACCGGGATATGGTAGAATGGAGACATTGGTGGGAATTGTTGCTGCTGTTATTGTTTATTTGATAATGCATTTAATCTAGTTGTGATTGTATGGATAATAAAGCTAAACTTAATTTAATGAAAAAAAGAGTGATTAGAAGTTTTAAATGGCAAGAAGATATCATAATTCCTTTTCAAGAGAATTTGGCTGTACAACTGAAGAGTTAGAAGATTTATTCATGGATTTATTAGATATGTCTTCTTTAGAAGCATTACATGGAACATTGGAAATTGCTAATCAGAAATGTTTGCTTGAACGATTGGATGCTGATTTAAGATTGCCATGGTATGTAGATACATTGGAGTTGTTATCTGTAGAACAGGGTGATGAGATTAAAAAATAAAGTAGCTGATGAGATTATTGGTGGGAAATCTTATGATATTGCTTTAGATGATGGCAGAAAGGAGTTATTTAATTTTTATTAAAGAATATAAATATTAATTAATAATGAATAGTATAAATATAATAATTAATAATTTGAGAGGCTTATAGATGTTAAATGCTATTAAGGATGTTGTGAGAAAAAGCTCAATTCATGTTTGTATTGTGAATTGTGGGGGGATGTAATGGGTGTGATGTTGAACTGGTTGCATTAACTTCTCCAAGATATGATTTAGAGCAATATGGTATTTATGTTCATAACAATCCTCGTGAAGCTGATGTTTTATTATTGACTGGTGCTGTTACTGAGCAATGGGTTGATAATTTAAAAGAGAGTTTATGATAAAGCTCCTGAACCAAAAAATAGTAGTGGCTGTTGGGAACTGTCCACAATCAGGAGATGTATTTAATCAGGAAGGTGGAAAAGTTTATGCTCCTGCTTCTGATTTTATACCTGTTGATGCAGAGATACCTGGTTGTCCACCAAGGCCTAATGAAATTTTAGAAGCAATTTTAGCTGTAGGTCCACAGGCTATTGCTAATCGTGGGAGGGAAAAGAAATGATATTACCTATTGGTCCGATTCATCCATATTTAAAAAGAACCGATAAGGCTAAAACTTCAAACTGAGGGTGAAAAAAGTAGTTAAAGCTGAAATTGAATATGGTTATGTTCATAGGGGAATTGAAAGATAATAGAAGGTAAAACCTGGCAAAAGGTATTTATTTAGCTGAAAGGGTTTGCGGAATATGTTCTTATGAGCATACTCAATCATTTGCAGAAACTATTGAACGGATATCTGAGTTTATGCTCCTTTTAAGAGCTCAGTTTTTAAGAGTTATTACAAATGAATTAGACAGAATTCAAAAGTCATTTACTTGGTAATTCCACATTTTTCAAAATCTATTGATCATGAAACATTATATATGCAATCTTTAGATATAAGGGAGTATGCAATGGATGCTATTGAACTATTAACTGGAAACAGAGTTAATATGGGCTGGAATGTAGTTGGTGGTGTTAAAATGGATGCTGACGAACGTCATTTCAAACCGATTCTTGATAATCTAAAAATTATTGAAGAGAGAATTCCAAGATTAAGAGAGATTTATGCAGAAGGTCCAGCTATTGGAATGCGTTCCCGCAATGTTGGAGTAATGACTAAAAAAAGAAGCTATTAAAGGAAAAGCTGTAGGTCCTATTGGAAGAGGATCCGGATTAAAATATGATTTAAGGCAAGACCATTACACTTATAAAGATCACTTTGATTTTAAAACCATCTGGAGAAAAGAAGGGGACAATTATGCGAGAACTTTAAACCGGATTGATGAAATACCTGAGTGTATCAGTTTAATTAGACAAGCTATTGAAAACATACCTGAAGGAGATATTCGTATTCCTGTTGATATTAAATCAGGTTATGGTGAATGGAAAAATGAAGCTCCCCGTGGTGAAGTAAGTTATATGATTGAAACCAACGGTAATTTAATTAAACATATTTCAATCAGGACTCCAAGTATTTCAAATATGGATTCCTGTGCAAAATATATGATTAAGGATGTTGCTACTGTTGCAGATGCAGTAGCTACCTATGCATCAAGTGATCCTTGTGTTGCATGTGCAGAAAGAGTTGCTGTTACTGACAAACAGGGCAATACAACTACTAAAAAAATATTTTTGAGGTAAGGTAAAATGTCTTCTTTGATATGGTATATTTATGATTTTGCTAGAAAAGCATGGGCTGAAGGATTTGCCAATGCTAAAAACTAGTTCAGAGATTGTAGAAAAGCCATCTAGATTTAGAGATTTTTCCAAATGTGATTAAAGAATATTGTATTGGTTGTGGTGCTTGTATTTCTTCATGTCCATCTCCAAATGCAATTAAATTAGTTCGTGATGAGGATGATGAAACAAATGAAGGTGTTACTTATCCAATAATTACTAAATCCGCATGTATCCGATGTGGTTTTTGTGCAGAAGTTTGTCCGACTGAACCTAAAACTTTGGAATGTGGGGAAAATCATTTGTTAAAACCGGAGTTTAATCTTATTCCTTCAAAAGACAATTTATCATTGATGATTATCTTTGTATCAGATGTAAAAAAATGTATGAAGCAGTGTCCTGTTAATGCAATTTTTATGTTGAAGATGACGGTAAGGTTGTTGTAAATCAGTTTAAATGTATTTCATGTGGGGAATGTCTTGGTGTTTGTCCGGTAAATGGTGCCATGAAAGGTGTTTTCGTTGATAATATTCAAGATCAAAAAGAGCTGATAGCTCAAGTTGTTAATTTCCCTTGAAAAATTTATTAACAGTAAAAGAAGAAGATTTAAGATCATTAAAAAGACAGACTTTTTACAATATACATTCCGCTTTCTGATATTTTTGATAAAGCATTAGAAATAATATCTGATGAAGAAATAGCTTTTAGAAATATTAACTAATGCTATTAACAGACTTAAAATCAGAATTATTGACTGGGATAGTGAAACCTGTAAGAAATGTCAAATGTGTATTCCGGATTGCCCCTACTAAAGCAATATCTTTTGATGAAAAGAATGACACTATTGTAAGAAATGAAAATAAATGTTTACGCTGCAGTATTTGTTATCAGTCCTGTCCGTTTTCAACAATTAAATATTTCATTTCCAAATTTCTTTAGAAGAGGATGAAAATGGTGAAAAAGATAGTAAATGTTACAGTCAAAGCTTCAAATTTAAATGAAGAGATAGTTATGGGTTGAGTGTTATGATTGATAGTTATACTAAAACTCCAAGACCTTTAAGGGATGTAGATGTTGAATCTTCAATTGATCAGAGCAAATGTGCAAATTGTACAGACAAACCATGTCTTGAATCCTGTCCGATTGAAGCAATATATGTTGATCCTAATGACGGTTTTACTAAAAAATAAAAGTACCTGTTTTGGTTGTGTATTGTGTCGTAATGCTTGTCCTTATGATGCAATACAGATGGATGTGGATATTGCAGAACCAATTAAAGAAAATGTTCCCAATATTAACACGACGAAATATAAAAATCCTGCGGAGCATGTGTTCAAGCATGTAAAAACCGGTTCAATTAAAATTCATGCAGTTGATACCGGAGAAGCTTACAGTGTAATAAATCCTGATACCTGTGTCAGATGCGGCTATTGTTTTAGAGTCTGTCCGACTGATGCAATTAAATATGGTCAGCTTCTTCCAAAAACAGTTAAAGGCGGAAAAGTTATCATTGTTAATCAGGATGTTTGTATAGGTTGTATGACATGTACCAGAGTTTGTCCGGCTGCAGGTGCAATCAATGTTTCCAAAACTAATAAATTGCCTTATATTAATCTGGATATTGTGCTAGATGTGAAGAGTGTATGCATTCTTGTCCGTCAACAGCTATTAAATATTCTTCACGTAAAAAAGCATTTAAATTATATAGTGAGATTAAATCTTATGACATGGTTTCTGAAATTGTAGATAAGGACATGAAAAGATTATCTATTGATTTAATTGATTAAATGGATCTCTTAAGAAAATATCAAAAATATTATCTTTGGAATTTGATGATGCTGATTATGAAGGGTATATTCAATATAATGTCAATGACATGATGAGCAGAGAGTTAAATTTAAGTTTAGGGAAAATATTGAAATTAAAAAATTCGACAAGTTATTTGACTCTTATTTAATAAATAGAGGTATTGAAGTATTTGATAATATGTGTATTGCATGTGGAGAATGTTTAAATGGTTGTCCTACTGGCGCAATATCATGATGCTCAAAACCAATTGTCATAGATGAAAATAAATGTGTTTATTGTGGTAAATGTGTTGGAAGTTGTCAGTTTGGAGCAGTTGGGGGCTTATGATGATTATTTCCATAGTAAAGGATTTGATTTGTTCTTCAGCAGGTCTGATTTGAAAGGTCAAAGGGAAGCCGACTTTTTATTAGCTGATGATAAATGTCAAAAGCTGTGGAATATGTGTTAAAAAAAATTGTCCAACTGATGTATTAATGCTTGATGGCGATAAAGTCATTTTTAATGAAGAAAATTGTATTTATTGCAGACAGTGTGAAGCAATTTGCCCTATAAATGCAATAAAGTTAGTTAATTTTAGGTGATTATGTGTTTGAAAAATCATTTATTACTGACTGTGAAGGACCATTAACTTTAAATGATAATGCTTTTTGAGTTGTGCATATTTCATTGAGAATGGTGGCGAATTATTTAAAATTCTCAGTTTATATGATGATTATCTTGTAGATGAAGTTAAAAAGATAATTATAAAGCTGGCAACACATTGAAATTAATTTTACCATTTTTTGTTTGTTGAAAATCTTAAAAATGAAGATTTGATTAATTTTTCACAGGAACATATTTATGTAGTCAATGATTCAAAATTCTATTAAAATACCTTCAAAATGCTATGAATACTTACATAGTTAGCACTAGCTATGGTCAATATATTGAAGCAGTATCTAATTTTTATGGAATTCCCATTTAAAAATACATATTATACTAATGTTGATATGGATGAATTAAATCTTAATGATGGGGAAATACTTAAAATTGCTGAATTTAAAAAGCAGATACTGGAAAATCCTAAAAATTATGAGTTATTTGATGATATTTTCTTTAATGAAATTCTAAAATGGGGATTTATAAAAATATTAAAAATATTGATGTTATTGGTGGTGAAGGTAAAAAATTAGCTATTGATGATATAATAGCTAATGATAATATTGATATTAATGAAATTTTGTACATTGGAGACAGCATTACTGATGTTGAACCATTGAGGTTTGCCCGTGAGCATAATGGGGTTAGTATAGCTTTCAACGGTAATGATTATCCTTTAAAGAAGCTCAGATAGCTATTGTATCTCCAAGTGCAATTGCAACAGCAGTAATAGCTAATATTTATGCTAAAAATGATAAAAAAACAGTTTTAAGTTTTTATTAATGATTATAATAATTCAGATGATGTTAAAAAGTTATTTGAAGATTATAAAATTGATTTGCAAATTAATGAAAGAATTTTTCAGAATATTTAAAAATATTAAATATCCACTTATTAAAAATAGTTGATGCGGATAATTTTGATGATATATTAAAAGAAAGTATTGAAATGAGAAATCGTATCCGTGGAGAAGACGTTGGTGGATTAGGTTAATAATTATTAAGAAGGTAATATAATGAGTTATGAAAAAGTAGAAAATACATTTTTTGAAGCTTTTTGAAGGCCAATATGTAAGAGCTTTAATAACCGGCCCTACTAAAGAATTAGTTGAAAGAGCAGCTTATGATTCAACATCCACTCAAGTGCTGTTATTGGAAGAGTTGAAGGTGGAGTTGAAGGATTCCTGCCAAAAAGTGAAACTCCTGACGGCAGATATGGTGCAGTAGTACAGTACTGGCTTGGTGGAGACAATGTAAAAAAAATTTGCATTTGAATTATCTTACAGAATTAGGCAGGATATTTTAGTTAAACCGTTTATGAGGGTTTTTGATTATCCTGATGAAAAAAAGCGAAGAATATATAGAAATGATGGACATTGTTGGACATTGTGGTGACGGATATGAATGGACTATAGAAGAATATGGTCGTAAACTAATTAATGTTCCAATTGCAGTACCTGATTTTCAGATTGAAGAAAAATTATCTTTAAACAAAGGTACTATGGGAGGTAACTTCTGGTATTTATGCGAAACCCAGGAGGCTGTTTTAGAAGGTGGAAAAAAGAGCTCTTGATGCAATTCAATCAGTTACTGGAGCTATTGCACCATTTGACATATGTTCTGCAGCTTCAAAACCAGAAACCAATTATCCTGAAATAGGCCCTACTACAAATCATTTTTACTGTCCTTCTTTAAAAAGAGCGTTTAGGCAGCGAATCCAAAAGTTCCTGGTGAAGTTAATTATATTCCTGAAATTGTAATTAATGCAGTAAGTGAAGATGCAATGAATGAAGCTATAAAAGCCGGAATTGATGCTGCTTTGGAAGTTGAAGGAGTAATTAGCATATCTGCAGGTAATTATGATGGAAAACTTGGAGATAAAAATATTAATGTATTAGATATTTTTAAAATAAGGTTTTAACATGGAATTTTTAGACAGTGACATTAATGTTGATGTAATAGGTTTTGGAGCTTTGAATGTTGATAAATTGCATACAGTAGAGAATATCGCATGTAAAGACGAAGAAAGTTTCATTAAATCTCAAAAAAAGATACTCCCGGCGGATCTGCAGCTAATACTATAATTGGATTGGCCAGATTAGGTTGTCCAACATCTATAATCGGTAAAATAGCTGAAGATGATGATGGGGACTTGATTGAATTAAACTTGGCTATGAATGAAGTTTATACTAATAATCTGATTTATGCAGATAAAGGTAATACTGGTAAAGTATTAGGTTTTGTTGATGAAAATGGTGAACGTTGTCTTTATGTTGACCTGGAGTTAATGATGAAATTGTATTAAATGAAATTAATTTATTGAATCTTTCAAAATGTAAAATAATGCATTATACTTCATTTGTTGGTGATTCATTTAAAACTCAAATTGAATTATTGGATAAACTTAATGATAATACTTTATTGAGTTTTGATCCTGGAATGTTATATGTTCAAAAGGATTAAAAGAGTTAAAACCGATTTTAGATAAAAACAGATATTCTGTTGATTAATGAAAATGAATTACGATTATTGTATGAAGATTATTACAAAGCTATTGATTGCGTTGATGAATTATCTGTAAAAGAAATAGCTGTTCACATTTTAGATGAAGGTATTCAAACTGTTGTTGTTAAAAAAAAGGTTCAAAGGTGTTTTTGCAATTACAGTTAATGAAGAATGTGATGTTGGCACATATGAATGCAGTGTTGTTGATACAACTGGTGCAGGAGACAGCTTCAATAGCGGATTTTTATATGGTAAGTTAAATGATTATTCTCTTGAAGAATCTTGTAAAATTGGAAATTGGGTAGCTAGTAAGGCTATTGAGGGTTTTGGAATGGAAAAATTCCCTAATTTAAAAGATTTGCAGGAGTTTATAAATTAAATAATCTTTATTAATTATTAAAAACAAAAATTAAATTTAAATAAAAAATTATTCAGTTGGTAATAGTATGAATATATCTTTTGATAAGCAGATAGGTAGTTTGGAGCGTGAAATTCTCTTAAAATCTGTGGAAATACATGATAGTGGGGATGATTTTCAATTTGAATTAAATAAATTCTTTTCCCAAGAAGAAATCATTGCTATAGCACCGCGCTGTATAAGATGCAATATGTGTGTTGATCAATGTCCAGTTGATGCTATTGAACCAGCTAATATTTTTAAAATAGCTAAAATCACTCAAAATTGTGTTAAATGTGAAATTTGTGTTCAGACATGTCCAGTTTCAGCTATTAAATTAATTGACAATAAAGTTTCATATAATCATGATGATGGTGATGAAGCTATTGAATATAATTTAGCTAGTATCAGTCGTCCTCATAGAGTAGTTAGAATGAATGATATTTCTATTGATTATTCTAATCTCACTGATTACGATAACTGTGCTAAATTTTGTCCAACTAATGCTTTCACATTGGAATTTAAATCTTATTTTGAAGAGTTAGGCATTGATGTTGATATTGAATCGGGAGATGATGTGCTCTATCCGTTATTAATAAAAAAATTATGTATCGGATGCGGGGCATGTATTCAATTTTGTGAAAATGACTCTATTAAATTGGACAGAACTATCGGACCTATTGTTCACACTAAAAATCTTGAAATTAATCAAGGATGAATGTGTTAACTGTTATTTGTGTGAAAGAGAACTGTCCTGTGGAAGCTATTTACTTAGATGAAGAGAAAGTAGTATTGGATAATGATAAATGCATAAGATGTATTAATTGTACAAGTCACTGTCCTGTTGGGGCGTTGAACTTTGTTGAAATTGGTTAGGGGGTTGTTTTTACATGAAAGCTAAAGAGTTAATGGATAAAAAATTTGTATATATAAGTCCTGAGGACAGTGTTAAAGACGTTTCTATAACTATGGAAAAATACGTAGATTTACATGTCCTGTTGTAGATGAAAACAGACATCTTATTGGATGGGTAACTTCTTTTGAAATTACTAAAGGTTTACGTGAGGGTAATGATAAAATTAAAAGAAATCATGAGTTCTTATGAAAGAAATAACTACTATTAATGAGAATGCACCTTCAAGACTTGCAGTTATAGAAACACCAAATAATAAGTTTGTTACGGTACCTGTCTTAAATGATGATAATCAGGTTGTAGGAATGATTCGTTCTTGTGATATTGTAGAGCTTTTGTCTGCACTTTATGATATCAAAGTTTACAAGTTATATGTTGCAATGTGTAAGCAGTTAAAAGGTGTGACCTGGGATGAATTAATGGCTGCGGCAGCTATTGTCTCTAAAAAGGGCAACCGGTAAAAAGTAAAACCTGAAGATTATGAAGCAACAATAAGGGAAGCTACTTTTGGTGAAGCTATTTGGGCAACCAAAGGTCTTGAAAATTTCTTTGCAGGATTAATATCTGTTGGGAGAATTAGTAATCGCCCGTAAAGTAGGAAAAGCCAGAAAATAAGATATTAATAGTTTAAATATTATTAATATCTTTTAAATAAATTTTATCATCACAAATGGTATCGATTAAATCAAATCGTGACTTACAATAAGTAGGCCCATTTTTCTTTTTTTTAATAATTTTAATAACCAAATCCAATATTTGGACCTGTGTTACAGCATCCAGCATTGTTGTCATTTCATCAGCTATTAAAAACTTTGTTTTCGGATTCAGTGATCTTAAAACAGAATATCTCTGCAGTTCTCCACCTGAAAGCTCACTTGGATATCTGCTCATCCATGACTGTTGGATACCAAATTCATTTATTAAATCATCACTAACATTCCAGGATTCTTCTAAAATGTCCTTCATTTTTTCCATTTTGGGTTCATTACTTTTTCAGGATGTTGAAAAATTAATTGAACTGGACAAAATCCTTTTTAGGAAGTTTCTGATTGTCCAGATAAACTTCCCTTCATATTTTGGAATATAATTAGATAATATCTTACACAATGTTGATTTTCCATTTCCGCTTTCTCCGATAAGTCCAGTAATTTTATCACTGTTTAATGTGATGTCCACATCTTTTAAAACATATTTTTTTGAAGAAGGATATTTGTAGGTTATGTTTTTCCAATTAATTCCATTTTATTCCTCCTGATTGTATTTAAAACATCTGATGTTGTTAATTAAGTTAGGTCTTTTTTTCATTGCAGTATTCTAAAGGAGAATCACACCTGTCATAGTATGGACATCCGTTTGAATTTCTCCGTGTAATGGCTGATGCCCTTTAGTTAGTTTAAATCCATTTTTAGGCTGAATGCTTCATATAATGCCTGAGTATATGGATGTAATAAGTTTTTACCTTCTTTAAAGTCTTTTTGTATCAACTATTTCAATTACAAAACCGGAATAAAATATACAAATTCTGTTGGCAACCTCTAAAGCTGCATAAATGTCGTGAGTAATTAACAGTACTCCTACATTGTCATCAGCCATCTGTTTTAGGTAATCTAAGGTTTCTTTAACTGATTTTTTTGATCTAATCCTGGTGTTGGTTCATCGGCAATTAATAATTTAGGGTTTGAAAGAAGAGCTGTTGAAATTAAAAACACGTCTGGCCATTCCTCCAGATAATTGGAATGGATACATATTGTCAACATCTTCACTTAATCCGTATTTTTCAAATATTTTTCTTTTGTTTTATTTGCTTTTCATGGCATTCCTCTTCAGTTTCACATTCTCCAATAACCTGGTCAGCTATTTTCATTAACGGGTCTAAAAAAATTAACGGACTGTGGAATTAATGAAATTTCTTTTTCCTCGAATTTCTTCTTTTGATTTTTGATTTAAATCATTTCCGTTATATTTTATTTCCCCCTTTAAATCAGCATTATCTGGCAAAATGCCTAATATTGCATGTGCTAATAAACTTTTTCCAGATCCGCTTGAACCTAATACTGCTAAAATTTCCCTTCTTCAATATCCAAGGTTAAATCTGTAATTACTTTAAGATTTTGCTGTTTTAATCCTTTTTGTGTATTGTATAAATGAGATTGATACATTATTAACATCTAATAGTTTATTCATCTTGACACTTCCTAGTTATTTTGCACTTGCCGGATTAAGTAATTTTTTAATATTTTCTCCAACTATATCAAAGAGCAATACAATTATTAATAAAGATAAACCTGGGAATAATGCTAACCACCAGTTTTCCAGTTGCAAGATATTTCATTGATTCAGATAAGATAACTCAATAGCAGGTTCGTGAGGAGATAATCCGAATCCTAAAATGTAACACTGGTTTTCGTGCATAATTGCATGAGGGAAAAATTAATATAGTTCCAACTATTATCTGACTTACAATTAAAGGCAATATCTGTTTTTGTAGCTATCCAAAGTTTAGATTTTCCAAGGTTTTTAGATAGTTTTTACATATTCTGAAGTTTGTATCTGTTTTATTTCAGCTCTAAGAACTCTTGTTAGGGATGTCCAGTGAGTCAATGCAACACCGACAGTAACTCCAAATGCACCACCTCTAATGCAATTGAAATAAGAATTATTGCCAGGAGATGAGGGTACAGACAGGAATAAATCTACAATCCATGAAACAAAGCTGTCAAAATATTTTTGTTGAAACTGGATAATAATCCAAGAATCACTGCTATTATACTACTTAATATTGATGCAACAATTCCAATCGGATACTTAATCCTAATCCTTTTAATGTACGGGTAAACATATCTCTGCCTATCCAGTCAGTACCGAATAAGTGTTCAAATGACGGGGCCTGATTTTTAGCTGGAAATTTGTTTTAATATCTCCAGGATTTATTAAGCTAGTAATTATTACTAAAACTAAAAGTAATACTATTAAAGATATAGTCAATAATGTTTTTGTTCTTAAATTCATAGTTAATTTTGATGTTTTTTGTTTTTATTGACCATCCTCTTCACCTTCTTTAATTCTAGGGTCTACAAAGTTGTAAAATAATATCTGCTATTAAATTACCTACATAAACGAATATTGCACTGAATATGACAATTCCCAATAATAATGGAACGTCACTTCTTAAACCTGCTGAAACTGCAGCCTGTCCAATTCCGGGATATGTAAATACGTTTTGCTCTACAAGAACTGCTCCTCCAAACAGTTCACTGAAACTTAAAAAATTGCAGTGTAATTGCCGGCAAAAAGAACATTTCTGATTCCGTGTCTTTTAATAAGTGACCATCCGTGTTCTCCTCTGCTTTTTTGCAAATAAGAAATAATCACTGTTCATTTCTTCAATTAACTTATCTCTGGTGTACAATGCAATTTGAGCTACACCTAAGATACTTAATGTAAATGCCAGTAAAATTAAACGGTTTAACCATTCCCATATAGTTACATCCTGACTTAAACTTCCAATTGGAACTCCAAGTCCTGAAGGGAACCATCCAAGCTGAATACTGAATACCATTAATATATAATGCAATCCAAAATGTTGGAGCAGACTGTAAAATGTAACAGTAAACTTTGATTGCTTTGTCAATCCAGGTATCTTTTTTATACCCTGCAACAATTCCTACTAAAATCCAAGAACTCCTGATATTGCTCCAGGATGTCATCATTAAAATTAATGATGCGAAAAAATTTTTCTTTTTAACATCTATAACAGGTATTCTAAATATTAATGAATTTCCTAAATCACCATGAATAATATTACCTAACCAATTCATTATTTTGGCAGTTATAGGTTCATTAACACCCCAATAGGATTCCAATACGGCAACTTGTTCGAACTGACAATCATATTGCTGATATAAGTCTTTACAGGATTTATTGGTGATAAATCGACCATTATAAAAATTGATTAATAATTGCAATAAAGTAGAATGATAAATCTTACCAGCCGATATCCTAAAAATTTGAGTATTTTTTCATAATTTGACATAATATCTTTGTCCAAAAAGTAATAAAATGATTTTAAATGATTTTGAATCATTTAAATCATTTTTCTATTGATGAAACACGTTTCCAGTCATATATGTTTCCAAATATGTCTCCTCCGTGAGGTTGTAAAAGAGCAGTATCGTTGGATATGTCCAAGCTGTCATCTACGAAATATCCGTATTTGATTTCACCGATCCATAACCATGATGCGTCACCTTGTGGTGAAATACCATGACTGCCGTCCCAAACTGCATTAGACCATTCGGAATATGAACTTTCACGTGGTAATTTAAATGCATTGTCAATATGTTGGTCAATAACACTGTCGTTTACATATGATGGGTTATTGTATCCAATACCTGCCTGAGAACTGTGGTATTCTGACCAGATTGTTGACGGGTCAGTACTCCTCCGAATCCCCAGACAATTGCTTGTGAATTTTTAACTCCATCCATTTCATCCCAATTAGAACCAATAGCTTTTACTTCAATACCCATTTCTTTTTGCTTGTTCAGAAACAGAAACTGCAATTGCTTGTCTTTTCAGGAGCATCAGATGAGTAATATAATTCGAAGGATGCTTTTGGTTCCGTTTTTCTCACGGATTCCGTCACCATCACTGTCAACCCATCCGGCTTTTTTCCAAGGTTTCATTTGCTTTTTGCAATGTCTCCGTCTTCAATAGCAGTTGCATTGTTTGCCCATGGTAATTGGTGAGCAATTCCATCGTAATTAGGATATCCTATTCCGTTTAATGCACCTTCACAAAGGCTGGTTCTGTCAATACCATAGTTTAGAGCTTTTCTAATTGCGATATCTCCAGTTACATTGTTACCTACATCTCCACCGTCAGGATTCTTTTTTCACCAGTATTCATTTTAGTTGGTAGGAAATTCCTCTTACATCAATACTGTCCATGAGATACATAGTGTATCCGTCAACATTTTCTTTTTGCATAAGCTAAAGGTACAGCAGATACATCTACTTCTTTATTTTTAGCAGCATTAAATGCAGCTTCATTTTTAGCGAAAAGAATAGTTAATTTTTTTAAATTCCGGTTGGTCTCCATAATAATTGTCATTTCTTTCTAAAATTACTTGCTGACCTTTATCCCATTGAGCAAATTTATATGGTCCTGATCCAACAGGGTTACTTCCATAAGTTTCATTGTTGTAGGAATCAGAAGGTACTATACCAATATATGCTAATTTATCTAGGAAAGTGGAATCAGATTTGTTTTAAATCAAACTGTACTGTAGTTGGATTTACTGCAGTTGCATTATTCATATTACTTAAGTCTAAGCTAGCTCCAGTTTTTTTAGCTTCATTATATGTAAATGCAACATCTTCAGCATCTAATGGTGTGTTGTCGGTAAATTTAACGTCATCTCTTATTTGAACAGTGTATGTTTTATAATCATCACTTATGGTATAATTAGTGGCTAAATCATTTTCATAACTCATATTTCTGTTCATTTTTAATAAAGTACTTTGTATTAAAGGTTCTGAATAATAGTTCCAACCTAAAATCGGATCAAAACCAGATTCTGGTTCTCCTCCGTGACTGTAAGCTGCAACTACAAGTTCGTCATCAGCACGTTCTACATGTGACTGTCGAGATAAACAGCACATCCTATAATTATAACAATAATTACAAGTATTGCACCTATAAGATATTTTCTATCCATTTTTTTTTCACATTTCATTTTAATTATTAAAAAAGTAGCTTGTTAGTAATACCAATCAATATTTAGTATGATATAATAACAACCTAATAATTTTTATTATCGTAATAATTAATAAGGTTTACTAAAAAAAGTATTACTAAAATGCTTTTATTTTGTCTAAAGTATTAAGTATTACTTTTTTTTATTTTATTTATATATTAAGTATTATTTTTTTAAAAAAAAAGGGAGTATTACTTTTATTGGCTTATTTTAGCCATAAGTATTACTTTTAAAAAAAGAGTTATAATGAATAGTCACATTCACTGCATTTTTTAGTTTGAAATTTAATTACTCCTCCGCATTGTGGACAGGTCCATTTTTCACGGTCTGAATCTGTTATTTTGCCAATACCCATTTTTTTTATTCTTTTGGCACTTTCAAATTGTATTTAAATCATATCTTTTGATGTATTTTTTGCTGTGTTTTTTTTCATTTGAGGGGCATGGAAATTCACTGCACCTTCCGCAATAGCTAAAATTCTTTGTATCAAAAGCAGGATTTTATTTTGCATTTCAAACTGGCTTTTAGTTTTTCCGTCATCACCTATTAAACATCCTGCACACGGATTTTGATATCTCTCACAACTGATGCAGTTTATTCCGCAGGGAGCCAGCAGTTTTGAATCTAATTTATCAGGCATTTTCATACTTTTCATCCTCATTAATATTTTTATATGGGATTAATTATAAATAATTCGTTAACACTCAATACTAATTTTTCTTTATATGTTTAACCATAACTTTATAAATAAACAAAACAAATATTTTATTATCGTTGATTTATTGACGATTACATAACTTTTTTCGAGACAATGTCTCATGGATGTGGCTTTTTAAAAAAGCTGAACAAAAGGGTTATTAATGTATAAATATAGTTAGAGATGCATGGAAAACCCAGATGAATCCTATGTAAGGGAATTAATGTGGGAAAGAGCTCCTAAATGGAGAAGGCAATCAGCAGTTCAAAGAATTGAAAGACCAACCAGGCTTGATAGAGCTAGAAGTTTAGGTTACAGAGCTAAAAAAAGGTTTCGTTTTAGTAAGAACCAGAGTAAGACGTGGTGGAAGAAGGAAATCTCGTTTTATCGGAGGACGTAAACCTAAAAAAAGAATGGGTGTAAACAAAATTACCCAAGCTAAATCCATTCGAAATGATTGCTGAAGAACGTAGCTAAAAAAATACCCTAATTTAGAAGTATTAAACTCTTACTGGGTATGGGCTGACGGTAAATATAAATATTATGAAGTTATCTTAGTAGATCCACAAAGTCCTTCTATTGTTAATGATGAAAAAATCAATTGGATTTTGCTCCAAAAAAAAACACACTAACAGAGCTCTCAGAGGCTTAACTAGTGCTGGAACTAAAGGACGTGGATTAACTTCCAAAGGAAAAGGTAGTGAACAAGCAAGGAGAAAAAAAAATAAATCTCCTTTCTTAATACCTTTTTGATAAAATGATTCATAATATCAGATTTAGAGAGTTTGTTTATGAGAGTGAAAATCTCGATGAATTAACTCAGGCCATCTACAACATATTTCCAGATGCTGAAATTGAAAGTGAAGATGCAGAAGGATTAATGGAAGATAAAATCATTATACTCTCCGGTATTGTGCAGATAAGAAAAGACAAACAAAAAGCTTTTTTTTAATTTACTCTTAGAATTAGACCAAAAATCAACTTGATAAATTAAAATAATGATTTGGAACGCAAAGTTGATGATAAAGGAAATTTATTTTTACGATTATCTAAAGAAGATGCAGTTGACGAAAAATTACAATTGTAGATTCTGGAGATTCAATTCATCTTAAAGTTAAAATAGCAGCATATCCAGCTAAAAAGGAAATAGCTATTAAAAAAGTTCGTGAAGCTATTGAAAATAACTGATTACATTTATATATAACTTATTTTTTTATATAATAACCAATCAATTAAGGGAGTGGTTATATGAAAAGATGAAGTTTTTTATGGAAAAGGAATTCATGAACTTGAAGGGGAATATCCTGACCCTACGAGCTTGTTAAAAAAAATATAAGTGATGTAGTTTCTACTTGGATATGCACTTGATTATAAGACAAATTAATAGCTATTGGAATTACAGCTTCAAGAGCAGATCCAAGAGCTACTAAAAAACAAATAAAAAGCGGAAATGAAAGAACTGGACATTACTAAAGAAGAAATAATGGATGTTTTAAAAATTGTCCTTTTAACTTCTGGAATGCCTGCTTTCAGTAAAGCTGTTCAAATTTTAAATAGTGTTATAGAAACACAATAATTTTTTTTTTTCAAGATTTATTCTCTGCGGTGCGCTGTAGAGATTAAATCTGTTATTTCTAACAAAACCAATCATTGTTATATTGCCTTTTTAGCTATTTCATATCCTGAAGCTGCAGGTGCTGCATTGGATATGATGATTGGAATTCTACTCTTTATTACTTTTTATAAGGTTATCTGCAGGCATTCTTCCGCTGTATGTGATGTATGATTGTGTCAAATCATATCCTGATTTAAAAGCAGCTCCTAATGACTTTGTTCACAGCTACATGTCTGCTTTACATCTCTCTTATGATGCTTTTATTTTTTATAAAATTAGCTTGAGCTACATGAACACTGCCTGTATCCTGCCAGATTTTTAGCATTTTCTTTTAAATTCTCCATATCTTTTATAATCTGTGTTGCATCAATTTTTAAAGTGGAATTGTTTGGAGTTACTGTTTTTAACTGGGATCGGATTCCTCCGGCATTGTCTGAATTTACTCCCTGGTATTTCAAGCCTAATCTGCAAACACATGGCATGTTCGCAGTCTCCTTTTTTTTTGAATTATTTCGTTCTGTTCAAAATCCTCTTCAGGAGTATGGTTAAGACGAGTTTTAACTAATACATTTGTTTTACTTACTTTTAATTTCTTTTTTATATCTTCATTTGTTTTTATTAAACCTTCTCCAAGACAGTATCCGATTGCAAAGTCATCTAAGTTTTTCGGATAAACTGAAAACTTTCTTGGAGGTAGGCAGTCAATAATAAGTAAGCATATTCGTCTTCAACAGTTTTTTCTTCTGTTTTTTTTTTCATAATTTCCGTCTTTCCATTTAATTGCATCTATTGTTTTGATAAATTCCATATGAACTCCTCTTATTAGATATTATTAACAATTGTTATATTTTTTAACTTATCTGTTTTCATAATTATTTTTTTAGGTATACCTAACATTTATATAATATAACCAATATATATTTTAGGTAGACCTAAATAATTTAGGTTTTAATTAATAATATTTTTATAACGGAGGAAATAATATGGAAGAATACATTGATAAAGTAATGGAACATAAACATGCATTACTCTTTTGTTGGAGGAATAGCTGCAGCTATTGCAGGTAAAAAAAATCCTTGAATCTAAAGCAGTAAAAAGAAGGATGTACTAAGGGTATGGCTGCTGTTTTAGCTGCAAAAAAAAAGATGCTGAAGAATGTTACCAGGACATGGTTCAAAATGCAGAAGACATTGTTGTTGATGCTAATAAAGATGATAAAAAGCAATTTATGTTGAAGATGACGAATAAGGTTTAAAAAACATGAAATACCAAGTAATGTACAATAACGGAACTCGTATTAGAGTTCGTTCAGGTCACAGCCTTCACTGAAAAAGAAGGTTATGGTTATTTCTGCATTGCTTTTAGAAAATAATTTTATTAAAAAAAGTTTTTTACATCTCATAGAAACGGAAGTATTTTAATCTATTATGATGATGTTAAAAACAGAGATAAAGTCTTTGAAGCACTTGATAAAATAACTGCTGATGATCTGGTTGAAATTGAACCGGATATGTATATGAGTTCAAATGAGCTAACTAATAATTTTGGGTTAATTTATCAGGTATGCTTTTTGTGAGAAGGGTATTAAGTAAAATTGTATTGCCTATTCCAATTAGAAATTTATTGACTGTTTATAGGGCTGCTAAATATATATGGCATGCTTTAGACAGTTTAACTAGTTTCAGAGTGGATGTTGCTTTACTTTGACGGAGCAGCAGTTACCGGATCACTTCTTAAAAAGAGATTTCGATCCGGCAAGTTCCATGATGTTCTTATTGTTGTCAATTTCTGATTTGTTTGAAGACTACACACTACAAAAAAAAAAAAATACTTTAAAAGAAAGTTTAACTTTAAATATTGATACTGTATGGGTAGTAAATGAAGACGGTGAGGAAATACAACAGCCTATATCTGAAATCAACAAAGATGATAAAATTAAAGTTCATATGGGTGATGTAATACCTGTGGACGGTAAAGTTGTTGATGGTGAAGGAATGGTTAATGAAGCAGCCATGACTGGAGAACCATTGGCTGTCCATAAAATGCCTGGAAAAACAGTTCACGCAGGTACCGTTGTCGAAGAGGGCAATTTAATTGTTCAAGTCTATTCTTTTGATAAAGAAACCAGATTAAATAAAAATTATCAACCTTATTGAGAATTCAGAAGAATTGAAAGCAGATGCTCAAAGTAAAGCTGAGGAATTGGCAGACTCTATTGTGCCTTACAGTTTCCTTACAACATTCCTTACTTATTTAATAACTAGGGATACTACAAAAGCACTGTCTGTTTTAATGGTTGATTTTTCATGTGCACTTAAATTAACAACTCCATTATCTGTTATTTCAGCAATGAAAGAAGCTTCAGATAATAGGATGATGGTTAAAGGTGGAAAATTCCTTGAAAAAAATACGCAACTGCAGATACAATAATCTTTGATAAAACCGGAACTCTTACTAATGCAACTCCAAAAGTTGTTGATGTAATTTCTCTTGGAGATTATTCCAGAGATGAAATTTTAAGAATGTCTGCATGTATTGAAGAGCATTTTGCACATAGTATTGCTACTGCTATTGTAAAACAAGCTGAAGAGGAAGGCCTAAAAACATGAGGAAGACCATAGTGAAGTTGAATACATTGTAGCTCATGGTATTGCAACAAGTTATAATGGCAAACGTGCTGTTATAGGAAGCAGACACTTCCTGTTTGATGATGAAGGTGTAGAAATATCCAAAGAAGATGAAAAACTCATTGACGAAAAAATCTGTGAATATTCAGTTGTTTATCTGGCTATTGACAATAAACTTGAAGGTATTATATGTATTAACGACCCTGTAAGGGAAGAAGCTAAGGATGTTATTGAAGAGCTTAAAAAGATTAGGCATTGAAAATGTCATCATGTTAACTGGAGACAGTGAAAGTGGTGCAAAAAGTGGTGCTGAAGCATTAGGCATAACTGAATATCGCTCTCAGGTGCTTCCTGAAGATAAAGCAAGTATTGTTGAAAGTTTAAAAAAGAAGAAGGCAGAACTATTATTATGGTTGGAGATGGAATTAATGATTCTCCTGCATTGGCTGCTGCTGATGTATCTGTTTCAATGAAAAACTCTTCAGATATTGCCAGAGAAGTTGCAGATGTTTCTTTACTGTCTGATGATTTATATGACTTAGTAACACTTAGAAGATTAAGTGTTGGTATGTTAAATAAAATAGATACTAATTATCATAGTATAATTGCTATTAACGGTTCTTTAATTGCATTAGGTATGTTTGGAATTATAACTCCTTCTACATCTTCACTGATACATAATTTATCAACTATGCTTTTGGGAGCTTTAAGTACACGTTTCTGTATTAAAAGAACTAAGAGAAATAGAAGTTAATGTAGTAGAAACTGCATAAACTTCTTAATTTATTTTTTTAAGCTATTGATGTAAATATGGTATAGGACATCAGTAATATAAAACAAATTATTCCCGGATTTAAAAAGGATTGTACTGGCCGGATTTTTTAGAATTATTTCTTTTTCACTTCCGTCAAATCTGATTTTATCAAAAATACTTGATGGAGTAGATTAAACCCATAACTGTTAATCCTAAAGTTATTAATATGTATAAAATAACGCCAAATGCACTTGTTGGTGAAATTACATTTCCATTAGCTAAATCTAATAATGGTTGTGAAACAAATAAGCTGACAACTGATCCTATGAAATTTATAATCATGTGTAATCCAATTGTATATTTGATTTGTCCTGTTTTTATATAAATTATTGCAAAAAAATCCTCCAAGAAGGAATGCATAGAAAAATTGACTTAAATTTCCATGGAAAAATGCAAATAATAATCCTGAAAGCAGTACTGAAATTGTACCTCCGTATTTTATAGTTCTGTCAATTAATAACTTTCTAAATATGAGTTCTTCAAATATTGGAGCTATTATAGTTATTATAATTAGGTTTGCAATTAAAACTGAATTGTTTATTACATCATTAATTGGATTAGCTACTTCATGCTGTATTAATGAGCCGATTCCTGCAGTTGTAATAACTCCCATCATATTTCCGATCCACATTAAAAACATTGTAATGGATATACATATTATAAATGTTTTAATGGTCATTTTATGTTTTTCAAGAGTTTTTTGCTTCTGTTTTTCTCATTATATAAATAAATAAATATTGGTAAAGGTAAGAGATAAGTCCAAATAGCTGAGAAAAATGTCATCATTGTTTGATTAGATAAAAGATTTGGATTAATTATGCTTATGAGTAATCCGATGAATATATTCAGCACAAATATGATTATTCCAAGTGCAAAATAATTAAATCCAATCTTTTGAAAAAATCTTCTATTTGCTTCCAAAGCTACACCTCACTTTTATTGTATGTAACATTTATTTTACTTTTTTGCAGTATATATACCTTTGGATACAATTTTGATTTGTGAGTATCTACTTAAAATCATGTGAAATATTTATATAAATATACAATCAATATTAATAATTGTAAAAAAAAAATTTTATGTAAGTGATTTAATGAATAAAGATAAGTTCACACCGATAATTTTACCAATTTTTATTATAATTATCTGGTATATCATAACTTCTGTTTTTAGAGTTAGTTAATCCTTATTTCTTACCAAGTCAGGCAGTGTTTGTCATTCTGCTTGGAATATAATACAATCTGGAGAACTTTTTGTTGACACTATGGATACTTTATTTAAAGTATTTGGTGGTATGGCACTTGCATCTGTTGTAGCTATTCCTTTAGGAATATTGCTTGGATGGTATAGTAAGTTGGAAACTTTATGCAGTTTTGTAATTAGTATATTAAGGCCAATACCTCCGATAGCATGGATTCCATTTTCAATATTGTGGTTTGGGATTGGAACTGCTCCGGCTATATTTATTATTTTTATAGGATGTGTTTTCCCAATTCTTATTTACACAATTGACGGAGTTAAAAAGAACTGATAAAGTTTTAATTGAATCTGCACAAACATTAGGTGCAGATGATAAAACAGTGCTTACAAAGGTTATTTTACCTTCTGCAGTGCCTCCTATAGTTTCCGGACTTAAAGTTGGTGTGGGAATAGCATTGATGTGTACTATTTCTGCAGAGATGATTGGTTCAAGTAGCGGTTTAGGATATTTAATTTTAACAGCTACAAATTTATTTGATACTGGTACTACTGTTGTAGGTATGTTGGTTATTGGGTTGATTGGTTTAGTCCTTGATTATGTCTTCGGACTTATAGAAAAAAAAGAGTATTCTGGTAGGTAGTTTAAAATGGCAATTGAAATTAAAAATATAAATAAATCTTTTTCATGGTCGCTTGGTTTGGATCATGACATAAAAGTTTTAGATGATGTTAATTTAAATATTGAAGATGGAGAATTCGTTTGTCTTTTAGGCCCTTCCGGTTGCGGTAAAAACAACTCTGCTTCGTTTGATTAAGCTGGGCTTGACCAACCAACTTCTGGGGAAGTTATAGCAGATGGTGAAACTGTTAAAAAACCATCTGGTGACAGGGGCAGATTATTTTTCAGCAATATTCCTTATTTCCATGGTTGACAGTTTTGGAAAATGTGATGTTCGGCCTTAATCTCAAAAAGACAGAACTAAAGAGGAAAATCTTAAGGCTGCAAGAAAGATATCTTGAAAGTGTAGGTTTAATTGACTTTAAAGATAGTTATCCCACATGAACTTTCAGGTGGTATGAAACAAAAGGGTTGCAATTATTAGATCTTTGCTTAATCATTCACCTATTTTACTAATGGATGAGCCATTTTCTGCATTGGATATGCAAAAATAGACACATGCTTCAGGAACAGCTGATTGGAGTTTTGGAAAAGATTTAAAAATACAATTGTTTTTGTAACTCATGATGTTGATGAAGCAATTTATCTTGCAGATAAAATTGTTATAATGGACAAAAATCCGGGTAAAATTAAAGAAATCTTTGATGTAGATATGCCAAGACTTAGAAAAAGAGAATCCAAAGAATTTATTGAAATTCAAGAGGAAGTACTTGATAAATTAAATGTGGAAGATTTCTAATAGCTATAATTTTGCTATTAGGGTTCCATATTTTCCATTTTTTTATACTTTCGTAAGTATAATCTGAAGCTTTTTAAAATACTTGTTTTCAAGTCGTTTTTCTGACTTAAATAACTTACAATAGCTGCTGAGAATTACAGCCGCTCCCGTGTAAATTATCTGTTTTTAATAATTTTTGTTTAAAAATACTGGTAGTTCCGTCAATATTGATGGTATTTATCCCATTGAGATGTCCGCCGGTTATAATGTTGTTGCAGGTTTTTCCTAATTTTTCACAAGCTTTTTTAGCTTCTTCTTCATTAGTAATTTTAATATTGGTTAATTTTTCAGCTTCAGAAACATTTGGAGTTGTAAGAATAGCTTTTGGAAGTAAATATTTAAGTAAATTCTGACTTAAATCATTTTTGGCTAATTCTCCTCGGATGTTGATACCATAACCGGATCAACAACAGCTTTTCAGATTATATTCTCTGATTTTTTTAGAAACGGACTTGATGATATCAGTTGAATATAACATTCCTGTTTTAATATATTCAACATTGTAGGTGTCTAAAACAGCATCAATCTGCTCTTCAACATAGCTGGTTTCAATAGCTTTTAGAGAGTACATCTTTTTGAGGATTTTGGGCAGTAAGTGCAGTTACAATTCCAGTTCCATAAACACCAAGTGCCTGAAATGTTTTGATATCTGCAAAATACCCTGCTCCTCCAGATGGATCAACGCCAGCTATTGACATTACAATCATTTAACTGCCTCTTGTGACTCTTAAACGTTCACTGCCATGTACTGATTCAACATTTATTTTTAATTCTTTTTAAATAACGTCTGGTTTCAGTGTTTTCACCATGGACCATTATTTCTCCTAAATCTTCAGTTGTATTAACATCCAGAGCCATAAATAATGAGTCGTGAACTTGAGGATTTAAGTTTTTCCTGTCTGCAGCATTTACATGTTCCTTATAACTGAAATCTCCAAATTTAGTTCTGATAGCCAGCGGTTTCATAATTATAGTGTTTGTTTCCCCCTCCTTTTTGAAGGAATAATGATGAAATCAAGCTGTTTACTTGAATCGATTACCATTTTAAGGTTGGTTTTACCGATGAGGGGAATGTCAGATGGCATTATGATTACTTTTTTAGTTTTGCCTTTACAGTATTCCATAGCCTGTTTTAATGCTTTATTTAAATTTGAGTTTTCATTTTTCTTTTTAAAACACTTAAGTTTAAGCTTTTAGCATATTCTAAAACATCTTCATCAGCACTGATTATAATTATTTTTATCAGTATATTTCCTTAAAAGTATCAGTAACATCTTTAAGCATAACTTTCAGGAGTTTTCCCTTTCATCTTCACTTAAAAATGGAGATAATCTGGTTTTGCATTCTTTAAATTTGCTGACAGGTATTATTCCATAAATGTCATCCATATTTTCATCTCTAGTATGTTTTAGCTATTAATGCAACATATTTAGCATCTTCATCACTGATTATACATTTTTACTTTCTCCTTCAAGTTCTTCATAGATACCTAAAACAGAATAACCAGTGATTTCTTCTCTTTTTTTTGTCCGCAGGCAGTATCTCCACACCAGTTAACTGCTACAACATTTCCTGCTTCAATTAACTTTCTTTAACTTCATCAATGTCAGATGCAAATTTAATGTGGTCTTTATGGAATTCTTTTGCACTTTCAGCAAGGTTTTCATTTAATTCATCAATTAAACTAATTACATTGCCAACAAGATTTTCATTTAAATCAAGTTCAATTTTTTTTCCAGTTTATCTCCTACGCATAGCTATTGTTTTGTTGTTTTCTAAATCTCTAGGACCTAATTCAAGTTTTATTGGAGTTCCTTTTAATTCCCAGTCATAGAATTTTTTACCTGGTCTGATGTCTCTGTCATCAATATTTACACGTAATCCTGCAGATTCAAACTCTTTTTAACTTCTTCACATTTAGCTAAAACTTCTTCTTTTCCTTTTTTTTTTTAAATAAAATAGGGATGATTGTTATTTTTGTTTTGGTGAAATTTCCGGTGGAAGACGTAATCCTTTTCATCTCCATGAATCCCGATTGCAGAAGCTATTACTCTGTCAGATAAACCTGCACAAGTTTGATA
>VOFJ01003068.1_pt1 | contig 43791 bp, 70 predicted proteins | sample 5384081 | NCBI WGS metagenome assembly VOFJ01 (sample SAMN12384729, study PRJNA508395) | human gut metagenome | isolation source: healthy gut I | host: Homo sapiens
ATACTTCACGGGACATCACTCATAAATTCAGAACAGCTTTCTTCTGTCTTGATATAGGAAAGATTGAGTGTGCGGACGCTTCGTTTGGTTTCGGGGATGTGGCGGCTCACCTGATATGTAGGCAGGTATCCATGAGAATTTACAAACTCCGTTAAAACAATACGTAAAGTTTACCGGAACTTTCATAATTTAATGTGTCTATCATTTTTTCTTTGTTTAAGAATTATCAAATTTACGGTTTATTCCACCGAAAACAAATAAAAGGAAGAAAAGATGATAGAAAAATGGTGGCAGCACGTATTTTCAGTGTTTACTTATTCGTTCATCGAAAGTTCTGCGGGAAAAAGTGGTGGCAGTGGCAGCAGCTTTTTACTCTGTTGTAGATATTTTTAGTTAATTCTCTTCTTGAAACTTTCAGCGAAAGAATAGCGCAAATACAATACCATCTACATGTTCTCCAACAAAGAAACGCCATGTCTGATGTTTTATACCATGTGCAGGCTTAGCTCTACCATATCATCCGATATAACTTTACCGTTTATCTTCAGATTCTCAAAACGAATATTCTTCACCATCCGTTCCTTTTTGTCATAGCCAACAATATGTGAGAGTTCGGCATGATCGCCATTATAGGTAATATCTTTAAAAGCACATTCTCAATGCCCCTGCCCGGAGCCTTGCAATACTTCTTGTTATAAAATATACGCAGATTCACCAATTGTCCTTGCCTGAAATTCTCGATACGGATATTCTCAAACCGCACGTTGCGGATCAGATTATTATCGCCTGCATTGATGGCGAGGCAGCCTTGATAATCCACCTGCATTTCCCGATGATCCAAAATATCAATGTTCCGGTAAGTCAGATTCTCCATCACTTCATTTCTTTCCACATCTCCATGCAACCCGATAAAAATAGGATGCGCCACATCTGCCCACAGGGTAGAATTCTGCATTGTTACATTACGGCATCCGCCATGAAACCCCATACGTGTAGCATACACGGTGGTGCAATCGTCGGAGTTACGGCAAAATACGCCGTCGAACAATACATTGTTACTGGCAAATACATTCATGCCATCCCCCCCACCCATATGAACTGATGGCTTTTTTACATTGCGGATTGTCACACTGTCCGAACCTCCAGTGGGACATTGGGTTGTGATGAGACCTTCCACATATATATTTCGTGAATTAATAATGCTGATACCTGCCCCACGACCTTCGGGATGCACCCCACCCCGTGCCAAAATTTTCACATCACGGGCATTGACCGCACGGATACATCCACGCACAATGGCCCCACCTGCCACATAGACAGTCTTTCCCGAAGGAACATTAAGTGTATCGCCGGGTAACTGATGTATTCCCGGAGCAAAAATAAATCAGATTCTTGTCTTTCAATTTCTTCGGGCGGTTTTCATCTATCGGATTGGCAAAAAGATGAAGATTATGGAAGATGTCTCCATTTACTTCAATGGACAAGTTACGCGGACGGTCTAGTGTAAAAGTTATCGTACTGCCGCTAATCTGCGGAGTGATACCATACGACAACGGACGCACCCTGCTACTCTTTACTTCTCCTTTATTATAGGTAACGGAAACTTCCACCTGACCGGAAAAGTCAAAATATCCCATTGAGGCTAGTTCAACATGATGCTTCGTCTGGCGTACTTCATCTACTTTCAACGGATAAGTAACTACTTCTTTTCCATCCACTGCCAGATTGCCTCACCCGAACTGTAAAATCGTCTTTCAACTCCACCCCGTCACCAGGAACCGTATAAGTTATCAACTGGTTTTGTGCATAAAGAATACAGGTTATCATCCATAAAAAGACCTGTCAAGCATAATGTTCTCATTCTTTTTTCATTTGTAAAGTCTGCTATTTATTTTAGAATATACGTTCAATAACTATCAATCACTCAAAGCGCCTACCAGCAATTCTAATATACCACAATTTCATTATCAATTGGGGCATGAAATAATCCTTTACCTAAAAAGAATATTCTTATTTCACACCCTAACTACTATAAATCAGTCTATTGATTTTCGATTTATCCTTCAGTTTTTATTACCAACCAGGATTCTGCGTTAATTGCGGATTCAAACGTATCTGCTGACGAGGAATAGGATCTAAATAATCCCTTTGTGTATAAAGCAAATTACCAGCCAAAGTTGCTATAGAACGTCCATAGTCAGGGTCGTTAGGATCAGAGCCCTCATAAAGCCCATAAAGCAAAGGATATTTTTCTGGATAATAACAGGGTTCACCGAAGTAAGTGGCATCATTGGCTTTTCTGTTTCGTATGCCGTCCCCAAAACATGTCGACCCAATTTTACGACCAGTCAAGTTAATATGCGCAATACCCCAACGTTTCAAATCGTCCATACGAAAACCTTCACCAAAAAGTTCACATGCACGCTCTCTACGTATTTCATCCAACATATTCATTTTTTTACAAATAGTTTTTCCTGTAGCATGATCCCAATAACCAGCATCCCAAACATTAGCAATTAACGCATTGGTCAAAGGAGCCACTCCGGCACGGGCACGATTTTTTATTAATAGAAAAATTAAGATCTTCATCTGAAATGTTTCCATTATTCAATTCACAAGTAGCTTCGGCATAAAATGCAATGTACTTCTGCCAAACGGATCAACGGGAAATCTGCAGATTCTGTATTATCCGGACGATTCGCCCTTCAATCAGATATTTACGGCTGCTATATCCCCCCATTGTACTATTATTTCTGATTGTGGGATGGAACACTGCACAAGAACTGCTATATACGGGATCAGTAGGATCATAATGATCATTGTCCTTACGGAAACACAGGAGTAGGATAAGGTTGACTAGCATCCATACGCTGACGTCCATCTTCAGTACGGCTACTATAAGATACACGGTCAGGCAAGAAAGTACAGCCGACAAAACGATAATCACGATTACGATATTCACCTATAAATGTAGCATATCCCTCGAATTCTGGATTATTCTTGCGCATCAGACATACTACCTGTATAACTGATACGAATAGGAAGTCCATTACGACAAAGGAAAGATTCACCAAACTGAGCACTCATACCCGTTGCTGCACCTACCATGACTGAATGCGATAAATTAATACCACCGCGGTTCAGATCGTAGTCATATTTTTTGAAAAAATAAATTCTTTATTTGTACTTTTTCCCAGCACTTTTGAAATTAGGAATATTCCCACCTTTATCATCAATATTAAACAAATAGTAATAACTCAAAGAGTCACATTCTGTCCACAACTTATAAGTTCCACTTTCAGCTTCTTCTATCACCTCTTTTGACATCTGCTTTGCTTCTGTCAGCATATCGGTTATAGAAGGATATCCTTCTGGCTTAGCAGTGCCTGCCCCTTGTGAAGTACCATCACCATCTAAATCATAATTGATAGCAGGAACATACTTTTCCCACGTAGCCTCATAAAGCAATACTCTGGCCAAAAAAGACTTGGCAGCTTCCGCTTTGCTTACTTTTCCTTTGCTTCCTTCCGGAATTTCCGTTTCTTTAGGCAAACGCTTTACAGCCTCTCTTAAATCGGACATAATAAAGGCTGCCACCTCATACCGACTGTTTCGCGGGGCCTGTAACACTCCATCACTAACAGTCAACACATGGTCTGAAATAGGCACACCACCAAAATGTTGCAACAAATAAAAATGCTGCCATGCGCGAAAAAAAATAAGCAGTCCCCACAGACTGGGCAATATCGCTTTGGCTTCCATCATAGGCTTCTGCCTTTTCCAACAAGATATTGCAAGTACGGATATGGGAATAAGGCTTGTCCCAACTCCAATTTTCTTCCGGTGCAGAACCACCTCCATTGCTTCCTAATCCACTGATATCCGTCCCTATCCATTATATCACCGTATGACGGCTTATTATCCAGATTTTTTTCCATCCAATTACATTATATAAAGCATTGGCAGCCTGTTCAAAATGTTCAGGAGTCTTAAACACAATAGCCTCTGTTCCCTGAGACAACGGTTCTTTATCAAGAAAATCACTGCATGCTGTCAATGCCATCACTACAGCCGATGCAAGAAAAAAATTTATTTATTATGGTTTTCATATGTTTATATTTTAACAGGTTATTAGAATGTAACATCTACTCCGAATGTCAGCAATCTGCTGAACGGGAATGTGTTATTTGAATTTTCACCATATTCCGGATCATATCCATCCTTTACTTTTGTCCATTCCCAAAGATCATCACCGGAGAAGTAAACTCTCAATTTACTGAGTCCGGCTTTTGAAATCCACTTTTGAGGCAATGAATACCCCACTACCAAAGATTTCAAACGGACATACCGATTATTCTGAACACTGACATCTTTATTATTATAATTCCACTTATTAAAATTCTGGTCACGTGAAGCAATAGTATATTCTGCATCCCGATTATTCTCACTCCACATTTTCCCTGCGAAGTTTTTATTTTGCAGAACATAATTTGTTGTCCATGGAGCAGCCAAATATCCATTTCTTAACAATACTTGTTTACCTACTCCCTGGAAGAAAGCCGAGAAGTCGATTCCTTTCCATTCCAATCCCAATTTAAAGCCAAATGTCAAACGAGGGGCCATATCTCCTGCATAGTAAAGATCATCTTTTGTTATAGCACCGTCACCATTCAAATCGACTACTTTACGAGCCCCCGGACGAAGTGTATTAGTAGATGCCTCCTGAGGTGCAGGAAGAATATTATTAGCTTTCGGTCCTGAATGATCCGCATTCCAATAGTACTTTTCATAATATGCAGCCACTTCATCCGCATTTTGGAAAATTCCATCAGTCTGGTATACATACAATGCTTGTCTTGGCATACCGATTAAGCGATTTTCATTCTTACCCTCATTAGGTACATTTTCATTATTAGCTAATTCAAGCACTTTTGACCATGCATCCGAAAGAGATCCTCCAATTATATTTCACCTGACCTATTTGATCATCCCCAATTCAAAGCCAATTCCCAACCACGGGCACGAAACTTACCATTGTTGCTTTTTTAGGAGCAGCCGCACCTAAAATAGAAGGATATTGTACATCAATAAACATACCGTTATTGGTCTTGATAAAATAATCAAATGAACCTCTCAAACGATTGCTAAGAAAAGCAAAATCCACTCCCCACATCGTGGCTGTCAATAGTTTCCCATGTACGTTCCGCAGATCTCATACCGTCTACCCACAATGAAGTATGCGTACCGGGATTTACACCAAAAAATAGTCGTACCAGTTTTGATAGTAGCAAATCTCTCGTAATTGTCAATACCTTCCACACTACCCGTTCTACCATAATTGTAACGCAGCTTCAAATCACTCAACCATGAAACATCTTTTAAAAAGTCTTCATTTGAAAGTCTCCAAAAACCAGAAATAGAATAAAAATTTTTCCAACGTTGTTCTTTCGCCAACTTAGAAGACCCATCCCGACGACCCAATACCTCTATTGAATATTTATCAGCATAAGTATAATTTAAACGTCCTAAATAAGAAACCCATCCCCAAGAATTCTGTCCACCATATGCCTCATTATTATTTCCATTCACCCATACATCCAAATCTGCTAATCCAGACCCCGGATAAACAGCACCGGATTTACGAACCGCACCTACTTTTTTTATATATTTCTTGTTCGGCAGTCATACCCAACATGGCAGAAACGCTATGCACATCAGCAAAAGTACGATTATAATTAGCAAAAGCACCTAAAGTAATGTTTTCCCATTTCGCTATTTCTTCTTTCAATTGTCCGGGACCTTGCTTATTACCAGTCTGTGTACCTACCCAATCATAATATTGTACTTTATTCTTCACTTCCTGCATATTTTCTCTGTACAGTCTTATAAGCCCCCTGAAGCTGAAATAGAAAGTCCTTTTACCCATTTAAGAAAAATCATAAGTTGCTTTAGCACTTCCTCTAAAAGTTGTCAATGAATTTTTCTTTCTCCCCTCCTTGGGTCAACCCACCAATAGGATTCCGGTTACCACTAAATGTATCATAAGCCTGACCATTTTGATTATACACAGTCCAAAACCAAGGGTCAAAATATCCAGCTCCCACATCAGTAGTTGGAGTTATAATATCACGTTTGTCATACGACATGCTTGTTTCAAATTTCAAAGCATCTGTCGCTTGATAATCAGCATTTAAACGACCACTATATATTTTTTTTTTCTCCATCATTAGCAACTTTCAATTGTGAATTATTATCCGCATATCCCAAAGATGCCCGATAACTGAACTTTTTCATCTGCTCCCGAAATACTAATCGAATGCTTTTGGGAAGTTGCCTGACCATAAAGATAATCCATCATATATACACATTTGGATTCCCAACGTTCTACCTTATCGCCATTTTGTAATGTCAAGACTTTACCTGCACGAAGGGCATTAAAAAAGAGTTTCCCCTTATATACTGTTGGTGCACCAGTAGCCGGATCAATATCCCGATTGATCCAAAGTAGGATCCAAAAAAAAGAATTAAATATCCACCAATTCACAGCTTTATGAATTTCATCAGCAGTAGTCAAATTAGGATTTAAAGCGGCAGCATCGTTATATTGAGCTTCATAAAACATATCCAACCATTCCTGATTATTTGTGATAGGGGGCTGAATACCATTAATTGTACGACTAACTGAACCACTATATGATATTTGAGCCTTTCCTTTCTTACCACGCTTTGTTGTCACCAGTACAACTCCTGAAGCCGAACGGGCACCGTATATCGCAGCCGAAGCATCCTTCAAAAAACTGAAATATTTTCAATATCACTTGCATCCATAGCATTTAACTCATCCAATGAACCTGTTATACCATCAATGATAACTAATGGAGAAGATTTTCCATTAACAGAAATATCACCACGTATTTTCATCTCTGCTCCCTCACTACCCGGACGAGTAGAAGTGCGTGTAATAGTCAATCCCGGAACTTCACCTTGCAAAGCTACTGTAGCATTAGCAATACCCTTATTTTTAAAAGCCTCATCCCCCTTGATCTGACTAATAGAACTAGTTAAAGAAGCTTTCTTTTTGGGCACCGTAACCAACCACTACTACTTCATCCAGCACCTCGGTATCCTCTTTCACAACAACCTTAATGCTCGTTTTCCCTGATATATTTACTTCCTGAGCCTTGTATCCGATATAAGAAATAACCAATATGCCTTTTTCCGGGACATTATTCAATATAAAGTTACCATCAAAATCGGTAATTGTACCATTAGTCGTACCTTTTACTTGTACCGTGGCACCAATAACAGGTTCTCCGGCAGCATCCACTACTTGACCTTTCACTGTACCAGCCTGCATAACAGTCTGCACCCCATTCACCTCTGCAAATACAGTCTGCGGGCTACCTGCCAACAAGGCAGAAGCCATCACCGTAGAAAACAAGATTCTTCTCGATGAAAATTTAAAGAATTCGTTTTTCATAAACTTAAAAATTTAATATTAACAGTTTTATTGTTGTTTTCTTATTATATACACTGTTTGATAAACTCGCGCACCTCATGCCGCCCTATCCTTAAATGGTTTTCAACGGTACGATGCGAAAGATTTAATTCCTCTGAAATATCTGAAATAGATTTGTCTTCAAAACGACTCATTGCATAAATAGTACGACGCCGTGGAGGAAGCAAAGACAATCTATATTTCTCACACGCTTCCAAATCATTGGCCACCACACGAAGTTCTGTTTCATTTGTATAAGCAACCGTATGCTCATATAAATAAGAAGTAACTTCTTGCCTCTTATAATAACGACGTAAATAGTCAGTTACCAAATTACGGGCAATAGTAAAAAATAAAATACTTAATAGTCTCTGCACAGAGCATCCGATCGTAGTCCATCAGCCGTACATACACATCTTGAGCCAAGTCTTCCGCCTTTTTTCTTTATGAGCTATCCTATAATAGATATACAGATAGACCGAATGATGATAATTCGTATAAGAATCCTCTATTAATTGAGTAGATTTCATGGATATGTTTTTCATGTCTTCAGCTTTTTTTGGGTTACATTTACGAATGCAAATATAGAAGGTAGAAGGACAAGAAAAACACTTTTTCTATTCTAATAAATCTCATATCATTACCCTAGACCAAAGACATACTAATCCGCTAATTTATAACAGATTAAGAATTTGACACACTCAGTATCATATAATAATTTGAGACTCTCAACAAGAAATAGCGAGGTTATTCATTGTTTTTCCCAATACTTCGGATGTACTCATTGGGAGTGATATTTGTCGCTTTTTTAAAATATCGGAAGAAAGAAGCCCGTGAACTGAACCCACACAACTCAGCCAAAGCACTCAAAGTGTATTTAGCATATTCATCTTTCTCCACCAAGCGCTTGAATTCAGCTATACGATAATCATTAATATAATCATAATAATTACGGTTTAAATACTGATTAAACAAATAGGACAAAGTATGAGATGATGATTGCCAATGGACACAGCCAAATCGGCAATCTTCAAATTAGGATTGGTATAAGGCTTTTCTTTATGCATAACAATCTCCAATTTATCCGCCAACCGTTTACATTCTTCCACACTTATCTTATTTGTCTTATATTTCTCTTCCGCTACAATATGGGATTCCTCAACTGGCTGAATCTCCTTTTCTATAACTTTAGCAGAGTCAGGCATCAGTTCTTCCCTTTCGTTCTCCACCTCTTTCTTTTTTTTTGATAAAGGACAGCAATACTTCCGGTCACCACAGCTATCACGATGAACACTATGCTCCATATACTAATAGAAGACGCTATTTTAACCGTTAGCTGAGTTTCTGACTCTGGATTCCCCATCTGTCTTACTTTAAAAGTATAATTACCGGACGGTAAATCATAATAAGTAATATCCGAACGACCTGTCAAAGCCATCCATCCGGTATCCTCACCCTCTAATTGATATTCGTATGACATAAAAGCAGGTGCCGTATAACTGAAATCAGAAAAGTAAAAAAGGTAACATTCTTCTGAGAAGCTTCCCAATGAAATTTCACTCTTGCCGCCATCTCCCACAACAGATTGCACTACAGATTTTCCATTTACACATATATCTGTTATGGCAACCGAATAGGGAACGGATTTCCTCTGATTCATCCGCACTGTATCCAAATACAGAAGCCCTTTGGAGTTTCCAAACCAAATGCCGTTCTCATCACGTACCGGCGGACAAAGAGTAAATATGGAACTGGGAATGCCATCGACAAAATTATAAGGAATAAAATGGTCTTTTCTTATCATACCGGAACAAACCATTGTTAGTTCCCAGCCATAACCACTTTTCACGATCCTCTACAATAAACATACCATCATTCCCATCCAAAGGAGTCCCCGGCTGCAAACGCCTAAAAATAGTCATAGACAAATCAGAGATAAAAAGAGAGCCTTTGTCCGAGAAAAAAATAAAGATCATGGTTGGAATCTTCGTAGATCACTCTTATTTTTTTTCCTTATGAATAAATCCCTCAGGAAACACATCGGTTTTCAATGTCCGGGCAGAGGGTCCCAAATGCACATTCCATTCTCTGTACATATCCATCCTTTATGAGTGGAATCAAAATAGATTTCATATACGTTCCCTTCTGGCAACTTAGAATTGGCACTGGTATAATGAGCTATCTGTCTGCCGTCTTTATAGCAGAATATTCCTAAAGATGTTCCTATCCACAAATTCTTTTCACGATCCTGCTTGATACAAAAAAATATGTCCCTTACTAAAAGGCATTCCTCCATCCGGTTCAAAATCTCTGAGTGTCAAAGTCGCAGGATTTAAAACATACATTCCACCACCGTATGTACCTATATAATACTCATTCTGATAATACAGACAACTGAAAATCATATTTGAGCGTAACTGTGGAACCTTGAAACTTTTATAACGATGATTTTCTTCGTCAATATAAAAAAAGTCCGTCACGAGATCCAATCAGTTTTTTTTCTTTCTCTTTGATAGCAAGTGCACGTACTGGCATAACTCTGGAATCAAAAAAAGGAGCATACGTATAAGTGGAGAACAACCCGCTCTGATATAATGTGTAATCCAATCCCAGCTGATAGAATCCTACCCATATCAATCCTTCCTTATCAACCAAAAACAGAATAAACGGAATTAGAACGCAAAGTCTCATCCTTCCCTGTTTCATGACGCATGGAACGAACAACTTTCTTTTTTATCCGTTGATACAAAAATGAACTCCGTTACCATCCGTCCCTACATACAAAAGGCTTTTGCCATCACCGGACAAAGAAGAAATGACATTACAACCTACATCAACAAAACGGGCAAATTCTTTAGTTTGTGTATCAAAACTGATGATTCCCTGTCCCATCGTTCCCAAATAAAGCATACTCCCTATCCGGGCTATATTCTTAAAAGGAACAAACATGTTTCTCTTCCATCACATTATGATAAGCCTCTATTTTTCTATCTGAAAGTCGTAAAGAATAAAGACCATTCTCCGTAGCCATCCAAAGTATTCCATCTTCCCCCAAATTCAAACCACCAATCGAATTCGCCGCCGACAACATATTAGGATCTATCATAATTTGGTTCAGGCTCCCTTCTTTATAAATGAAAAGCTCCTCTTTCTGTTCCGATATAAAGTATTCCTTTCCCATCATGTAAAAAGAGAGCGCACAGCATATCCTATCGTTTCACGAGCAATGGGTTCCAAACTGTTTTTCTGCTTGCTAACACGCCATAATCCACTACCATTCCCCATCCACAATTCATTGCCAGGCATCTCAGCAATGGCATTTACCCGTTTCAATTTTTCATCTGAACCCGGAATAAGATAATGCTTGAAATGAATTCCATCAAAACATTCCAACGAATTGCCGAGTCCCCAACCACACATAACCTAAAGAATCTTTATAGATGGCATTTACCACTAAATCTGATAATCCCTCAGTTACAGACAAGCCACGAAAAGCGTAGGGAACGAGAGAAAATGGGTAAAGACAAGAATATAAGAAACAATATAAATATAAATCTTAAAATGTTTTTCATTACATTGTGCATATTTGGAACCTCGTGTTTATCAAATAATGCAAATATAGTGAAAAGGGAATATATTTTCCCTATCAAAAAAGAAAAAATCATCATCCACTTCTCATTTGCTGTATGAAAAAAAGAAAGGATGATGATTTAAAAAGATTACTTTATAAAAGAAAGTTTATATCAAAGTTTGCGTAAATCATGTCCGGGCAACAAATTATATTCTTTTCCATTCATCCTGACTTTACAAGGTGCAGAAGCTGCATATTTCCAAACGCCCTCTTTATACACCAACATCACATCTGTTACTGTCAATGAACTTATTTCAACATGTGGAGTTTTCAATAGTGTACCTCCTCCCCAAAAAGAAAATACAATCATCGCCTTGTTTATTTCCCCACAATGCATAAGCTGCTTGTACAGTCATTTCTCCACATTTTACACAAATGGCCTGCATCATCCGAAGAAATAATCCGGTCCACACGCCCCTCTTTTTGTTGGATACAAATTCCGACATGACTTCCAGCCACACCACTTTCCACTTCTGGAAAAGTAACGGAGGAAATACATCCCGGCTCCTTTACCGAAGAAGGTTCATAAACAGCTACAAACGGACGATTCCAAGCTTCACCTTGTTGGCGGGCTACAAAAGTCAACGTAGGTTGCTCTTTGATAGCATAAGGCATATCCGGAATCCGGCTCAATCCTTCAGTCATCGGGCTCAAAGCCGAGAAGACTTTACGTTCAGGAGCACCTTTCATCCACATATTCATACTGATATTATCCTCATCCGGCATCTGTATAGTAAACGTTGTTTTAATATCTTTGGAGGTCTCGGCACTTTTCTTGTCAAACAAATAAGAATAGGCATATATATGTGCCCCAGCAAAAGCCAGTTCCTCCGTTGGTTGAAGAAACAAGCTACTCCCGTCAGCAGCAGTCAAGTTCATGGTTTGTCCCATATTATGATAAAAATAATCATGCATTTTATCTCCTCCCTCCACTTTCCTGCTACGGAAAATATCGACATAATATCCGTTCTTTTCTCCTGTAGTCACAATACTCATCATACGGTTTTGATCAGCTTGTGATTCAGGTTCACGGAAAAAAAGACTTCACTATAACTCACAGGCTGATAATCTACTTTCATCCCTGCTTCGGGGTAGCAGTTCAATAATTTGAAAGCATGATTGCTTTTCATAACCGGATAAGAAGAGATTCCATCTACACAAACCGTATTGTGTGCAGGGAACTGACTATAATACTCCAAATAATCCAAACCGGAATAAAGGGTCAAGCCAATACCTCCATCCGGTGCCAGACGATATCCTTTTCCATAAAGTTCCATGCTGATGCCATTGGCATGCATGTGATTCCCTTCACTGGCATTTTGGGCAATCATCAAACTATGACGTTTGTCCATGCCATTAGCGTTGCACCAACCAACTGGCATTGGGAGCATAAAAAGTAGGAGTTACATAATCATTGATATCACCGGCAGGTATCTTATCATCAATTACCAAAGGCTTGTCACTGAAAAAAGAAGTTACCGCCACCCTCACATTTTTCTTTTCAGTCGCCGGTTTGGAGGCATCGGGATCAAATAACTTCAACATAGCAGTAAATTGTCTTTCCTGATCTTTTTTACCATGTTTCTGGGCATTAGCTACCATACGGGCAAAGATAGCAGGATTCAATTTACCGGGATGTGTATCGCCAAAACCCATTGTCATACAATCCGGAAACAAATATTGCGGGTCGGCGGCCACCGCTTTTTTTATGACAGGAATCTCCTCGGTCAGGTCCATACCCAAATTACGGTCAAAGATAGTGACCATATCCGTATAATCCCCGACAACTACCTGACTATAACCCGGACATTCAGCCCAAATACCGGTTTCAGCATCATAACCAGAATCAGCAAGCTGTTTCAGTGACCATTGACGGATGGAAGAACGATTCAACACATAATCAATATAATACTCGCCTCCCTTTTTATCCGGATAAGAAGCATCAGATTCCAAAATCATGCCGATGCTCATGATATAACGTGCCTGCATCAGATTCCAGTTATTATGCGGCACTCCATTATCAATGATATTATCCGCCCATTTCTTGAATGCTCCGGCATAGATGTCCATCTTATCAGCCTTATCGGTTTTCAAATAATCATATAAAAAATCATACAATGGAACCAAAGCATTCACAGCATCCTCGTGAATGACTTCAAAACTGCTCATACCCACCAAAGTCTGCTGATGTCCATGATTCAAATCTCTTGGGAACATTCCGGTAATAAATCCCCGTCATATAAGTGTCAAATACCGAAGCTGCCAAATCAGCATATTTCTTCTCCCCGGTCATCCACCAAAGAAAAGCGGCATCACGGGCGATACCCAGTATCTCTACATTAATACTTTGGATGATATTTCCGGTTTTACTGATATTCACCCATTCGTACGGTCTGCCTTCCAACGTCCCATTTGCCAGATACATTCCCCGAGCATCTTCCTGATAAGGCTTCAAATCTTCCAGCTTGGGACGTACATAGTTAGTTGCATGACTGCGTGCACCGGTATACATCACCGTAGGAGCCGGCGCCTTCTCTCCTCCTGCATGATCATAATATTCTCCTTTAATATATACCTCCGTTGCATGAGTTTTCCAATACATTTGCAAACGGAAGTAAGCCATTCAGGCCCTCGGTCAGCATACCGGTCAGTCCGTTGCTTTAACTTTTCAAACACTTCCTGTGCCCACGGTTCTTCCTTTATCAACTTCTGCGTTTCAACTTTGCCATTACTATCCGTCAGATAACGGGGATGACCTTGTGACAGTTTCACCGATAAGGAAGTTTCCTGTGCATATAATACACTTGTTACAAGCAAGCATATCCATAAAACGATCTTTCTCATAATTCTATTCATTCTCTTTCACAAAAATACGTATCATAAAGCTATTCCACTCAATCCAAATGAATTATTTTATCATCCGCCTCTTCCATTCAAATTTAAAGTTACCGAATATAAAATGTTTGCTTTACCGGCTCTGCAGTCTTTATCTTAGGATCAGAGTTTTTTCCGTATTGCCATGCTATTACAGTTACTTTTACCGGATAGGTGGTTTTAGGAGGAATAGCAGTTAATATCAATCGATTACCATCCACATAAGCCGGTCCCGATTCCACATAAAAATCGACCGGCAAGCCACAACTGGAAACAGCAGATAAAGAAACGTACTTAGTACCACGCTTTATGTCCGGTAACGTTGCAAACTTAATATATTGCTGCTGTCCTTCCGTATTTTTTTAACCGGAATTATCATCTGAGCTTGCTGAACAGCCGGTTTATATTCTTCATCTCCCGGATGAGTTATTGAAAAAAACAATATCCGATTTCTTGTCCGTCCATAAAGTTCCCCGATTCCATTGTATTCGAAATGTCACAGAATCAACTAAAACAGCTGGGCCGGTAATCATCTGCAGGGACCGGAGTTTTTCCAGCATGACCAACAGATGCCCCAACAGGCAAATCAGTCCAATTGGAAAGTCGGGGACTTTCTCCTGGAACAGTATCCAAAAAACAGGGGTCAATTGAAATGTGATACCATCTTCCTGTGGCATAAAAGCCGGGTGAACTTGTAAATGAGTATTCTGTTGGGATACTGTTTTTCCGTTTTGAGACACACTTACCAATTGTGGCTTCATATCGTAATATCGGGATTGATACGCCAAAGTAGCCTCTATCATCTCACGATCAAAAAACCAAAATGCTTGTGCAGGATCCCCTTTAAATTGATTTACCGGTGCCGGAATACATGAAGGCTTTTCTTTATTTTTTTTCCATCGCTCCATCAACCATCCCTCCTTTGTCGGATCTACGTGTCCATAATGCATTGCCTTCTTGATATAGAGAGCTATATATTGTGCTTTTTCCGGAGTATAGGCAAAGTGTCCTTCAGCAGGACAGGCCAACATGCTTAAAGGCAGCAATGGATGCTCCTTACGTTCTTTCAAACCTTCATTGCTCCATGTATGTGCTGATTCATATTCTCCCATGGTTTCCAGACAAGGAATTTTATTGATGTTACGTTTCTCCCCAAATATCCGGACATAGCCAGCGATCACGATGATATGGCCATTGACCACTGACAGAAATACATGCCAATGTACGTTCCGGTTTATAGGCTGCAAGATAATAAGGCCAACTAGCAGCTGCCGAATGTCCTATAGCTATTAAAGGAGCTGTAGACAACTCTTTATATCCAGATTCTTCAGCAAGATCTGCCAAAAGACCATCCAAAGTTTCCCATGCCCCATCCGGAAAATCAAATCCGTGAGTGCAAGAAGGACATACCCATATTTGAGCAACATCAAGCTTCAGCCATACGCTGCCGGAAAGCCTCATCTTCAAGGATAGAAATTTCCTCCATATTGTGTTGGGCAACCAAGATTGCTTTTACTTGTTCACACACTGCCCGGGAATCCACAAAGTAAGCCCCTTGACTCAGAATTTTTGGGATGAGTGCTAAAATTACGAACAGGTACAGACCATTGCCAAATTCCTGTTTGTGCAACAAGCGTAAATGATAAAAAGCCAACCGAATATTCCAAATAAAAATACATGTTTCATAGCTATCTTCATTGTTTATTATAAAAACGAACCAGAATCAAGAAACACTCAACTTTATTCTAAAATTATCTTCCAAAGAAATGAGTAAAAAACTATCTTTGTACGTATTAGATATATACAAAACTTAAATAGCATGAATAAACACACTTTATCTGTAGCAATCACTTTCCTATTCTGTACCCCAATATCAGGGGGCACACCGGACGGAATTTACCACAAAGGATGGATAGACTTCAACAAGAACGGGAAAATGGATCTATATGAAAATCCTAAAGCCCCGCTGAAGACAGAGTACAAGACCTGCTTTCACAAATGACACTAGAAGAAAAAAACCTGTCAAATGGCCACCCTTTACGGTTCAGGACGCGTACTGAAAGATGCGTTGCCTCAAGACAATTGGAAAAACAGAAGTATGGAAAGACGGAATAGGAAACATAGATGAAGAGCATAACGGATTAGGGGCTTTCAAGTCCGAATATTCTTTTCCATACGCCAAACATGTGGATGCCAAACACACCATTCAACGCTGGTTTGTAGAAAAAAACACGTTTAGGTATCCCAGTAGATTTCACCAATGAAGGTATTCGCGGATTATGTCATGACCGGGCAACCTACTTCCCCGCCCAGTGCGGACAGGGTGCCACCTGGAACAAAAAATTAATAGCCCGTATCGGAGAAGTGGAAGCTAAAAAGAAGCGGTAGCATTGGGATATACCAACATCTATTCTCCCATCCTTGATATCGCCCAAGACCCTCGCTGGGGAAGATGTGTAGAAACATACGGAGAAGATCCTTATTTAGTAAGGAGAATTAGGAAAACAAATGATTACCAGTTTGCAAAAAATACAATCTGGTAGCTACTCCGAAACATTTTGCAGTTTATAGTATCCCGATAGGCGGACGTGACGGAAAGACACGAACCGACCCACACGTAGCCCCACGAGAAATGCGTACCTTATATATAGAACCTTTCCGGATGGCATTTCAAGAAGCCGGAGCGCTGGGGAGTAATGAGCTCTTATAATGACTATGACGGAGAGCCCATTACGGGAAGCTATCATTTCCTGACTGAAATATTACGTCAAGAATGGGGATTTAAAGGATATGTCGTATCGGACAGTGAAGCTGTGGAATTTATCTCCAACAAGCATAAAGTAGCAGATACATACGAAGACGGAATAGCACAGGCGGTCAATGCCGGACTGAATATCCGTACCCATTTCACTCCGCCTGCTGATTTTATCTTGCCTCTTCGTAAAGCTGTTGCCGACGGCAAAATCTCTCAGGAAACTCTTGACAAACGGGTAGCCGAGATACTTCGTGTCAAATTCTGGCTGGGATTATTTGACAATCCCTATCGGGGTAATGGTAAACAAGCGGAACAAATAGTCCATAGTAAGGAACATCAGGCTGTATCATTGGAAGCAGCCCGTCAGTCACTTGTATTACTAAAAAATGAAACGCACCTGCTTCCTTTATCCAAATCTATCCGTTCCATTGCCGTTATCCATCCCAATGCCGACGAACAGACTCAATTGATTTGCAGATACGGTGCCCGGCCAATGCTCCTATTAAAACCGTTTATCAGGGTATAAAAAGAACTGTTGCCTCATGCAGAAGTGATCTATAAAAAAGGATGTGACATCATAGACCCTCATTTCCCGGAAAGTGAAATCCTTGATTTCCCGAAAACTGCGGAAGAAGTCCGATTAATGCAAGAAGTCATTCGTGCAGCCAAACAAGCCGAGGTGGTAGTCATGGTATTAGGAGGGAATGAGTTGACCGTCAGGGAAGATCGTTCACGAACCAGCCTTAACCTTCCCGGACGGCAGGAAGAACTTTTAAAAGCTGTTTGTGCTACCGGAAAACCGGTCATTCTAGTAATGCTCGACGGACGCGCTTCTTCTATAAACTACGCAGCAGCTCATGTACCTGCCATTTTACATGCTTGGTTTCCCGGAGAATTTTGCGGACAAGCTGTGGCCGAAGCCTTGTTCGGCGATTATAATCCGGGGGAAGACTGGCAGTTACTTTTCCTAAATCTGTAGGGCAAATTCCTTTTTGCTTTTCCCTTTAAACCAGGGTCAGACGAAAGTTCCTCCACTTCCGTTTACGGAGCGTTATATCCTTTCGGGCATGGTTTAAGTTATACCACTTTTACTTACAGTGATTTACATATATCACCATCACATCAAGGAGTACAAGGAGATATCCATGTAAGTTGTAAAATCAAAAATACAGGAAAAATAAAAGGAGATGAAGTAGTACAACTTTATTTACGGATGAAATCAGCAGCGTTACCACTTATACCAAAGTATTACGCGGCTTTGAACGTATCAGTCTGAAAGCTGGAGAAGAACAAACTGTTCATTTCAGATTGCGACCACAAGATTTAGGATTATGGGACAAAAATATGAATTTCCGTGTGGAACCGGGTAGTTTCAAAGTAATGCTCGGAGCTTCTTCTACAGACATCAGATTACATGGTCAGTTCGAAATAACGCCCTAAACCTCCCACCATTTTAACTCAGCATGGAATGGCAGGAATATTGGCTCTGCGGAAATTTCCGCAGAGCCCAAGTTTTCAAACTGACCCAAAATAAGTCCAATATAAATAAAAGAAAAACAAGATATCCATGAAACAAATTCATAAATACCTTGTTTTGTGTAGCGGGACCCGGGATTGAACCGGGGACCCTCATGATTATGAATCATGCGCTCTAACCAGCTGAGCTATCCCGCCATCGTTTTTTAAAAAGACCGCCAAGAGTGGAAGCCTCTCAACAGTCTAAAAATTGTTCATTGTAGCGGGGACCCAGGATTGAACTGGGGACCTCATGATTATGAATCATGCGCTCTAACCAGCTGAGCTATCCCGCCATCATTTCTCAATTGCGGGTGCAAAGATAGAAAGTTATTTTGAATTTTGCAACATTTCAGAGAACTTTTTTCTTGTAAAATTCGTTTTTAAAGAGAAAAACAGCTTAGTATGTGGCTAATAAATATTTCAAAAAACATAGCATTTATTATGGCAAATAAGAAAATTTGGCTTAATTTGCCACCGAAACTTTAAAAAGCTAACCTATGGGAAAAGAAAAATTCGTTTGGAGTACATGTTGAAAGCCGGATCCGGTAATATCGTATGGTCTATTATCAGTACTCCATCCGGCCTGGAAACATGGTTTGCAGACAAGGTGACATTCAAAGACAAAGTATTCACCTTTTATTGGGGAAAAACAGAAACACGGCAAGCTGAAGTTACAAACTTCCGGGTTAACAGTTTTATACGCTTTCGATGGCTGGATGATGAAGATCCTAAAGCCTATTTTGAATTGAAAATGGTCTATAACGAACTAACCTCTGACTATATGCTGGAAGTGATTGACTGGGCAGCCCCCCGATGAAGTAGAAGATACGAAAGAACTTTGGGATTCCGAAATAGAGAAGCTAAAAAGGGTAAGTGGACTGTAATTCTATAAAAATATGCAAAACTTGTCTTTGCTCTCCGTTTTTTTATGCTATTTTGTGCCTTGATAGTTGCACAAAATGAAATAATGCTACGCATAAAAAAAATTAGATATATTTATCCTAAAGAGCTTTTTGATGCTCTTTATAGGTACTTTTTTTCGTCTGTCTCTTCATCTTCATGATGCAATTTTTATGGAGATATGTAGACGAGTTGGTCGGAAAAGGATTGGAGATGAGTGTTTTAGCACATTTTTCTTTTATTCTGCTCTGACCTTAATACCTTTGTCCCTACCTTTGGCAATTTTATTAGCCGCCTTAATTGACATTTGGTAACTTTGGTGAAAGATATGAATTGCTGTCTATGAAAGCAGCGGGTATTCCCTTTATTGAGGATCATACGTCCACTGATTATTTTTTGTACTTTCCTGTGTTGTACCTCGTTTTATTTTCAAAATGTCATAGCCCCCCAAAGCGCAGATCAAACTGCTTACTTTACTTGTATCCATGAAGCAAACTTCACCAGAACTGGATATTCCGGAAGGTGTATTTTACGACGAAATTGAGGGGTATAATATATATGTAAAACAGAAAGACCGTGAAACAGGAATGCTAAAAGATGTACTGATCTACAACTTTTCAGATGGGTTTGAAAACGCTCACATTATATGGGCTTCCGAAGGAAAAATGGAGATGACAGCAGACAAACAACATCTTTATCTACATCTGTATAACGGAGAACAGTTCGAAAATCTGAAATCGCAGACCATTTCATCAATAATGTCCCTATCGACGTGAAACCTTCAGAGAGAAACATACCATTATTGAATTTGACGGCGGATTCAACATGGTAGATGGGAGTTTTTTAAGTGACCGTTCGGACAGCAAAAATATGATTGAAATCAGCCAGTCCATCGACTCACTGACCACCGCGCCGACAGTTTGGGAAGAAGCATGTACAATGAAATAAAAGCCTCGACTTATCGCAATATCATATTATCGAAAACAGACTCCGCAAAAATAGTTGAAACAAACAGCAAAATCAATGTAGACAGTCTATTCAATTCCTATACTTTAGCTGAAAAGATAAGACACTGGGTAGTGCGGCGGATCGCACCGAGTCACTGGCCAGTGAATGGAACATGAAAAGTTATCAAACTACAGATGCGGACAACAATATCCGAAAACACGAAGCCGACTGGCAAAAAAAAATCACCCCTCTCTATAAGTTGTTTGATTTTTTTCATCGGTGCGCCTTTGGGAGCCATCATCCGCAAAGGAGGTTTAGGAATGCCCGTAGTGGTATCCGTCTTGATTTTCGTAATCTATTATATCATTGATTCCGGGGCTACCCGAGTAGCAAAAAGCGGTGAAATGAATATGGTATTAGGTGTTGGATGAGTACCATTGTATTGGCACCCTATCGGAGCCTTCTTTACTTATAAAGTCGAATAATGACTCAGTGGTATTCAATGCCGAAGTATATATCAATTTCTTCCGTATGCTGTTAGGTCTGCGCCCCTCGCGCCATGTATTCAAAAAAAAGAAGTTATTATAGAAGATCCGGACTATCCACGCATACAAACAGAACTGGAGAAACTATGCAACATCTGTAACGAGTATGCCATCAAGCATATAGACTGGCCGACGCACCTAATTATATCCGCATCTTCACCAACAAAGGACATGATGACATCATAGCCGATATCAGCGCCAAAATGGAACTACTCATGAAGAATTATCCAACAGCAAAAGAAGATGGAGTATTACTGGAATACTTAAAATAGATATCCCATTTTGTCCACAAAGCTCACAAAAAAGTCCGTTTGACAACCAATGGCTGAATTTACTCGCAGGAATCATTGTACCAATAGGCCTGTTCTTCTATTTCCGCATTTGGCGGTTCAGTATCCGGCTGGATAAAGATTTAAAAAACATAATCAAGACCAACCGTGAAATTCAAGAAAGAATAAACAATAAATCATTTATAATTTGACTATGGAAGAATTAAAACTAAATACCAGCGAAGAAGGCGATAGCTGACTTCCGTGAAGGTAAGTTTGTCATTGTAGTGGACGACGAAGACCGTGAAAATGAAGGCGATTTAATTGTTGCTGCGGAAAAAAATTACTCCTGAACAAGTCAATTTCATGCTGAAACATGCGCGTGGCGTACTTTGTGTACCTATTACTATTTCTCGTTGCAAGGGGAATTGGAATTACACTCATCAAGTAGATACAAACACGTCAGTTCTAGGTACTCCTTTCACTGTAACTGTGGATAAGCTGGAAGGTTGCAGTACCGGGTTTCTATCTACGACCGGGCCGCCACTATCCGTGCTCTTTGCCGACCCCACCTCCCTCCCCGAATAATTCGGACGTCCGGGGGCATGTCAATCCATTATATGCACAAGACAAAGGCGTACTGAGACGATTAGCCGTCATACAAGCCTGTATAGACATGGCACGGCTGGCAGGACTCTACCCTGCTGCCGCATTAATGGAAATCATGGTGAGGATGGAACCATGGCTCGTCTGCCCGAACTAAGAAAAATGGCCGATGAATGGGGGCTGAAACTAATTTCAATCCGTGACTTGATCGCCTATCGTCTAAAGCAAAGAGTCATTAGTAGAAAAGGGGTGGAAGTGGACATGCCGACTGAATACGGCCATTTCCGTCTGATACCTTTCCGCCAGAAAAGTAATGGTTTAGAACATATCGCTATTATAAAAGGTGACATAAAAGAAGGAGAACCCGTTTTGGTACGCGTGCATTCTTCTTGCGCCACCGGTGATATTTTCGGATCCATGCGTTGTGACTGTGGAGAGAACAACTGCACAAAAGCATTGCAAATGATCGAAAAAAGAAGGAAAAGGTGCTGTTGTTTATTTAAACCAAGAAGGAAGAGGCATAGGACTAATGGAAAAAATGAAAGCCTACAAATTGCAAGAAAATGGTGTGGATACTGTAGAAGCTAATATCCTTTTTAGGACATCAGGCAGATGAACGTGATTATGGAGTCGGAGCACAGATACTACGCAGTATAGGCGTCACCCAAATGCGTTTGCTGACAAATAACCCTGTCAAACGTGTAGGATTGGAATCATACGGTTTGTCCATAGTTGAAAACGTTCCTATTGAAATCACGCCTAACAAATATAACGAGCGTTATTTAAAAACCAAAAAGACAGAATGGGACATACATTGCACTTTAACAAATAAAAAGCTATAACTCAGACGAAATCACATCATTTTCATGCGATTTCGTCTGTTTTACTTTCATAATTGAGATATTATCCTTTATTTTGCAGCAAGTAAACTTAAAACACATTAAAAAATAATAGCAATGAATCAATTATCAGATCGTTTGAATCGTTTGTCTCCTTCAGCAACATTGGCCATGTCCCAAAAAGTAATGAGTTAAAAGTCCAAGGAGTGGATGTCATTAATTTAAGCGTGGGTGAACCGGACTTCAATACACCGGACCACATCAAAGAAGCAGCAAAAAAGGCAGTAGATGATAACTTTTTTCCAGATATTCTCCAGTTCCAGGATATCCTGCACTTCGCAATGCAATCGTAGCCAAACTGAAGAATGAAAACGGATTAAACTATACAGCTGCACAAAATCTCCTGTGCAAACGGTGCCAAACAATCTGTTTGTAATACGATTATGGCTCTAGTTAACAACGGTGACGAAGTAATAGTCCCGGCTCCCTATTGGGTAAGCTATCCTGAAATGGTAAAATTAGCAGACGGAACTCCTGTTATTATTACTGCGGGTATTGATCAGGATTTCAAGATTACCCCTGCACAACTAGAAGTAGCGATTACTCCCAAGACCAAAGCATTGATTCTTTGCTCACCGTCAAATCCCACCGGTTCTGTTTATACCAAGGAAGAGTTGGCTGGCTTGGCCGCTGTTTTGGCAAAAAGCACCCGCAAGTATATGTTATAGCCGATGAGATTTACGAACATATCACATACAGTGGCAAACATGAAAGCATTGCCCAATTCCCCTGAGATTCATGACAATGTAATTATTGTAAACGGAGTTTCAAAAGCATATGCTATGACAGGATGGAGAATCGGGTTCATTGCCGGTCGGAATGGATTGTAAAAGCTGTAAATAAGCTGCAAGGACAATATACCTCAGGTCCGTGCTCTGTTTCTCAGAAAGCTGCCGAAGCTGCCTATACAGGCACTCAAACTCCCGTAGAAGAAATGCGTCAGGCATTCCAGCGCCGCCGTGACCTTATTGTAAAATTAGCAAAAAAGAAATTCAGGATTTGAAGTAAACAATCCTCAAGGAGCATTCTATTTATTTCCGAAATGTGATTCCTTTTTTTGGCAAATCAGCAGGTGACCGCAATATCAATAACGCTGACGATTTGGCAATGTATCTACTTGAAGTAGGTCATGTGGCATGTGTGGTGGTACTTCATTCGGTTCCCCCGAATGCATCCGTATGAGTTATGCAACTTCCGATGAGAATATTATAGAAGCTATGCGCCGCATCAAAGAAGCATTAGCCCTATTAAAAAATAAAATATTCTTTCTTTATAAAAGAACAGGCATCCGTTTTTTTTTCTGTGGATGCCTGTTTTTTTTATTCATAAAAGTAGAACATACGAGCTTGTAATCAACACAAAGCTTTAAGAAAAAAAAAAACGACCGTTTCCATCAACGGAAACGATCGTTATTAACTTTAAAGAACAAAATTGTATTGCTTAGCCAAGATGAATAGCTTCAGAAGGACAAGCATCAGCACAAGTTCCGCACTCTGTACACAGATCCGGATTGATAGAATACTTATCACCTTCAGAAATTGCTTCTACCGGGCATTCATCGATACAAGTACCCAGCAAGCGATACAATCGTCACTAATTACGTAAGCCATTTTCGTTAATTATTAAATTATTAGTACTAATTGATGGAGCAAATATACAGCTTTTCTCTATTAGTTGTCACATAGAGATTACAAAAATGCGCTAATTTGTATTTAATCTAAATACGATTATTTCATCAAAGCCTGATACATAACCTGTTGCATACGAGGACGGATATTTAACCGCATCAACTGTTTATGGTCAAAGGACGCGGATAAATCCGATTACTCAGAAAAACAAAAACCAAATGATTTTTCGGATCTGCCCAAGCGCAAGTTCCGGTAAAACCAGTATGTCCTACCACCTCTTCAGGCGCTTCTTCCGTACACGGACTTTTCACACTATTATTCACATCCGGTTTGTCGAATCCCAATCCTCTCCTACTGATCTTCGAAGTATGGGTTAGAAATAAATCACAAGTTTCCCTACTCAGATAACACGCTTTCCATTATAAACTCCTCCATCAATCAATAACTGATACACTTTTTGCCACATCACGAGCCGTAGAAAATAAACCGGCATTTCCTGACACCCCTCCCATGAAAGCAGCTGATTCATCGTGTACATAACCTTGCAACACTTTTCCTTTACGCAAATAATCCGCTTTCACTGTAGGAACAATTTCCTCCTTTTTAAACTGTCGAAGCGGCAAATAAGCCGTACGGTTCATCTCCATCGGTTTATAGAATTCTTTATCTAAAAAAGATTCATAGGCATTTTACTGATATTCTCTACCATTTCCTTCAATAACATAAAGTTCAGGCAACTGTAACGATATATCCTGTCTTTTAATGGAATACGTCCTATTTGTGCTATAATGGAATCACGAAAAGAACGATGAAGAAACATACTGTCAGCTACCTGTAAAGGATAATCGGCAGAGAAAGATTTTGCCATCAACTCTTTTCTATAATCGAACTTATCAGTGACATACAGCCGTACATCTATTTGCGTATGATGACCAGCGTCTGGTCTTGCTTTGTAAAAAGTCCCCTTATAACTGTCTTTATCTATAGCCTCCTTATAAAAAGGCCAAAAAGCGGGAATGCCTGACTGGTGTAAAAGCAACTCCTCTATAGTGACCCGCTCCTTATCCGTGCCTTTTAAAGCTGGAATGTATTGGGATATGCGATCGGTCAAACCAAATTTACCTTCATCGTAAAGTTTCATAACAGCCAACAGCGTCGCCGTGGTCTTGGTCAACGAAGCCAAGTCATACAAATCATCCTTTTCCACCTTTTGGTCACTTTCATAAGTGAAAGTACCGAAAGACTTATCATATACTGGTTTCCCATCTTTTAAAATTAGAATCTGACAACCAGGATAAGCTTTTTCGCTTTGATTCCTTCCATAGCTATCCGTCTATCTTTTCCAGTATTTTGGAGTCCATACCATAATCCTCGGGTCTATAAATACGAGGCACTTTAGGAGTTATAGTCACTCCATCACCCGGTTTGAACAAATCGGCGACAGCCACGGACAAACGCCCGTCTGCCACCGCCTTTCCTACCAAGACATCAGCCACATACTCCTGAATAACAGATTCATCACTATGCCCCAATACTACAGCCGCCGCTTTCTTCCAGTAGCCCTCCATATCCAACATAGACTTTAATGGCATCAGAAACACATAAACAACAGGCAAATCAGCCGGAAGCGAATCAAGCATTGTTTTTATACTTTTTGTAATCATCCGAAGTAACCACCACAATTACACGATGACTACCAAACAATCGTTTTCTAATAGCTTCCATCGAATCCGGACGAGCAACAACGCGTGTGAGAGAGTGTATTTTGCAAACGATTATAAAAAATCAAGCCCTGCACCGGGACTTTTCCCAATATTCAGAACCACCGTACCCTTCAATTTTGAATCCAAAGGCAAGATTCCACTTACATTAGCAGGAACCGTTATAGCAGCTTTCTGCAAGCGGAGGAATCAACTCCTTCGTTTCCGGACGGTTCAATCGTTTCTCCAGCCCGGAAAGTTGGACGTGAGGTTTATTCTTCAACCCTAAAACATATTTATAAGTCAATACCTTTTACGACATTTTTCCGCAATCAATTCTTCTGATAGTTATCCACTTTTTACAGCATTTTAAAACACCATCCAATTCTCTCTTCAAATTACGGGGAGCCAATAATAAATCATTGCCTGCTATCAAGGCTTGAGCGCATATATTCTCATTTTGCGAAATACCTTTCATCTCCAAAGCATCTGTAAAAACCAAACCTTGAAAGCCCAATTCCCGACAAAGTAAATTATAAATAATATGTGAAGAAATCGAAGCCGGATTTTTACCCAATTCAGGTACCTCAAATGCCCTACCATCATACCTCCCAGTCCTGCTTTAACAGCCTCTTTAAACGGAAAAAGTTCAATGCTGTCCAAACGCGCACGATCAAAATTCAAAACCGGTAACGCCTTATGAGAATCCACTTCCGTATCTCCATGCCCCGGAAAATGTTTACAGACAGACAATACCCCTCCATCCTCCAAACCACGAGCATAAGCCACCACTTTTTGAGCCACATTCCGAGGATCACCACCAAAAAAAGAACGGGTATTAATAACCGGATTCCGAGGATTAACATCCACATCAGCCACCGGAGCAAAATTGATCTGCACACCTATCTCCTTACATTGGCGGGCTACTTCCTTACCATATTCATAAAGCAGTTCATTATCCTGTATACATCCCAAAACTCTGTTTCTTGGAAAACGAGGAGTTCCTTTCAAACGCATAGCCAGCCCCCATTCACCATCAAAAGTTATGAGCAAAGGCACTTCCGCCAGACTCTGCGCATAATTAGTCAATAAAACTTGATTAGACAACCGGCCACTCGAAAAAAGTAAGCCTCCTACTCTATATTCTTTTATAGCTGCATATATATTGTTTTTATTTCGTTGTGTCTGAAGAGGAGCTACTGTGTGTGTATAAACAGTTGTCCTATCTTTTCCTTCAAACTCATTTCAGAAAGCTGTTCATCCACCCATGCCTTACAATCCTGAGTATCCGCCTTCCCCTTTTTTGTAACAGCCCAGGCATCTGCTGTGCATACGTCATCACACATCCGACGACACATAAACTTATAAATAACAAAACGTTTCTCTTCATCTAATTTCTTCAATTATATCAGATTTCCTTATACAACAGCAACTATCAGTTCTTTTTCCATCCTTACTTTCATTTTTTCCCACATAAACAGCATTTTTTTCCCATTTGTTGCAATGGAATCTCCTTGCCATCCAAATTTTATAAAACAAAGTCTTATCAAAATAAGAATGCGAATGACCTCCCAAGACAATATCAATATTACGAGTATTAAGAATCAAAGTTTCATCAGAATAAGGTTTTCCTTGCCACCCTAAATGAGACAAACAAACCACTAAATCACATTTTTCCCGATTCTTCAATATATCCGCCAACACGCTGAGCGGCCTCTATTGGATTTTCAAAAACCACTCCTTCACAATTTTTTTTGCCTGTACTAGCCCCTCCAATGCAGGACTCAGTCCGAACACGCCTACCTTTCCCCCTTACGTTCCAAAAATAACATACGGTTTGACAAGACCCTTCCAAAACAGTTCCCTGTACACCATAATTAGCACAAACAACAGGAAAATCCGCCATTTTAAAAAAGACGTGCCATATTATCCAAGACCAAAATCAAATTCATGATTTCCAATAGTCCCGGCATCATATCCCATTTCATTCATCAGCTTCACTTCAACCTCACCACCAAACATATTATAAAAAAGGAGAGCCTTGTGAAAAGTCACCACAATCGAACAATAACAAATCCTTGTTCTGTTTCCGCATTTCTTTGATTAAGGTAACACGACGTACAAAGCCCGCTTTTCCTGCAAACTCCGGATTCGGATCAGTAATGGAAATAGGTTCCACACGGCTATGGGTATCATTAGTATGAAGTATCAAAAGTTCTTTGATATCCTGTGCTGCCAGCACACAACATACACACAGAGCAGTAAATAATACATATATTCGTTTCATAACGGTTCAGTTTATTCTTTAACGGTAATTCTTCCTTCTATCTTTGAGTCTATTTTCTTCCCTGCTTTAGTCTGCTCATTCACATAGTTCAGAAACAACTGACGCACTGTGGCCTTTTCAGGCAGCAATTTATCCGCATCGCCCACTTTGGCAAAAAGCAGTCATATGGTCATTTCCCTCAGCCAAATAATCCAAGGTGGCTACTTTATACTCTTTGGAGTCTTCAATTTCTTTTCCAGCCACTGTAGCATCCAATAATTTTCCATCTCCAGAAATTTCAAGACAAGCGCCACTTAATCCCTCACCATGCACAGCTGCTATATTTTCAAAAAAGTTCACGCAGCAAAGAACCATTCATAGTAACAATGCACAATGTATTTTCAAAGGGAGTTATTTCATAAATATTACCGTAAGTTATATCCCCCTCGGGCAAAGCCGTACGTAGTCCGCCCATATTCGTCACCCCCACGGCGGCTATGCGGCCTATATATGCAGAAGCAGAACAACGTAAAATATCCGCTACCAAGTTGGATAACTCACTTTCAGGACGAAAGCGATCCATAAAACGAGCGCTTTGTCCTATGACTGGTGACATAATACTATCAACCGTTTTTTGATACGGAGTCAAAATAGCGATTGCAGTGGAATCCGGGTTAGCATCCAAAGCTGCTGTCACTTCTATCCTGCTTCCCTCAACTGATGCCAGAGAATAGCCTGAATGACAGCTTGAAAACATAAAAATCCGGCTACTATTCCTGCCGGAATGATACACATAATTCGGTTTGGTTTCATGTTTATTAGTTGTTTATTGCCCAAATGTAGTTAAAAAAGAAGTTGCAACCAACGATATCAGATGAAAAATAGTTGAATTTAATTTGGCTGTATGACAAAAAAATCTAGTAATTTTGCACCGCTTTCGCGCAATCGCTGTCAAAGAAGAGTTACTTGATATGTTGCGTTGGTAACGATAAACAATTTCAAAAAATCAAAAAAATGGATTTAATTAAAATTGCTGAAGAAGCATTTGCTACTGGCAAACAGCATCCTTCATTCAAAGCTGGTGATACTATTACAGTGGCATACCGTATCGTTGAAGGTAGCAAGGAACGTGTACAGTTGTACCGTGGTGTTGTTATCAAAATCGCTGGACATGGTGACAAAAAACGTTTCACCGTTCGTAAAATCTGGAACTGTAGGTGTTGAACGTATTTTCCCTATCGAATCTCCGGCTATCGACAGTATCACTGTTAATAAAGTTAGTAAAGTTCGTCGTGCTAAATTATTTTTATTTACGTGCTCTTACTGGCAAAAGAAAGCTAGAATTCAGGAAAAAGAGTTAATCAGTAAGATTTATCATTCCTACATAAAAAGGAGTATTCTCTTCCGAGAATACTCCTTTTTAACCCCATCCCTTTACCACGATTTTTTATATAATCATGAACAAACAGACTTGAAATAGCATTTATATTTAATATTGAATCAAACTTAAACCATTTATGAAAAGAATAATGTTCATTTTAGGGTAAGCATCATTATGGCCTTACTTACTGTTACCACAGCCTTGGCAGGTTGGTGGCTCGGGCGTCTCTGCCTCTAGATATATCTGATACCACTCGACAAATAGCAGCATTACTCACCGCTTCTGCTTGTACATGGATACTCTATATTGTAAGTCGCAAAGTACTGACAAAAATCAGTCTCAAACCATACTAAATATATAGTCCATTAAAACAAAAAGGTCAACCGATTCTATATCATTCTCGATTGACCTTCTTATTTAAAATCTTGTTTTCATCATTCCTTATTTTCTGTTTCCTGTATCCCGGACTCTTCCTTTCCACGTAAATAAACAGAAGGTGCCACACCGAATTGTTGCTTAAAACATTTACTAAAAATAGAACGGATCATTAATACCTACTTTATAAGAAACTTCGGCTACCGTATAACGATTTTCCAACAACAGTTCCGCCGCTTTCTTCATACGAATAATCCGGATATATTCATTGGGTGAATATCCCGTCACCCCACGTACCTTACGATAAAAAACGGTTCGTCCCAATCCCATCATCGAAGCAAACTCATCAATCGTAAACTGAGCATTACCAATCTGTTGATCCATAACCATCTGTAATCTGTCAGCAAATTCTTTATCCTTATCAGAGGTACAAATAGCCGGTCGTACCATATTCGGATCATTCGAAAATTTCTCACGTAATTTCTCACGTTGCTCTATTAGTTTGAAAGCGCGTGCCAACAGTAGTTTCGGGCTAAAAGGCTTAGTAATATATGCATCTGCACCACTTTCCACGCCTTCAAATGACTTTCGGCAGAACTCATAGCTGTCAATAAAATAATAGGTATATGACTTGTATCAAAAATCATTCTTCAATTTTCGGGTTACCTCAAATCCTGTCATCCCCGGCATCAGCACATCACAGATTATCAAATCAGCATCATACGTACGTGCATCGTTCAATCCAGACGGACCATCCGCCTCGGCCACAACTTCAAAATATTGTCCCACTTCTTCTTTCAAAAACTCACGTACATCGTTATCATCTTCTATAATAAGTACTTTACGCTTATTAAGTGGTGCAGATGGAAGTTCCACCCCTTCTTTGCGCCGATATTTCTTCTGCAAGAACAGCTGCATGATGTACTTCCTCCTCTTCCAACAACACATTATGGGGAATCAGAAAATCTTTTTTCCTCATAAACAGAAATATCAGTAGGCAAACTGACCGTAAATATAGACCCACCACCTTCATTTTCAGTATATACTATCGTACCTTTATGTACACACACCAGTTCATGTGTCAAATGCAGGCCGACTCCGACACTACTACCCGAAAAGCTACTTTGCATAAAACGCTTAAATAACTCATTACGTTTCTCTTTAGGGAATGCCTACACCGGAATCGGCTACCGATATGACCAACTGTTTCTTTGCTTCATCTACCGTCACAGAAAAAGTCACTTTTCCACCACTGGGCGTATATTTGAAAGCATTAGACAATAAATTATAAGTCACTTTATCCAAATAACCCTTATCGATAAACATCTTATAAGAAGCTACAGATGGCAAGAACTTGAAATCCATATTCTTAGACTCAGCAGCATCATTGAAACTCAAAAAAGATTTCATACAAGAAAGCCATGACATCCGTTTCCTCTAAAGAAAGGGCCAGTTTATTATTCTGCATCTTACGGAATTCCAGCAACTGATTGATAAGACGCAACATACGCTGGGTACTTTTATCCATGACCTTCAATGAATAAGCCATTTCTTTAGGGATTTTACCACCACGCTGCATCTTTTCCAATGCTCCTTGTATCAAAGTCAAGGGAGTACGGAACTCATGAGAGATATTCGTGAAAAAAAAACTAATTTATACTCTGTCCAGCTGTTTCTCCACCTGTATACGATTACGCAAAGTATTAAAGTCACGCATCAGTCTGAAAGTGATATATAGTGCCACCCCTATCAAAATAGCATAAATAAAAAGAAAGCCCAAGTAGTTTTTCCAAAAAGGAGGAACAACAATAATCTTCAAAACCGTTTCTTTATCTCCCCACACACCGACCCCATTGCAAGCTTTCACCCGCAATTTATAAGTACCGGGTACCAGGTTCTTATAAGCTGCAAAATTCAACGAAGACGGTATACTCCACTCCTTATCATAATTATCTAACCGATACGTATATTTAGTACTATTCGTTCCGGAATAATCAAATGTAGAGAAATCTATGACAAAAGAATTTTTTGAAAATATTTCAACTCGATTTCATCTGTATAAATCAACGAACGGTCTAACGGAGAATCCACATCGCCCGGGCGCATGGCAATACCATTAATTCGAAGATTGGTAAAAGCTGCCATAGGAGTTACAGTGGAATTATTACCACAATTTTGCCGGGAGTGATAACAACCAATCCATAATTAGAACCAAACATCAGTTTGCCATCCTTACTCACACAACCACTGTTCTCACTATAAACATTCCCCAACGCATATGCTGAAAAAAAGAAATTTTCAAAAGCATGCGTATCCGGATCAAAACGAGAAATACCATATTCCGTCGCAACCCAAAGCTTACCCTCCCTGTCTTCAACAATAGATTGCACCATACTATTTACCAGTCCGTCACTTCCATCATAATGCTCAAAAGTCAAGTTTCTGTAATCACCTTCTGGCATACACATACTGAAGCCTTTTCCTGAAGTACCAACCCATATCCGACCCTTACTATCTTGATGGATACACTTTATTTCATTACTACGTAACTTACCGTTATTATAATTATAAGTAATATAGTTATCCGGGTCATTCATTAACGAATCAGGATTAAATATGTAAACTCCGGCACTGGTGCCCACCCATATCCATCCATTATTGTCTTCCTGTATCACACGAATCTGGCGCTGGCTATAAAAATTGTTCAAAAACCGCTTGAATACATACTTATCCTTTTCCTTCACCGCCAAATTCAATCCACCGCCAAAAGTACCTATCCACATTCTATTCTTCCATCCCGGTAAAGAGTAAAAAAATATTATTATTCCCAATAGACAGAGGATCATTCGAGTGATAAGTGTACCATTTCCCGTCAATACTCAATCCGTTTCCACGGCTACCCAACCAAATACTACCATCAGCCCCTTCCTCAACAGCATAAATGTTAGAATCAAAATAACGACTGCTCTCTATCGTTTTCAAATGAGGGTCATAAATATACAATCCTCCACGACGGGTCCCCAGCCAAATCTTATCATCAGGCATACGGTTGATCATACGCACGGTATTTGAACGGTCTGATAAAGTTTCATCTTCAGGAAAAACACGCTCAGCTCCTTCATTCAAGACCGAAAGACGAGAAATACCCGTATATTCCGAACTGACCCAAATACCACCGGCTCGATCCTCCATAATATATTGCAAGAAATTTGAAGTGATATGACTGAATCCATTAATATTGGATTCGAAATGCTGCAATTCATCAGTTGCCAAATCATAAGCAAACAAACCGTTACCATAAGTGGAAATCCAAACTATATCACGAGAATCATGAACTATGTGGTAACGTTCCTCATCTATATAATTTACTTTATCAGCCGGAATCAGTTGGAAAGACTTGACAAATCTGGTCTTGGCATTGACATACCATACCTTACCCGTATGATTATAAATCCAAAAATTCCCCCGGTTGTCAATCTGAACTTGTCCTCTTGCTATATTCAGTTCCGTATCCCGGCTCACCTGATGAGTTCTCAAATTAAAGACATAACTGCCATCTTCCGTAAAAACGATCCAATCGTTGTGCAGGCGCATGGTACTATATACTTTACTACCTTCACCTAAACGGGTAACAATACGGCTATCCTCTCCTTCTCTCTTCAACGAAAAATTGTTCCTGTTCCCGAAAGAAAAAAAACATCTTTACCAAAAGACATCATCTTGGAAGCATCATGATTTTCTTCCACCAACACTGCCTTGTCCTCTACCACTTGAGCTATACCGTCATGGCTACCAATCCATATTCTTCCTTGCTCATCCTCAGATATATAAGTAATATTATTAGAAGGGAGATTGTTATTTTCTTTCTTGAAAACCACAGATGTAAATTCACCATTCATATAAGTCACTTTACGACACCCGTTTCCATCCTGCCACAACCAAACATTACCTTCACGGTCAGTCATCTTGTAACTATACAGTTGCTCATATTCCCCACAACCGGTAAAATCAACAAAACAATCTTTCTTCAGATCATAACAACTAAACAACTCGGCAGAAGTCGCAATCCATAAGAAACCATTTTTATCTTCTTCCAAATCGCGAATCCGATGGTCTATCAACGAAATTTTATTTCCACCCTCAGGACGAAAAGTCACAAACGAATTCCCGTCATAACGACTAAGCCCATTCAACGTTCCCATCCAGATAAAGCCTTTGCTATCCTGATATATATACCGAATTGAGTTATTGGCGACCCCATCCCCGTAGTCATATGAGTAGAACGCACCTCGACTGATGCGGCAATACTCTGACTGAAAAGAATAAAGAATGCCCATAGAGCATAGATGTGTTTTTCATATCATTTATCACAGTGTTTTTGTCTTGCAAAGTATAAAAAAAAGAGTGTATCAGAATGAATCGATACACTCTTTTTTTTTTTTATTTTAATCCATATGGAAGACCTCGGGCAGCGGAATAGTAACCGGAGAGTTATCCGGATTCACTTCCATGATATCGGCCATATAATCCCACCATTTCTGCACGATAGGATTGGCTCCATATCTTGCGAAGACTCTCTCCTTTAGTTTTCTGACAAGCAAACAGAATATTCGTCTCCTTGTCCCAATAAATGGAGTAATCATATACTCCTCCATCGGACAACATTTTTTTTTTTTTAATTCCGGCCAAATGGCTGCATGTCTCTTCTCATACTCTTTCTCGAAGCCCGGCTTCAAGAACATTTTAAAAGCTTCACGTTTCATGGTATTTTCCTCCTTTTTTATAAAGTCCTTGTTTTTACTTATTTAGTTTCTCCATCCATTACATGGAAAATTGGTTCGGAAGTCTTTTGTTCCGTACGGTAATATTGCACGGCACTATCATTCATTTTAGGATGCTGCTTGTTCAGCAAATTAATCATCTCAGCACCCGCCCAAAGTACCGGTCCATAGCCGTGGGCAGCATACACATTGACCGGACGATAATAATAAAAAGCCGGATCAAAAGCCATACCTGTACCTACACAAGTTCCATCCACCTGACCTTCCGCATTGATTTGGGTGGTTACGGCATGCCATCCCAACTGTGCCACCGGAACCGTATGCCATAGCGTCAATCCATCCTTTATTGATAGCATGAGCAAAGCAATATACATAAATAGCCGTGGCTGAAGTTTCCAGATAAGAATCATTACGATCCAGCAACTGATGCCAGAAACCTTCACCACTCTGGCAGGCAGCAAGACCACGTACATGAGCACGGAACAACTCCAGAATTTTATCGCGCTGAGGATAATCCTCCGGCAACACATCCAATACCTCACACATAGTCAACAACGCCCAACCATTGGCACGTCCCCAATGGAAAGCAGGATGATCCTGCATACCTTCCATCCATGACGGAAAAGGTTTTTCCCGGTACCCACATACGGTCTGCAAATTGAAATATGACGTACAGCTTCGCTCAAATACATTTGCTTTTTATCACCGGCAATACATGAATACCAAGCTACCGGCGGAATACCCATAAACATATCGTCCAACCACAGCGTATTATGTTGTGGACGGGTACGGGCAAATGTTCCATCAGCAAGACGATACTCCTTTATTCACAATAAAATCCATATAATTATCAATCAACGGCTTAAGTTCCGGTGAATTTTTCCTTCATCTGCACCTTGACCATAGCCGCGCACACCGCCCCGGCATCATCCAATGCATGAGGAGTCAGAATTTGTTTCATCTGCGGATCTACAGTTCCATACTTTTCCAATACCTTACGGAAGTGCGGAGCAACCTCGGCCAGAAACTGAAAACGATCGGTTACATATTTATAATAAGCCTGATCCCCCGTAGCCTCAGCAGCAGCCAACATAGCTGAATAAGTCACCCCCCCATTCATAACTTGCCAAACGGAAAGCACCTCGTTCCAGCTGTGCATCAGCCGTCATATTGGCATAATCCGTAATAACCTTACCTGTATTCTTATCAACGACACGAGTCGGAGTATTCTTTTCCAAATAACGAAGGACACGATCCATATCGGCCTTTATCTCCTCTGTAGTGAGCATACCGTAAAAGGCACTTTGTATGCAGGTTGCAACAAATGTAACGGCGTATTCGAATCATTCAGTACTTCTTGCTTCTTTTGCGCATTCGCACCCGTTCCAGCCAGCAGCAACAGAGCGCCCATCATGCTTAATGTTTTCAGATTCATGGTATATAGTCTTTATTCATTTTTTAAATTCATAACCTCTAAATATCCCCTCTTTCAAATCCGGTCCGAAATAAAAACCAGGCTGGGTAGGCTGGTTGTATGCCACATTTTGAGTAGCGATACTGATACGATACACCGGATCTTCCAAGAAAGTATGAAAACGGTATTCAGTCGGTATCCGCGACACATACAGACGAAGTGCCGAATTATCTTCCGTACGGAGCAGCACCTCCTCACGCCAATCACCTATTATATCTCCCTGCAAACAAGGATGGGACTTCGTACCATTATTTTGAATCCGTTCCATCAAATATCATTAACGGACGACATACATCGTCTTCCCAATCATACTTGGTTATCCTGTTTTTTATCCAGCAACTCACGAAGCAAATCTCCATCCCACCATACAGCCATATTAACTGAAAAGCTCTTTTGAGGTCAGGACGAATCACTTCACCTTTTTATATTACGTACTCCGCTTTTGAATCGGATGACCACATCTCCACTCCCGGATTGCGCGGATCAACATCAGCAGCCATACACCGGCCTACATCTATACTACTTTTCACCTGAAACAGCACTTCACCTGTAGCCGCATTACGGAAAGTGGAACCATCTTTCTTATTTTCATGACAATCCCAAACCTGCAAGCCTTTTAATCCGGGGAGCAAATTACAGTCAGATGCATAGCGTCTCCATGCCCCATACGGGTAGAATACAATCCTTTTCCATCATGATCAATAGCACAAGAACCATAAATTATTTCATCACATCCGTCACCATCCACATCGCCTACGCGAAGATTATGGTTACCCTGCCCGGCATAGTCTCCACACCCCGGATTATTGCTGTCGAACACCCAATGTTGTTTCAAGTTCTTGCCATCCCAGTCGAATGCCGCCAGCACAGCGCGGGTATAATATCCACGGCACATCACCACACTGGGATGTACTCCATCCAGATAAGCTACAAGCCGTGAAACGGTCACTGCGGTTGGCACGGTTGTCTCCCCAGTCGGTCAATTTACCACGAGCCGGAACATAATCAATTGTTTTCATCGCTTCTCCTGTCAGTCCGTTGAATACAGTCAAGTATTCGTTACCAGTCAGGATACGTCCTTGGTTACGAGGTGTATTTCCGTGGGAATTTCCGTCTGTGATACCCGGTTCACGGTAATCAGCCTTGGCATCACCTATTATCTTTCCTTTTCCATCCTTTGTTCCATCAGAAGTCTTCATGACTACTTCCGCTTTACCATCTCCATCCAAATCAAACACCATAAACTGGGTATAGTGTGCTCCGGCACGGACATTATGCCCCAAGTCAATGCGCCACAATTTTTCTCCTGTAAGACGATAGCAATCAAAATAAACATTTCCTGTATAACCGTCATGTGCATTATCATGTGCATTGAGGATCCCCACTTTAAAATAATCTCATATTCACCGTCGCCGTCCACATCACCTATAGATGCGTCATTAGGACTATAGGTATATTTTTGTCCTGAAGGAGTCACACCTTCTGCCGGCCTGTCCAGAGGAATATCGATATAACCAGACGGAGCATTAGCCGGCAAAGTATAATTTCCATTCAACTTACCTGTTTCAACCCCATTTATCACCGGTTTTACAGTATATACCGCTTTTTCATTACCTGAGTAAGTATCCCGGTAAAAAGTACCTGTAGAATGGGGACTTCCGCTATTTTCTCCATTTCTATATACATTGAAAGAAGTATTGATCGGATCGGAAGACAGGTAACGCCACGACACCACTACGTCCGATGGATTTTCACGAATGGCCACAACGCCACGCCCCAACTGCTCTTTTTGCAGTTTGGAATAATTGTAGGCCGGTTGGGCAACCGTACCGGTTGCCACACACACAGAGCTGCTAAAGCACTCCATAGTTTTTTTTTGTGTTTTCATTGTTTATCTTGTTTCTCCTTGTAAAATTATATTTTCCTCCACCACATTCTCCGCATTTACCACATTCTTCACAAACTTTGTCACTTCCCCCACAGTCACATTCCTTATTTCCACGTTTTTTGATAGGAAGGCGGGCATCGCCTTTCAAATCATAAACAGCCTCGGTACGGTCGCAAGTCACACTATCCATATAAAGTCCGTTGATGAATGTAATGCTATCCTGATAGGTAGGTACCAAATCACGCCACTAGTAAAGCACATCCGTATCCACTTCGAGTACACGTTGCATCTTTCCCGCCTTCACATTTTTCATCCAGATATTTTCAATAAATCCACCACGGCGATGATTGGTTTTAGCAAAAGAAAAGACGGAATACAGAATCGGGAGCCGTACAATTGTGCATGTACACATTCCGTACACCACCAGACATTTCACTACCGATTCCCAGTAACGTATGTCCTTTCAATATATCACAATGGCGTATCACAATATTCTCACAAAAGGAGTATTCAGACGCCATGCATCCTTGGTTACGCCCTGCCTTTTTATAACCACAGCATCATCCCCCTGATCGAACACACAGTTCTCTATCAGGAAGTTACGGCTCATTTCCAAGTCAATTCCATCATTATTATGGCCATGAGCGCTTTACATCCAGATTACGTACGATACCACCATCACACATATAAAGATGTATCGTCCAAAAGGACTCTGGCGAATCTTGAATTCATCCAGCAGCACATTTTTACACCGGTTGAAATGAATCAAATGCGGACGAAGATGGTTCTCCCCTATTGCCATCTGACGCTGTTCTACAGGTACATCGGTAGAAGCCATCGTATATAACTCTTTCAAAGCATCCATGTGAGGTTTAGGACGTTTGAACCAGATTTTCCAAGTATCCATGATAGGAGCCAGTGTCCCTTTTCCGGTAATAGCAATATTCTCACAATCCATAGCATACAGCAACGGAGAATAATTATAACATTCCAAGCCTTCCCATGAAGTCATCACTGCCGGAAGATAATCAGGAAGGATTATCTGTAAAGCGTAATATGGCATTTTCTTCCAAATGAAGATTTACATTACTTTTAAAATGAACAGGTCCTGTCAGCCATTCCCCTTCAGGAATAACCACACGGCCTCCTCCGGCCTTATTACAAGCTGCTATGGCTTTGGCGATGGCCTCCGTATTCACTGTTTCCCCACCTTTCACCGCACCATAATCCACAATGGAAAAATCTTGTTCGGGAAAAAACATTCTTTGATGGGTTCCATAGCAAAAGGAGCATCGACAACCACCGTTTTTATACTTTGGAGACCGGTGCCGTACATGATACGGCAAAAAAGCTACGGCCGCAATACCAGCCAAGGATTTTAAAAAGTCTTCTTCATTTTATCAGTTGTTTTTCATTGTAATTTCCGTATGCACAAATACCCTGAATATCTTCGTTCACCCTATTTTATCCGAGGTGTATAAAGGTATATCTGATCCAATACCACACCTTCATCCAATGCAGTAAAAATTAAACGATGGGAAGCTTTCCGTGCAACAGGAAGAACCATCCGGCGGACAGCCTGATTACACAAAAACATTCTCCTTCCATTCTTCACTGCGTCCTTTGGTTTCATACGAAACAGCCTCCGTGGCACTTCCATCCAATGAAATGGTAAAAACGCAACCGTTCTCCTTCCACCGGATGATTAGGCAACAATCGTACTTCCACCTCTACAGAATCCGTTTCCCATGCAGTAAATTCAAAAGTCAGTTCTTTATTCTTTGACACGGCTACCGCCTTCCTTCATAGCCTAGCCCCTCGCAAATTGCCGATACCCTTCAGCGCAATCAGCGCCATTCCATGTATAGACAGCCTGACGTTTTTCAGGCAACCCGGACGATAGTGCCTTTCTTTCCACCCGGTTGAAAACCGGAAGTCTGCGTGGTTGGAAATCCATCATACGGTTCCATTTTGTTGTGTTATAGCGTTTTGTCAATGAAACTATACTGTCATATGCCCTGTCACTATCCGCCCAATCAGCTTTTCCACGACGCGCCAACTGGGCTGTCAGCAGTTTGTTATTCATCTGAGCAGCCGCCTGGACAGGATACTTCACCAACTGAAAATAAGTTTCTTTTTTCTGTGCAGGAAGCGCACGCCATTCCTGCTCCACCTTATCTGACAATTGTCTATATGCTGCCAGACGTTCATTGATTTCCTGTTCACTCCAAGGCAAATCACTGATCACTTTAAACTTAGGATCCTTCTCTTCCGTGCGGGTATTCCCCATAAATTCCGGCTTACGGATATAAGCCAAACGATAAGCTTCCTGCATGACGGGCTGTAACCGGTCAGCCCTATTTTTTCCAAACTCACGCTCCAGGAAATGACGCTGATGAGCAACGACTCCCTGCCGCTTCACCGCTTCCAGGTTCCATGCCATATCCAGAAAAAGTTCTACCTGATATTCAGCCGGTTTAATATCTCCGACATTCAATATCCACATTTTCTGTATACCCTGTTCGTATGCCAGGGACATTTGCTGGTATACCAAGGAAGGATGGACAGTCCCCAACCAAAGATAATCATGCGGACGCCCCCAATAGGATACATGATAATACACTCCGTTTCCTCCCTTACGGGCACGCTCTGCCGCTGTAGGGAAATGACGGATATAACCATAATTATCATCACACCACATCAGCGTCACTTCATCGGGCACTTGCAGCCCGGCATGGTACACATCCAACACTTCCTTATAAGGAATAAAGACTTGAGGTACTTGAGTCACATCCTTATTTACATATTTAGTCAACAAATCGCGCTGATCCCTCAAGACCTTGGTCAGAACGGCTTTTTGTTCTTCTATGGTCTTAGCACCATTCATCGCACCGTCGTGTACGCCACGCATACCTAAAGTATACAGATTATCCAACCCTGCAACCTCCTTTACGCGTTGTTCCCAAAAGGACAAAACATGAGCACTGTTATGAACATAGTCATACTCTCCCACTCCATCCCGTTTCCACTCACCATTGGTATTCCGCATCATCGGTTCACAATGAGAAGTTCCAATGAAAATACCAAACTTATCAGCCACTTCTTTATTGCCCGGTGTAAAATAAAAAGGTACAGAACAGCCATGCATAGCCGGCCAGAAGGTATTGGCACGCAGACGAAGCAATAACTCAAAAATCCGCTCATGTGTTTTCGGACCGATTTGTCCTTTCACATAACTTGGCTCGTATGTCTGCCAGCTCCAAGGGGTAAGCCCCCAGTCCTCATCGTTGATAAAAATCCCCCGATATTCTACGGAAGGAGACTGCATATTCCGATAAGAAGCCGGTAGTTGAAAAATCTCTTTCTTTGCAGGGGTCGCATCTGCCCACCACTCCCATGGAGAAACGCCTATCAACCGTGAAAGTTCCATGACGCCGTACGCAGTACCACGCTTGTCACTGCCGGCTATAACTAATTTACCAGTGGAAGAAACAGCCAGCAGAAAAGCTTCTTTTTTATTTTTTATAGGAGATAAATCAACACCTGCCTTATCGATCAAATCACTTTGTCCGATGGTTCCGACTATAATCATTCCTTTTTTACTTTCTGGAGTAACGATTATGCGGGTAGAAAAAACAGACTCCACATCACGATTGAGCAAATTCAAAGCTGTATGTACAACTTCTTCCTCTGAATTACCACAGGCAATAGTCACCGGTTCACCTGATTTCAAGATAAAAGGGTTCTGTCCATATACTGACAAAACAGCTAAAAAAAGAAAGCTAGAAAAGAAATGAGTTTTTTGTATTTCATAGTTTTTATTTTCAATATTGCAAAAAATAAGACGAAATGGAATTAGATTCCATAGAATAAGATACAATAATATGGAAATTCGTCCATAAAGCCTGTATTATTTATCGTATTTATGGTGCTTTTTATGTTGCAGAATACAAAAAGCCTCAATAAACAATTACCACATTTACAACAATAAACCAATGTGCCAATATACCAATAGCTATGCGAAACATTTACACAGCCTATTGATACATCAGCACATAAACAATAGTACGCCACTTTATCAAATCAATTTAAGGCATGGGCGACAATCCCTCCCCACATTACATTCCATTTTCCATTTTTCGGGGAAACCAGGATTTTCTATTTCACAACCATCCCAACCAGCGCACATTAATGCAATGGCAGTTAATAAACCACCATTACCAGGTAAATAAACACGTAAACGGGGATCTTGATAATTATGTCCATTCGGCAAATATGTATTGGTACGTTTATTCATAAGCAATGCCTCCACTGCTTTTTCCGGCTCACCCAATCGAGTAGCATTCATCGCTGTCATAGGATAATCCCAACCCCAAGTCTTTCCCCAATTCCAATTATCCCAGATCCACTGAAGTGTATTCTTCATGTAATCTTCACGGATTAATTTATTCATAGGCAAGATACCTACGGCACCCAACACTGCCATGTGGTCACTGGTAAAACGAATATCCTTATAAGTGTCTATTGCATTTTCCGCAGCCAGATACAACCCATCCTCATTATAAGCCAGCGGAGAAAGTTTGTCTATTAACTCATCCCATTCCAAGTTACGTTTTTCACCTGCACGCTCACGCCATATCTGCGCTATCTGCATGGCAAAATGCCAATAAGAAAGTTCAAAAGGAGGATTTATAGTAGTACTCGCATTCAATGTTTCTTGAGCTGGAATCGCTCCCTTTAAAATAAACCGCACTCCCAATTCATCATATGTGGCAAAAGCATACATAAACTTAGCTGTTTCTTGAACCAGATAGTTATATTTCTCTATCACTTTCTTATCAGGGTTAGAGCGATAAAGAAGTTCTGCCAGATAAATAAAATGCGGTTGTTGCCAAATCAAAAACTGCCTACACTGGAAGGTGCCTCCACACCACTAGGATCAGTCATTTTCATCCATCGGATTCCATCAAAACCTTGCCGACGAGCCACTTCCCTTGCTATAGGCTCTACCGTTTTATACCATTCTTAAAGTATGGCTGAGTAATTCAGAATGTCCCCAAAGAGGTTGCCATGCCTGATGCCACCAGATCATTTCGAGATGATATTTCCCCAAAACCACGAATTGTAAAGTTAGCCCTGTTCCCTGCGGAGGGGTACTACCCGCGCATTGAATAGCAAGCAAAAAATATTGACTAAGCACTACCCGACGTTCCATTCTTTAGCACGCGGATCCGTGCAATGAGAGAAATCTACTGCAGCACCTTCTTCCCAAAAAGTTCACCCAATGATTCTTAGCCAAACTTTTCAACTTCAAAAAAATCAGGGAGTACAGTAAGCTGATCTGGCTCATTAGCGGTAAAAGCACATGAAAACGAAAAAGCATCTTCTTGTGGAAGCAGTACGAAATAATTTTTTCTCTTTTTCTTTTCAATAATGCCTTGCCTTCCCATTTTAATTCTACATAATATACCGTGGAATCCAACGTACGCTTTAACACAGCGCTTTGTGTGTCCTGTTTAAGAACCTCGGTAGAGTGTTTATCATTGGCATCCCAATCACATGCATTATCAGTATGAATACCTGTAGGATAAGGAAAATGAAATTTTATCCCTGTATGCAAGTGACTGTCTATATGGGCTGAAATCATATCTTGTGCCGGATGGCAAACCGTCCGTACATTAAATTCATTCCCTTTCAAGTAAACCGACTGAGTATCTCACCTTCCCATAAATTCAAAGTCTGACTGATTCTGGTAATATCGGAAATAGCAGCCTCATCCCCATTCAAATCCGATCACTCCTAAATGTAACCGATGTGGGTTGACACAGGAAACAATCAGATGCATTCTTTTGTCT
>VOFJ01003096.1_pt1 | contig 43754 bp, 71 predicted proteins | sample 5384081 | NCBI WGS metagenome assembly VOFJ01 (sample SAMN12384729, study PRJNA508395) | human gut metagenome | isolation source: healthy gut I | host: Homo sapiens
CTGTTGTACTTCGTTCAGTTACGTACTGCTGTGAATTTCTTTTATTTTACTATCAATATTATTCAAGAATAATAAGTATCATAAATGCCTTTATAAGCATTCTCCCCATATAGTTTCACTAGAATTATTCACACCTTTCTCATTATAATTACCACTTTTTCCATTCTTTATAACCACCCGTCCCCCATAATACATATCGTCGGCAAAATTAAAAAGGAACAGTCCTTTTGCTACTTACGTCTTGTAGAGCATTAGTAGACAACCATGAATATGATTTTGCCAACCAATAATTCGTATAATCTTTATTGGTGAATACATCTTTCTATATTCAATCGTTCCTCAAACAAATAATCTGAATCCAAATAATCAGAACATCCTGCCATAGTAATCATCCCCCATGACAAAAGACAAAATCATTAATATCTTTTTTCATATACATTTTTTTTTATAGATTAACAGAGACACCCAACGAGATCGTTTTTACTCAACGGATATTTTTTTTCCATTCGAACTGCCCATCTCTGGATCCCAAAGACTAAATTTAGAGAAAGTAAGTAAATTAGTACCGATAAAAAAAGAAACGAACCTGATTCATGTGCATTTTTCCGAACAATTGCTTTTTTGGCAATGAGTATCCAATATCTAACGTCTTCAAACGAAGATATGCACCATTTCGAAGCCAAAATGTAGATGCACGATTATTGTTACTATTATTACCATAAGTCAAGCGAGGATACTCAGCATTTGGATCTTCGTTCTCTCCCAAAACCCAACGATTACTCTCTGCCATCTCTTTCATGATATTTCCCCAGCCATCGTCACCTTGAAACATATAAACAGTACTTCCATCAATAAAATAGGTAGATTTACCTACTCCTTGAAAATGAACATTTAAGTCTAGTCCCTTCCATCTGACTGACATTCCAAAGCCATAAGTAAAATTAGGTCGTTTCGTTGCTCCAATAGCCACTTTATCATTATCGTCTATCTTACCATCTCCATTGATGTCTTTGTATTTAATATCACCAGGCATTACCTCTCCGAACTGAGTCGGCCAATTACGAATTTCTTCGTAATCCTTAAACAATCTAATGCCACTAATCCCATTGCCTGACCTACACGATGTCCAGCTTGCTTCTTATACCAATAAACAGTATTCTCTTCATCACGCTCGACAATCTCATTTTTTACCATAAGTCATATTTGCGCGAATAGTAAAGTCTACATTATTAATTTTATGACGTAACTTGATATTACCGTCAAATCCGTGCGCTTTTACCTCACCAACATTTGCATAAACATTCTGCTTTTCTTTTTTATAATTCTCTGCCGACAATCCTACCGTCCACGGTAAATGCCTGCGTTCTAAATAAATACCTGTTCTTTTCTCATTATAATAATCAATAGAACCTGATATTTTATCTTCAAAATGAAAAATCAATACCTAAATCTTGTTTGGTTGAAATCTCCCATGAGACATCTGGAGTTGCCATAGATAAATAACCTATACCGCCATAATATCTATCATAACCAATATCTGCAAATTGATGATACCCTCCCACAGGAGTTTTTTACCATCGACCAAATTACCATCCTTATCACGATTATATAAAAAATCCATCTTATATAAATAAAGGGAAACGAACCCTATTATTCGCGCTATTTCTCAAATCATCATTACCAGTTTTACCCCATGAATAACGAATCTTAAACATATCCATCCACTTCACATTTTTCCATAAAAAGGCTCTTCTGCAAGATTCCATGCACCAGAAAGAGCAGGAAAGAAACCAAAACGATAATCTTTATGAAAATTCTCGGAACCAGTATACCCAAAATTAAAATCAATAAAATAACGATATTTCCAGTTATAATGAAAACGACCAGCAATACCTTGATTACGACGTTGAATTCCATTTTCTAATGTAGAACCAATACCTTGGGTTTGAACCTTTGCAGACTGTGTATATTTCAATACGCCTCCCACATGATGATCTTTAAATCCACGATTATAATGCAACTCCCATTCAAAAATTCCTTTCTTTCACCAGAAGAACCCGAAGATTGTTTCATTTTTTGTTCTTTCGCCATTTCTGTGAATTTTAATTCTCCAGTAGCTGTATCACGATATTTATCGGCTTTATACACAGCATAGCCATTTTACCCTATTAATCAATTCGAGTTATCAGTATCATAACCAAATCAGTATATAAACTTAAGTCCTTTTGTAATAAAATCAATTTTTGTTCCAAAGTCACATTCGTCTGGATATTATTCTTCCAACTTTCTCTATATCCTGTCATGGTCGCTTGTACCCACGGTTAAGATTATCCTCCTTACCACTCCAAGATGAGACGTAGCCATTTGAATATACAATCGGCATCATAATAGAATTATATCCCATCAATGTAGTCCAAATAGCGTCCGTTCCTACGCCAGGATCATTCTGTTTCCTAAGCGAACCGGAAATCCCCACTTTCAATAATGTAGATTTAGTAATATCAATATCTACATTCATACGATATGTATATTTACGGAAATTAGCATTTGTATTATACTCCTTCAAGCTCTTATCAGTTTTATACATACCTTGTTGATCATAATAACTTCCACCAACATAATAACGTGCAGTTTTTCCCACCACCTGTCATATTCAAAAAAACACGAGAACTCCATGCCCCTTACGTAACATTGTATCCATCAATCCACATTCGGATATACATCATTATCCAATCCCTAGACGAAAAATTTCCAATTCTTCATTTTGAAAAAGAGGCTCCCTGATTACGAGCAATCTTTGCCTCATTTGCCATAAAGCATATGTGTATCCATCTACAAATTCTGGTAGTTTTGTCACCATATTATAAAAACCTTCCGCCTTGGCATTGATATTAATCTTTCCTTCTTTACCACGCCTTGTATTAATCAAGACAACTCCATTAGCTCCTTTTTGACCCATATATAGCCGTAGCTGATGCATCCTTCAAAACTGTAAACGACTCTACATCCTCTACGTTTATTTCATTTTAAATCACGTTCAAAGCCATCCACTAAAACCAATGCTGCACTATTAGCTCCAAAAGTAGATATACTACGCACCCAAAACTCTGATACAGATCCCCGGACGTCCATCAGTCTGCATTGCCTGTATGCCAGGAACCACACCTGCTAATGCATCTGCCACAGAAGCACTAGGAGAATATTTCAATTCCTCAACATCGACATTCGTAATTGCACCAGTTACAGCTATTTTTCTCTTTTGTGTTCCAATACCAGTTACAACAACTTCATCAATAATACTTGCATCTGCCTCTTTCATAACAACATTTACCGTTCGTTGTTCCTTTACCAGCACTTCCACTTTATCATATCCGATATATGAAAATACGAGTTTATGATAAAGGCGGCATTTTAACAGAAAATCTGCCATTAATGTCTGTGATAGCGCCAAGTCAGGCATTTCTGCAATAGACACATTCACACCAATCATAGGTTCCTTATTAGTTATGTCAGTCACTACTCCTTTCACTACAATATTATTTTCCTGCGCCAATGCTTTAACAGACAAAGCCAGTAACATCATACATATTAATAATATATTTCTCATTGTATATGTGTGTTTATCATTATTATTCTTCTAAAGCAATTTTACGAATTCGATGATTGTCTGAATCTCCAACTAAAAGACAACCTTCCTTTTTTCATCCCATACAATACTTGCAGGATAATTAAAAACGAGCCTCTTTGCGCAAATCTCCATCATTGAATCCTTTATCAGCATTTCCATTCGGTCTACCTGCATACATTGTCACTCGTCCATATGGATCCATAACACGAACACAATGATTTTGCTTATCTACAAAATAAAAATCATACTCATCTTCTCGTCCAATATACTTCTCGTTTTTCAAAGCATCCTTGTTTGAGGCTGTTTTAAACGTACAGCATTTCCTACACCGTCTACACAGCCTTCCGTTTGATATTTTCCACATGCCAAATAAGGAGTTTTTTAAATGTTTCTTTATTCCAATCGTAATCAGCGCGATAAATAACATGCTTATTCCTTAATATAATATACATATAATTTCCTGTAGGATGAATAACTAAATAGATATCCAAAGAGCCATAAGGCAATTGGTTTCATCCATCTTATATGATCCATCTTTGGGATTATATCTCCCGATCAACCCTTATCATACCTAGAAGTATAAATTTCCCCCGTTCACAGGATGGGGAATTGCCGCTCTGCATCCACGAGCATCTAAAGCCTTTACTTGTGTTGTGAAATTAGACTCAGGAGAAAAAGAAAAACAAACCTTTTTGACCATCTTTTTAGTTCTATTTCTAACAACAATCAACTGCCCATCATTTGTAAAACTCAAAAATGTTACAATCACCGCTAGCTTCACCTGTAAACTTGATAGTTCCTAATGTTTCTTCTGCGAAATTCACCACACGATGCGTCTTAGCCCCACCACAAACATACAACATGTCTTTATTATTGGGATCAAAAACCATCCACTCCATCTTTTCCAATCCTCCACAATTTCCCCCATGGACCATCCAGAATATCAAACTTTGTGTTATTTTCATAAGTTTCACCCACAAGAGTTGTAACCATCACTCTCTTAATATATGAGAATCGTTCTTCAGCCTCTCCATAAGCTATTTCCTCTCCATTTTCGTCAAGAAGTGCTATTTCGATATCACCATCATGCTTTTAGGAGGGACAAAACAATATAAACTATTATTATTTACACCTATCACCTTAGCTATTTGCCCTCCAATAGTAACCTTCATTCTATCTGGATTATTTCCAAAATTATCACCATATAAAACTAAACGACTCCCCCCATGCCTCCTTCTTTTGGGGTAAAATCAGAAATAACTACAGGTTTACTTGGATCAAAAGGTTGTTCTCCTCCTTCATCATCATCTTTGCAACTGACGAAGCAGAAACCAACCAATGCCAGTAATCCCCACAAAAATGCCAAACATGATTCTTTGTTTTCATTTTCATAATACATTGATTTTAAATGTTAATAAGTATATCTTGATTTCATTTATTAGAATTAAATACCGGAATCAATCCGGAATTAGAAGGAATATAGTTCTTTATGTATGGTAAACCGTCATTGGTCCACAATACGCGATCCAGCATTCCCCAAACGTCCACCGACACCACCCTTGGCATCTTTCATATAACTATGATAAATCATCCAGTCTGTACCTTCATCATCCTGTATAATAATAGAATTATGTCCAGGTAGATCCACTTCTGTCCATCCCCTTCTAACACAAGTTCCCAGCTATTATCAAGCATGCTTTTTTCCTTTCTTATCCACATAGGGACCCAATAAATCTTGAGAACGACCGACCACTACTTTATAACTGCTATTAACACCATTACAACAATTACCAATAGAAGCAAATAAGTAATAATAGCCATTCTTTTTTTATAGATATTAGTTCCCTCAAATAAATTACCACAAATTTGTTTCTTCAGCACAGGTTTGCCTTTTTGCATCCCGTTCGACGGAAAGACCGTCATCCGTCAGTTCTGTGACATAAATTCCCTTGAAACTTCCAAAAACATATATTTCTTTCCATTTTCCTCATAGTAGAACTGGTCAATCGCATTAGACCCGAACTCTTCATTAGTAATCAACGCTTTACTATTCGGGAAAGGACCTAAAGGAGAATCTGAAACAGCTACAGCCGTATAGCTAACATCCGCCCCATTCATTTTAGCCCATGAAAAGTAAAGAACATACTTCCCATTAATATATTGCATCTCGGGAGCCCAAAAGCACCTCCACCAGATAAGGACGGCTTAGTAGCTTGCGTAAAAAGCCGTTTTTTGATATTCCCAATTTACTAAGTCTTTCGAACGATAAATCGGCATCCAGTATGTACTAGTTTGAGTAGCATATAAGTAAAAATGCCCGTCATTTGCACGAACCACAGTGGGATCGGTACACTTTTATCTGATATAATCGGATTAGTATATGTACGACCTACTTTAAGATAACATATTCCTTCACGGCAAATAATTCCATTATTAGAACATTCTCCAAGTTGTAATGGTAATAGGTAATTTACTACCGCCATTCCATCACGTTTAATTGTAATCTTTCCACTCGCCTTAGTCTCTCCACCCTTAAAAGATATACCCTCTCCTAAGTCGTAGTTACTTCCAGACAAGAGTTGATAAGAGGCTTTATAAGCCTTGTTATATTCTGCAACCAATTCTTCCGCATTGGATGGTACAATAAATTGGCATGTAAAAAATCCCATGGATTGGCTGTCGGTATTCCATTTACCTTATAATCGAGCGTTACATCGATATCCACCGGTATCAAATCTTTATTCATACTAATTTCTTTGGCAGAAGTAGCAAAACCAACTGTGGGATAATCAAAAGAAAGGCTTAGAAGTATTTCGTCTTGTCTATCTCTCACTCGAATTTCATTGCTGGTAAGTTTTTAAAGCGATAAGATATTCGATCCCCTTTTTTCTAGATTCAGCAAACACTTTAGATGGATTAAACTTAACCTCTACATCCACAATAGAAATTCCTTCTTCAAAAGATACTTCTGTAGAAGTTAAAGAATACAACGATGAGGGCAAAAGCGTATAAGATGTTTTCTCCTTATTATTATAAGCCTTCAATTCATCTTCATTCCAAGTATTTAGCTGGGCTTTAACTCTTTGATTAGTTTTATTTCCTATCATTTTGACTTGAAAAGGAAAACACGAAATTCTCTTCTAAACAAGAAACCTTGATTACATTCAAACCACTCGGTTGTAATTTCAGATAATGATTCGTCGTATTTCCCAGATCCTCTGTCGGAGTATTGTTATCAGATCCACACGATAGGAGGAAGAGCATTACCGTCAATATATACATATAAGGACGTGCACTCACAGCGATACTTTTTCAATTAATTTGTTATTCATTACATGAGATTTAAGTGGACTCAATAAAAAAGCCCTGATATTACATGTGATTCAATTAAAAGCGTGTTATCCTTCGAACAGTCTTTTCAACTTCTTAATAAAAACCCTTATACTCTTTACCTTAATTTATCTTACTTTATTATGTGCTCACATTAAAAATATAAACTTATTTCACCAACAAAAAGTAGAGATTCTATTGTAATTTAGGTAACACAAATAGGTCAATAAATGGAAAATTAGTTCCAAAGTCATTCGAACCATTCAATAAGAAACGATACAAGACCATTTATTTTCATTATGGGCAATATGTGTCCTTTATTCAATATTCTGTTTGCTTATATCGAACTCACGTTATTTACTACCACGCATATTAATAGGACCAGTCAACCATATAACCTGTATAGTTCCATTGAATTAGCCCAAAATAAACCTCAATAATAAATAACACTATATATTACGATTTTTCGTCATTTTTGTACAGCCAACATAATTTCTCTACTAGCAAAATCTTAATTGAGGGTAACCGTACTCAAAGTTTAGTTCATTTCCGGTACGGTTATGAGCTAAATGTAGCCTGGGGTACAAGGATTAATCTAACACAATATTATTTTTTAGTACTTCTTCTTGAAACTATTATTTTCTTTGTTCCCTGACAAATTTTGCGTTCCACTTAAGTCGAACGATAGTTCCACTTAAGTGTGGTTCTGTCGTTCGACTTAAGTGGAACGCAAACTGGAGTGCATGTCTAATTATTATTTATAATAGACAGGAAACTAAATACTGTATTGCAATAGATTATCTTTTACTAACTATTGGAAACTATCGTTTAATTCATTTACGTACCGAAAAAAGAATTAAACTTTTGCTGTAGTTGCCCTCAATCAGAATCTTTTTAATGGAGATATCAGTCAACCATTTATGCCGGCTGTACAAAAAGTGACGAAGAACCAATATGAATATTTTGTTTTCTTTATTGAACAATTTTTTTTCTTCCTAAATCTTCAAAAAGCCATACCTTTGCTACATCAACCAATTTATATTCTAAATATGAAAACTAAGCAATCTTTAATGACGTTCCTAATGACTATGTTCGGGATAATATTCTGCATTAGGACAGCAAACAATCCCCTCCATCATGTTTTACCGATAGTCATGACATCACTTCATTGCATCATGGGGACCTTATTCTAAACGATATGCCGGAATCTCGCATATACCTGATATGAAATCCGGCATGCGTTTCGATTTCTCCGTTATGCCGGGATATTACCGCAACCGACAATTGATTCCTCATGTGCTTTTCGAATCATCTTATTACCCGTGGGATATCAATCCCTCTATGAACTGCATTACATACCGTTATGAAATGGAATGGAAAGATCGCGTATTTGCCGATGTCACCTATTATATATTAGATGAACATCGAACTTTGGTAGGCATGCATTGCGTCAATAATACTACTACGAACCAAAATCTTGTCCTCAATTTGATAGCATATATCGACTATGAAAAAGAACAACCTCAGTTCAAAAATCCCTGAAGATTCAAATATACAATGGTATAACGCAACCGACTATATATCAAATGAACCGGTACGCAAATCTCCGCAATATAATCTGGTATACGACGGGCGGAAAAAAACGAAATGCGGACCTCGCAATCACTCAGCGGTTTTGTCCTAGGAAAAAGGTTTCGGAAAAAGATAAAGGAGACAAAGTTATCTATGAAGTGGATATCCTGCCCGGAAAAAAAGAAAAAGGAATGATAGGATTCAGATACAATACCCCCAAAGGAAACACAAGTACTTTCCAAGTAACAGGATTAACAGAGAGTCGTTTTGGAATTACTAGGCACCGGAAAATATAACATAGCCTCAATCCCTTATGCTTGCAAAGAACCGGGGAAATATATACTAGAGTTAAGTTCAGAGGGGACTTACAGCACTGATTTAGATGGATTCTTTATTGGAAATGAAGAAGATATAAAGCAAATGAAGCTACTACCCAGAAAACTTTTTTTTATCCCCCGAAATTCCGGTCGAGGAAAACAAAACAAGATTTTATCTTAAAATATCCGGAATGTGATAACTATTATGGGATAGCATGGAATTACCAAGAAACTCAGATTCGGGAAGTTCTGGATGACAATCTGGAATCTTTCTTTCGTAAAAGACTCACGATCATGTTTCGTCAAGGCTTATAGGAAATAGGGAATGGCATTATTCAATGCTTTCTTACGCCCGATTGTCCTAGCGCCCCATTCGGAACAAACCATATACGCCTTGGTCTGCACCGGAACTTCCAAACAAGTCAATGAACAAATTGAGAAGTTTCATTCCACACCGGAAAGCTTTTTATTTCATCCATCCCTAAAGATTCGAATAATCTCGGGAAGAGAATATTATCAAATGGTAAGAAGTACGAATTCGGACATCGCCTATTGCAATCAGCGTTATTATCCAATATTGTTTATCCTGTTCATACACAAGGACAATATATCCGACATTTTACGCCCGGCAAGAATTGGAATAGTCTTTATACATGGGATTCCGGTTTCATAGCTCTGGGGCTAATAGATATAGATATTACTAAGGCTTTTGAGTGTATCAGGGCTTATACCACTCCTGTTGGCAGTGAATCTGCATTTATTCATCATGGCACTCCATTGCCTATACAACTGTATGCCTATTATGATTTATGGAATAATACCCAATCTAAAGAAGCATTGCAATTTCTATATCCAAGATTGAAACAATTCTTTGATTTTATGGTAGGTAAGAATCCTTATTCTACAACCCGTATGAAAGGCTCCGGTACCTACTACGAACCTGGGATTATTTCTACAACTCAGGAGGATGGGATGACTATCCGCCTCAACATGCCCTACGTGACAAAGCCTTCTGTTACTCCGGTAGTGACTTCGGCTTATTATATCCGGGCTGCGAAAATTTTACGTTTAGCTGCAAAAGAATTAGGGTTTAAAAAGACGTAAAAGAGTATGAACATATCATCAAGCAGTTGTCAGAATCCTTACAAGCCCACTCATGGGATGAGGAAACTGGTTATTTTGGATATGTAATGCACGACAACAAAACGGTAAACCCTAAAGGAATCTATCGATATAAAGATGGTTCCAACTTTAATAAAGGGACTAGACGGAGTAAGCCCGCTTATCGCAAAATATCTCCTCCCAAGAGCAAACAGACAGAATGATAAACCATATATTTTCTCCGAATGAGATGTGGACAGACGTAGGAATTTCTACAGTAGACCGATCGGCTCCTTACTATCGTACAAATGGGTATTGGAACGGAGCCTGTTTGGTTTCCTCACCAATGGATGGTATGGAAAAGCTTTGCTGGATCTTGGAGAAGGAGAAAAAGCCCACCAAATAGCAATTACAGCATTAAATACATGGGAGAAAGAATGTAAGGGAGAGTTATTACACCTTCGAACACTTTATAATCTCCTCACAACGTGGGGCAGGATGGCATCAATTCTCCGGACTATCTTCCCCCATACTTAACTGGTTTTTAATGCATACTACCGAATAGGGAAAGTATCTACCGGCTTCGAAGTATGGATTTCTAACAGCCATTTCAATAATGATTATACGGAGTATCAGGCAGAAATTGCTTTCGATGATTCAACAGGCCTCCTCACCAGCGAACAATTCTTGTATGTATGAATCCGGAGAAAGATTATCAAATTACCTTGAATGGGAAAACGGTAAAAAAAGTAAAATATATCATGAAGGATTACTGGAAATAACATTACCTAATACAAATAAAGGAGGAAGACTTACAATAGTATCAATTTAACGGAATCTTAAAAATATGCTCTTTCTCCGAAAAAAGTAATATCCTTGGGTACATAAATTAATTCGTTCGGATATAGACAAACTTGCGTCCGGCTATTAAACAAGTTTTTGGAAGATGAAACAATCCGAAAGTATACAGGAGAAAAACCATTGATACTTAAAGAAGTAGCTTATTTGTTTAACGCACTTTCAAGTGATGATGACGGAGTCAAAAGAGCAAGAAGGATATACCTAATGATGGAATATCCTTCTTTGGTTCATACTCAATAGAACCTTTAACAACTTCATTGCAAATTCTTTCAGCTATTGCGGCATACTGCTTTTTTGAGAAGAAGCCCGCCATTGAGGTAAATTTTGTCAATGACGGACAACTGTCTATTTTCTAATTTTATTTCGAACTCACGTTATTTAATAATGCATAAGCACACCATATTATCGGTGCCTGTCCATGATAATCACCGGCGATGCGGGGACGATCCATATAATATTGTTTACTGTTCTTCTTCCGGTTCCAACACAAACCTCAGTAAGATCATTCTTGTCATTAATATAATTACATAAGCAATCCATGCACGGCGTGCCACTGGAGCATATTCCTCTTTATTCAACCAGCCGTTATTGACCCCCACAATCATGGCATAAGCAAACATTGCCGAACCAGATGTCTCTGTCCAAAAGTCAGGTTCGGTAATCAGCTGATTCCAAAGACCATCTTTATTGACGTATTTTTTCAGATTATCCATCATCAACAAGTAACCTTTCATGATACGTGCACGATTAGGATCTTTCTCCGGTAAGTTATAAAGCAGCCTCCGTCATACCGACAGCCATCCAACCATCACCACGTCCCCAATAATAAGGTACATCCGGTGCATGATAGAAAAAGACCGTTGGGATGTTGCAATTCATCCAAATACAGAACCATTTCTTTGGCAGCTCTATTGATATACTTAGGATCACCAGTAGCTTTATAAGCCTCAGATTGCACAATAGTAATCATATACATATCATCAATCAAAGACGAGTTTGCCAAGAGTATCCCTTTTTATCCCATTTACGTTCCTCTTCGTTTGCATTGGCAGGAAGCTGCCATTGAGTATCAGCATAGGGCAGTCCTAGATCCAAATAACGCTTATCTTTCGTTATATTATAAAATCTTAGAGGCAGACAACCAAACATATTCTGGTCTACGTGTATGGGTGGAGGAAGGAGTTCCTTTTCCAGGTGGAACAATAGTTCGAAACGATTTCTCAACAAAGCTTGATCAATTCTTTATTATTTGTCAATTCTGCAAAACGAAGGGCTCCGTACCATGTACACACCTCTGCATAATGTATTCCTCTATCACCATACAATTGATGTTTGGTCTCCATTAAACGCTTACTAAGTTTATTTCCAACAGTCTTAGGATCTGCTTTTACAGGAAAATCTCCAAAATAATTTTGAGCGGAAACCACATTCGAGCCTCAAAAAAACGCCATCCATAAAGCATAAATCAAATAATTCTTTTTCATAATCATAGTGTTTTATATAATTAATTATCCAATAATAAATTCTCCGAATCATAACCCAGTCACCGGTATCCAACGTGCCGTGCTTGTAGATGTTACATCACAAATAGCATCTACCGAATTGCGCTTTGTAACGGAAAAATTGACAAGTATTTGCCCGGAAGTTATAGTTAATTTAGAACGTGGGATAGCAACTTCAGCAATATATCCATAATTATCGATACGCCTCTCGTTTGTTTCATCACAGACATAAGTTTTGACCTGGGCATCCAATTGCGCTTCTTTCCATGCTGAATCATATATTTCACAATTCTTCAGTCCATTCATTGTTACTTGTATGCAACAAGCCCCTTTGGACAGTTTATTATTACCTACAGGAGATATGTATAAGGAAGTGTAATCAGAAGCTAGCAAGTTTCGATCAAGTACTTCTAACAGAAAATAAATATTATCATCATCATACGAACAACGTAGCGTTCCTTGCGCTTGTGACTTACCGCCCACAAAAGTGCATGATCTGTATTTGCCCACTCTTTATTGTTACCATCTACCGTAACCTCTTTCTTTTCACGGCATCAATGCGATGATTAAGTACGAACTGTGCCATCTGAACCGGTCCTTCTTTCACTTTAACATTAGTTCCAACCAATGTATGTGAATCAATCATACAAAGTGAACCCCAATAACCACCTGAAAAAGGTTGATAAGCACTACCAAAAATTACGAGCAGTGGCATCTCCTATTTTAAGTAGTATATTTGGTTGACGATTCATACGAAAGGACGGTTTCTCCCGAAGGGAACTGTCCCAAATATGGTCCCATACCGGAGAAAACACAAATTATTACTATCGGCAGGCCCTTCCTGATCGGCAGCCAAATATTCCCATTCGTCTTTATCTGAATAACAAAGCGAAATATGATATCCTGAATTATTGGTTTCTACAGCCTGCAGCTAATCCTTTATTATCATTGAGTCTCACAACAGAAGGCATCTGATGATTATAGCCGACAATTCCATTTTTTCTCCCATCTCATTCGCAATACATAATAAGGAGAAGAGCTAAAGTCGGGGCTCCATGTCTTTCCTCCATCAGCAGAAACAACCATTGCCGTACCTGTATCTGTGTCATGTCCTTCCAAACCAGTACGACTGCTATCTGTAAAGTAACAGTGTAGTTCACCTGTAGGCAACTCCAACAAGAAAGGTTCCCAATTAACTCCCTGATATATCTTGACAGGTTCACTCCAGGTGACACCATTATCCGTACTGCGCCTTAATTCAATTCCTGCATCTTCCGGTAAATCGCGATAACCGGAATTAGCCCTGCAAGATGCAACCGCTAATATATCTCCATTAGAAAGCACCAGTCCATCACAATTAGCGTAGCAGTGTATATTCTTATTGCCTTTGCTATCGATAATATCATAACTGTTAAATATCTCTCCTTTCTTTGTCCACGTTCTCAGATCCTTACTGAGCGCATAAACACAACGCCGACCAATATTACTGTTAGCACTGCCATTGTGATAGAACAGAATATAGTCGCCATTTTCATTTTTTTATACGAGGATAACGGGGATAAGAATCCTCCATAGTCACAAGCGTCCGATAATTCATCATCAGCGATGAACGTTTCGTAACATCTGCATGGGAATTTATAATAGAAGTCCCCTGATTCAATTCCCCCTATAGGTGTGATGCTACAGACCACAGGCTCTTGGGTTTCATCATCCTTTTGGTTTCTCCGTATTCCCGTTATCGGCAGGTAAATTCTCATCATTCTCCCCCACCGCCTTCACACGCCATAAATGAAATAGCGATGGAGACAAATAACATAAAAAAGTGTGTTTCATAGCTCTACTATATTATTCGCTTTACTATTTCGCCTGTCTTGTCGGCTGTGGTCCTAAATAAGAACGCTTCATACCTCCGAAATCCAAAACAATCTTTTGCAGGACAGTTCCGGCATCGCCACATATAATTTTCACTGTGTGTTTACCCGGTTTATCGATATGCAAAGTGGTCTTGTTTATTCTACAGTTCTTCAACACACTTTCGTACCAGATTTGTGCATACTCAAAAAAGAAGAAGTGGAAGGATTCATTACAGGACCTTCGTCAATACATACTCCATATTTCGTTTCTACATTCGTCGCTTCATGTCCGGCATATCCACGATCCTTACTTAAAGTAAATGTAGGCAGTACATACGTATAAACATCAACCGAACCTTGTTCGAATGTATAGAAATCATATTCCAGGCGAGGTGTGCTGCGACCTGCAGTCCGCTGTGGAGCGGCTGTCGGATCACCTAGCTGAATAGCTGTATTTTCTATTCCTAAATTAGGAATCGTTCTCATTTGAATAGCTTTGTTCTCTACTTTCCGGTGGAAACCGGCAGCATCAATGGAAACATATCCGTTATGTTCTACAAATAAAGTATCCATTTCCGCTAATGAAGGAGAGGAAGGATTGAAGACAGAAATATAGACATTCTCCTTCTCACCACGTTCAGATGCGATTTCCAATGTTCCGAATACTTTCTCACCAGCCGGTACCTTTTAGCCCAGTCGATTGAGACTTCTATACGATTTTCTGTAGTAGTTTCTCCGGCTTTCTGACTTAACAGAATCCAGTTATCTGAAACTGATGCTTTCCATTTCAAAGGAGTCGCTCCTTTATTGAAAACGTCTACGTAATATGATTGACGGAAATATGTGTTGAAAGATGGCAGTGAATGGAAGCTTTTTCTGCCCCTTCAAAATATCCTCTCCTTCAGCCAATATGCCCAAAGAGGCTGTAGGTGCCAGATTTACCTTCCGCAGAGCCGGGAGTTCAAAGTAGGCTGCGGCAAATCCCTGTTTCATGGTCATTACATGATCCCATTTACCTCCAAGTAATGAGTTATATCCTTTTGTGATTACTTCCAGACTGTCATAACAAAGCTTTTAGTCATTTTCTCCAATTCTGCAGTAGTTGCCCTTTGCTGAATAGAGTACCAACGATTTCTCTGTCCGTTGAGAATCATACGATTCAACAGTTCACATCCTTTGACCGGATAATATAATGATTGATAATAACATGCCTTCTTATCTTCCGGCAGAGCTTTCAGAATTTTCTCTGCCATATTCCCTATCCGACGATATTCAGCCAGACGAGTATCCACTTCACGATAATTGGCAAGTGAAAAATCAGTATCTGTATTCCGTTCTCTTCCGTGTTTGTCGGTAGCCCACTGGTAACCCCATCCCATAAACTCCGGTTTTACGTGCAAAGGCCAGTTTATAGAAAGAGTTTATTACATCCTGATATTCATTGCGATAATCGTTGCCTAACATGCCCACACAACCATTCGGTACGATAATTTGCCGCTCTTTCAAAGTTGAATGAATCAATATCAAAAGCCATCGTCAAGAAGTAATCAACAGCAAATTCACATGATTTGATGTCTCCGGCATTGAGCAGCCAGATACGGTCGGCCGTCAAGTCGTATGCTTTACGTAGTTCTTCATACATTAATGTGGGTGAAGTTGTGTTCATCCAAAGATGATCGTGAGGTTTACCCAGATAAGAAGAATGATAATATACTCCCCGAACGTCCGGAACGTTTCTGCTCTTTCGGACTACTCAAACGTTTCATATATCCATAATTATCATCCGGCCAGATAATAGTCACATCATCCGGAAGTTCCAATCCCTGATCGTATACATCGAGCACTTCTTTATAAGGGAGTAAAGGCTTGAGGAATATCTTCAGCACGCTTGCCGATTGCATCCATCAACATTTGCCTTTGTGCCATCAAAGGCTTCCTGAAGCATTTCCTTTCTATCGCTCATATTATTGCTTGCATTCATTGCCCGGTCGTGCAACCCACGCAAAGCCAAAGTATATACATTTTCAAACGGAGCACATTCATCTACACGTAATTTCAACACTTTGTTGACTCCATCCTTATTATTGATATAGTCCCATTCACCCATTTTATCACGCTTCCACTCACTTGCCGTATTAAACAATAACGGTTCACAATGGGAGGACCCCATGACAATAGCAAAGCTATCCGCTACCAGGCGATTTTCAGGAATACGGTGGAATGCCATAGATGCATCGTGCATAGCCGGACAAAGATAATTAGCCTGAAGACGCAACAGCAGTTCACACACTTTTTGCATACGTTCTCGGTCCGAAGTTTTCCACGTTCTTTCTCAAAATTGCGTTTCGACCAACGATAAAGCCCCCAGTCTTCATCGTTGATAAAAGACACCTCTGAACTTGACAGACGGTGTTTTAGAAATGAACTTATCAACTTTTACACTAACTTGTTTTTGCTGTTTGATTGGAGCATCTGCCCACCAATACCAGGGAGATACTCCTATTGCCTTTGATATGGAAAGAAGTCCGTAAGCAGTACCACGTCTGTCACTTCCGGCTACGACAATTGCTTTCTTAATGCCCGGAACGGGATTGTTGACCACCTCTATCATATAGCGTTCCCAACTTCCGGCAATGGCGGCTGTATCTATTTTATTTCTCGATGCCAAAGCATCAATCCATCCGCTTTCTCCTATAGTACCGGCAATAATCGCATACCGCGCAGATACTTTTCCGGGCTTGCTTTCATCCATTTTCAACTCTTGTCCCGTCACACGATGAACATCATCCACAAAAAAGAGAAGCACTCTTACGTACTACAGTTTGCATCTTTTCCATCAAAGCAGATAACCGCATTCGCTGATGAAGAAACAATAGGGAAAGCTATTCTTTCCTGCTCCTTTGTCGAGTAAAACTTGTGCATTTGCCGAAATCAGGCTACAACAAAATAAACCCAGCAATAAAATTTTATTTTTCATATACACATTAGATTGACTATTGATAACGCAAAGTTAGGCAAAAGCAACAAAACGAATAAAAAAGAAACCGACCTATAAATAGCAGAATATGTTCAAAAAGCAACCACCGCAACTCGAGATTCAAAGTTACGGTGGCTATTTTTCAGAGAAAGCTTTCCTCACCTATCAGAATTTGTCTTCATCATTACCAGGCCTTCTTCCCAAGTTTCCCATATCTGCACATTCGGATCATAACCATCATAACCGTAGTTCTGATACAAAGGAGCCTTTCCGTTAGAAACGATTGCTTTTTTCAGGGATATAGGCCAATAAATGTCATGTTTACCCATGATATAATTGATATCTGTTTTAGTAGCGTTTACGTTAATAGTAATGCCTTTGTTGTACATACCTTTCTTGATGCAACGTTGATACCAATAGCTACCACCTTCAGGATCAGTGCCGGATTGCTTATCGAATGTTTCCACTTTATATGTATTTCCGAACTCGTCCGCTCTGCCGCTGATAGCCAAACAGAGAGATACGCGGGTTAACTCTACATTACGCCATTCTTCAAAGAAAAGTTCACGCGCACGTTCATCCATGATATCACCGATAGTAACCTTATCTGTATAAAATTCAGTACAATGAGCGCGTTCTCTGACGATGTTTATATCATCCTTGATTGTTGGATCATCCGGATTGATATAGAATTTTACTTCTGCACGCAGTAGGCTTCCGCCAAACGATACAGATACCAATCAGCAATACTGCCATCCGTAGCTCCTTCCAGACCATTATTGGTTTCCTTAGCTTGATTGATGACATCATTCAGGCAGAAAATGTAATGAGGGACGTCATACCAACGACGAATAGTGTCAGAACACATCAAATCTCCCCTTGCGGGTAACAAGTTCATTTTTCTCATTGTAATAATCATCTTCTGCGTAAAAAGGCTTAATATTTTGCCCAAAGAATTCAGAATCCGGATTATTACATTTCAGGTTTTCCATGTGCATCCAGTTTCCCGTTTCTGTACTATGCCGCAAATCGGTTTGATCCATTTTACCATTAACAGCCCACAAATCGTCTTGATAGAAAGTGGTAGTACGGAATGTAGATATACCACGTCCTAGTCCACGCATATAATCATATTCTTTACGATATTTGCCATCTTTGCGAGTATAGTTGAATAGAGCTTGCTTTCCGTCAGGCATTTTGATTTTATTATCAAAGAAGAAAGGCTACATAATACGCATAGTCAACATCGGGATGAATGATTCTTTAGCTGCTCCCCGGTTGGGCATACCCATAATCACTTCTTTGTTGGCAGCAATCAACTTGTTCTCCGGACGATGTAAATCCCAGATAACATTGCGGGCAATAGGCCATGATGCGGATTCGCCACCTTCAAAGAAGGTTCCGAAAGGTTCTTCCATCAAAGAATAGCCTGATTTATCAATTAAGATATCCAACTGTTCCTTTGCCTTCCCGAATTCACCTATAGACATATAGAGCTTAGAAAGCAACATACGGCAAGCACCTTTATTTACCATACCAACATAATCCATATCTTTCTGTTCAGGAACCCATTGTACAGCAAATTCCATATCTGCTACCATTTTTTTCAGAATAGCGTCACGGTGAGTAGATCGATAGTTCTGCTTAGGAACTTCCGGAAGTTTTGTCAACAAAGGTACATGTCCAAATTGAAAAACTAATGAATAATAGCGATAAGCCCGATGGAAATAGGCACTACTAATGTATTCGTTTTTCAATGTTTCATCCATTGGTACATTACCTATAAACGAAAGTATTGTATTAGCATTTCTAACACCTTCAAAATTTTGTCTCCAGAAGAAATATATACTGTTTGTGCGTCCTAAATTTTTTTCGTCACTTTGATCGCTGTTCGGTCTCAACAGATTGTCAACATTATCCAACAATCCGCTTTTTATCAGTCGCAGACGGTACCATCAAATCAGAAAAAGTATATTCTGTGGGCAGCGCTATCATCTCCTGGAATCTTCACTCACATAATTACGTTTAAGTTGACGGTCACAAATAGCCAATACGGATTTGATACCATTTTCCGTAGAAAATACAGTTTCCGGTTCAAACATTGTTTGAGGATCCGGATCTAAAAAAAACTTTCCGAACATCCGGTCAACATTAATGAAGCGCCCACAAATAAAGTGGCACTTTTACAAATATATTTTTGAATGTAATTTTTCATATACGTTTCTGTTTAAAAGATTAGAATGTTAAATTAAGGCCAAGCGTCCAAATACGAGATGCAAAATTACCAGTTTCAGGATCTCCATATCCTTCCCAATCTTTAGCCCATACAGCAGCGTTACGAACAGAGCCATACACTTTCACACGATCGATTTGTATTTTTTCCGTCCAAGCCCTAGGCAATGTATAGCCAACAGATATATTTTCTAAACGAATAAAAAGAACGATTATATAATCTACGTGCGCCTTTTGCACCTTCCGGGCCTTGCGCCTCAATACGTGCATATTTATTAGTCGGGTTGTCTACAGTCCAATATTCCTTAGCATTCTTGTTCACCAATCTATAAGTCATACCACCACCGTCGTCATCATTGTTCAAATACATACTTTCCAGACTCTTATGCCCCATACGAGAGTAAATATTCACAGAGAGAGTCAAATCTTTCCACAAGGTGAAATCATTACGTAATGCCCATGTAACCGGAGCGGCGGTTTGTCCCTGGAACACTTTATCATCATTATTATAGATAACCTTTACTAAATTACCATCAGCATCGTATTGGTCGTTAGCCGGATTATTCCATACTTTCGGGTCACCAGGAACCTGCCCATATTTTTTAGCTTCTTTCAACCTCATCTTTCTGCCAGATTCCCGTTACTTTATAATCCCAAATCGCACTAATAGGTTTATCAATAAACCATCCGGCTGCCACATAATCCGCTTCTCTGAACCTACCACAGTTCCATTGGCATCTACTATATCTTGACGATCACCAAACAAATGTTTGATTCTGTTTTTATTATATGAGAGACTGAATGATGAACTCCATTGGAAATTCTTCTTATCAATATTCAGAGTATTCAATGCCACCTCAAAACCACTATTGTTCACCTGTCCTAAATTGGTAGTGATATTCTCAAATCCGGTGAAATTAGATAGAGGTTGTCTCATAATCATATCTTTGGTACTCATTTGATAATATTCCAACGTACCTGTAATACGGTCGTTCAAAAATCCAAAGTCAATGCAAAGTTCCACGATTGTGTCTTTTCCCATTGCAGATTCGGGTTCTTCATACGTTGGGTACCATCAAATAACGCATTAAATATAAGTCACCTGAAGAAGTGATATAACCTTGCATCTTACCACCCCCGGATAACGATTGGCAAGTGCTTCGTAAGGATTTTCCAATGAACGATTACCATTTTTACCATATGAAACACGCAATTTACCACTATTCATGATATGAGTATATTTTTGGAAAAAATCCTCATTAGTGAATGACCATGCTATACCTCCCGAAGGGAACCATGCATAAGGATTATTTGCCCCAAAAGCCGAATAGCCGTCACGTCTAATGGTACCAGTAACCATATAACGATCATCGTAAGAATAGAATGCACGTGCCATCAATGCATCAGCCGTTTGATGATTATCATCCGTTCTGAATGAGCTGACAGACTTATCTCCATTCTGGGTGTTATGGAACCCAAGCGCGTCAGACGGCAGAATATTACGGGCTTCAATCCGGTCCGACCAATATTGGCGTTCTTCCGCTTCTTGTACAAATGTCAGAATAACATGGTGCCTGTTGGCAAAAAGTTTGGTCCCAAGTAATCGTATTGTTTCAGAGACCAATTAAAACGTTTGGCCTGTTCCCGATTTGTTCCACGGTCGTTAGGATTGGAATTAGGCCTTTCTGCAGACGTAAAATAACGGTCATAGAAAAATTGGAAACGAGGCGCAATATTGAACTGATAAGTGATATTGAAAGGCAGTTTTATGCTTTAGCATTGAAGATAGTATTCAATGTAGTATACCCTTTTTTTTCCAATTGAATGTATTGCTTCTCAAAATACCAGTTTTTTCATTAGCACGGTCATATTGATACATCAAGGGGTCTTGTGTATAGTTTCCGTTTTCGTCTTTCAGCATGGCGTATGGACTGTTTTCCATAAAACCACCCTTATCCATGCCGATTTCACCATCCGAACGATCTTGAAAGTTTACATTTGCACCCACTTCAAACCAATCGGTAACTTTTGCATTTAGTTTCAAGTTTGCACGGATAGCTCGATAAGTATCGTCGACAAACGCACCTTCATTGCGCAGATAGCCTAAAGACATGTGTAATAATCCACTTTATCGCCGGCACCACTAATGCTTACATTATAGTCTTGGTTGAAACCTAATCGGAACGCTTCATCTTGCCAATCGACGGTCTTTCCCGACAAAAGATTGTCAAGTGCAGCCGTATCATATCTAAATCCCAAACGTCTTGCCCATATACTAAGATCAGATTCTCCTTCCCGATTGGTCGAATAATTACGCCACTGTTCCAAAGACACCCCCGACAAATTATTAGGATTCCGGAAATACTCCGGCTTTGAAGTATATTCATTACCTGGTCTTGAATGCTGCATATTCTCCTGTTTCAGCATTCACACCATAAGTGTTTTTTTCTTTCCAGTCTACATAGTGTTGCAGATATTCGTCCGTAGTTTGCCATCTATCACGATAGGCAGCCTTTTGAGTTAAACCTACGCTAGCTGTGAAATTAACAACAGGCTTGCCTTTTTACCTTTTTTTTCGTTGTGATGATGATTACACCGTTAGCAGCCTGTGCTCCATAAACAGCAGCTGCCGACGCGTCTTTCAAAACATCTATTTGCCCAATATCATCCGGATTAATTTCCGAGAGTTCTCCTTGGAAGAACATGCCGTCGAGGATAATCAACGGATTGTTATGACCACCATCTGTATAAACGGAACGCTGTCCACGGATTTTCATCTCACCGCCACCTTTTGCGCCTGCATCGCCTTCACCATAACCTACCACCAATCCAGGTGTTCCGCGTAAAATGTCTTGAACAGTTTTAGGATTTTCATTGGCAATCTTATCAGGACGAACTTGGACGACCGAACCAGTCAGGTCTTTTTTTTACACATCGTACCATAACCCACTACAACTACTTCATCCAGCGTCTCTGAATCATCTTTCATCGTGACGTTAATCAGTTTTTACCTGCTACCGGGATTTCTTGATTCTTATAACCAATATAACTGAATTTTTAACACAGCATTGGAAGCCTTTACGGCAATACTGTAGAATCCGTTCAGATCGGTTACGGTTCCATTAGTAGTCCCTTTTTCCGTCACATTTACTCCAATCAACGGTTCACCCGATTGATCTTTCACATATCCCGTAATTTTAGAACTTTGAGCCTGTAGTGTACCAAGACAAAAAGTCACCAATAGTAAGAACAATCCTACCCGAGACGTGAAACCTCCTTTTTGTTTTCCATACTAAATAAATTTGAGTTAATATTATAATATTCAAGCTTATATTGAATTTATCTACTTACTTCCGTATTATATTTTAATAGCTGCATTAATATTATATAATTTTACGGCAAAAAATAAAAATGCAAGTTTATCTCAAATAGTATTTTTGTCTCAAAAAACAGAAAAATCAGGTCATACGCGATTTTTGGTGGTATTTGCCCATATTTAACAAGTAATTTTTGCTCGTCTACAAACTCTCCAATACAGCAATGGTGGGTATATATGTCCAGCACGGTGGATATATATATACACGACAGTGTGCATATATACCCATCAAAATGGCTTTACGCTGTTCGCTGTCAGCAGCAAACAAAGCAGTAGACAATATTTCTCCTATTGCCCCATTTGTTGTAACTACAGATATCTGTCGGGCACCTTCCACCAATTTCCCATCTTGAGGAGAAACAATATGCCGACGTTCAGGAGAGTCATTGCCGGAGGTTGTAAGACACTCATCATAAAGAAGTATATCATTGACTCTCCATCCCGTTCCAACCGGATGATTACCTAAAAGCAAGAACAGAACTGTTTCCCCATATTTATCAGTGCATTTTCTATCACACACTCATTCAATATGGTTTTAATTGTTTCCAAAGCATACCCTTTGAGGAAACCGGACAAGTTGACAGCAATTCCCGGCTGTGAATAATAGATGCTATGATCTTCAGGTGATAAATGTACCGAGTGTATCGTGTTTTGATTGTAATTTTCCGAATGGACTGTGACATCAAAGCATCCCAGGGTTTTCTCGTTGTATTCCAGGCATAAATCAATCATTGAATAAAGTTCTTCGCTAAGAACGACCGGAGAAACGGAAGCTGTCCGGTTGACAAAAGACAATTCACTGGCCGGATCATAAAAGTTCGCTATCTTTTTCCAACCGACACAATGCATCATACATACGATTGACCACAAGCAACAATTCTTCTTCCGCTTTCTGGCTATATAGAATAATATCCACCCGCGTATGCATGGAAAGAAACCAGGCATAAAGCAGTCCGTTACCATCATGGGACGGTTTATAAATATGTTGAATAGGGACTTGCATCGTATAGCAGGACAAATCAGGCACAGATTACACGGATTTCACGGTTGTTCTAATAAAGTAGCAACCGCGCAATCTGTGCAATTCGTGCCTGAATAAAAATCATAAGGTATTATGACGCATCTTCCACAATAACATGGAATACGTCTTATTTCAGTTCTTTAATCTTCACATTCTTGAACCATACTTCGTCTCCGTGGTCTTGAAGAAGAATATTTCCTTCCTCCGGATTTCCGGAAATTAGGTACCAGTTTTTATATTTACTATATGCTACCAATGCATTCCACATATCATTGTTACGATCATATTCAATCAATTTAACTCCGTTCAACCAATGTTCTACATGGTTGCCTTTTACGATAATGGTAGCAGTATTAAACTCTTTCTTGTTGAAAGGTTTATTCTTAGGAGCCGGAATCAAATCATACAACGAACCCAGCTTTCTGTTACCTTTCACACCCAGTTTTGCATCAGGATGTTTGTCATCATCAAGAATCTGAATTCACAACCGATAGCAGAACCTGCACCTTTATTCATATCCGGGTTTACGAAATATTTAATTCCGCTATTTGCACCTTCAGTAATTTTGAAATCTACTTTCAGAATAAAGTTCTTGTATTTACGGGTAGTCACGATATCACCGCCATTAGCAGATTCAGCACCACCGCTCTTCATTACTTTCAGAATTCCATCTTCTATCTTCCAGCCTTTTGCAGGGAAAGTAGAAAGCTTTAAGCTCCTCTCCATCCATCAGTAGTCTTGCCATCCCATAATAGAGTCCATCCTTCTTTTGCTTCATTCGGAGAAATCGTGTTGGCAATCAGATTCACTTCCGGTGCGAAAGCTTGCGCTTCCGGTGTCTGATAGCGTTCTACGTCTGTCGTACAAATGCGGATATCTTTCCAACTAACAGTTTTACCTTCATCTGCCGCATTTCCAATGGCATGCACTTGCAAAGCAATGAAGCCCACAGGAGTCATATCATCCCAGATATTAGCACAAGGTACTCCGTTTATCCAAGTACGGATTGAGTTACCTACAGCCTCAATACGAGCTTTTATTCCATGCATTATTCTTAAAAGCGGTTTTTGCCGACGGATTCAGCGTCAAAGGATAAAGCCAGTTTCTACGTGCCTCATCATAGATACCACCTGACCAAGCGCGTTTGGAAGGATCGATCTCAAACTGATAACCGTGTACGCGACCTTTTTCTTATAATCTTTCTTGCTTTCACTACGAAGCCTGTACTCCGGAATTTAAACCGTCATCTACCTTGAAGTCAAACTCAAGGATAAAGTCACCATAATTCTTTGTCGTTGCCAAAAAAAGTATTGGGTGTTCCCATTTTAGATACACCGACAATGGCACCATCTACAATTTTATACTCGGCTTTGCCATTCAATTTCTTCCATCCTTTCAGGTTTTTCCCATTGAAAAGAGGTTCCCAATTCTGCGCACCTAAAGAAGCGGCACAGAATAAAAGTAAAGTTAATACGATATTCTTCTTCATAATCATTGATTAGTCTTTCCCACTCCCTTATATTCGAAGAAGGAATGGAAAAAGGCTATTTTCTATTTATAATTTATAAAATTCATCCCAACCTTTACGCGGTGGAAGTCCCGCCAGCATTGCATTAGCAAATTCATTATTTGTAATCTGCTTCGTACGAGGATCAAAGAACAACTGTGTATTAAGTCGTTGAGCCATCACCCCCAGTGAGAATACCTGACTCAAACACTCCATTGATTTCGAACGGTGAGCGTGTCTTTTCAATACCGTTACATGCCAACAAGAAGTTCTCGAAGTGATTGGAAGGACTTTTTAGGAACCTTCGGCAACTTGTCTGCCATCTCTTTTGCTTTCTCCTCCGGAATTATAGACAAAGTGCTTCCATGACTACCACCCTTGAAGATCAAATCCTTAGTATAAATGATCTTTCCTGGATTCAACTTAGACTTCGGAGTATCTCCTGATTAGTTGCCGGGATGTTCGGATCTAGTCCCGAAACTCCATAACCGGCAGGAATAGGAGGAAGATTATCCAAACCATCATACCAGGTAATATCTACCGGTGGCATTCCTTTACGTTGCGGGAAACGGAAGAGAATCGTGGAAGAATATGGAAAGAAGTAATCATTATGCCCTTTTGCGTATTGCATGGTAACTTCATATGGCAATCCCAGTTCCAGGAATTCGTGAGCCGTGTCGAGGATATGTGCTCCCCAGTCGCCCAATGCTCCCATACCAAAAATCATACCAACAACGCCATTGTCCCAAATGATAATCTTTACTATACTCGTGATAAGGAGTAACTCCGAGCCAAGTGTCCCAATCCAGATCTTTCGGCAGTTGCTGACCGGAAGGAAGTTTATAAATATTAGTGTCCCATTTATGCCAACGACGTGGGTTATTCATGTGGGCAGTGATAGCAGTAACGTCTTTGATAATTCCCGCATCCATCCAGGCTTTAAACTGGAAATAGTTTGCTTCAGAATGTCCCTGATTTCCTACTTGAGTAACCAAGTTCGGACGTTTAAGCGCAGGCCTTGCATCAACAGTTCCGCTTCATAGAAGGTACGTGCCAGCGGTTTCTCTACATATACGTGCTTTCCGGATGCCAAAGCCAGCATACTAATCGGGAAATGCGAATGGTCAGGAGTAGCAATTGCCACGGCATCAAATTCGTTACCGGTACCTTTATCAAACATTTGGCGGAAATCCCTAAACTGCTTTGCTTTCGGATATTTAGCCATTATCTTTTGTGTATGTTTGGCACCCATGTCTACATCACATAAAGCCACCACTTCCACCATACCTGTCCGTGCAAAGTCTTCAATAATCTGCTTTCTCCACGGTTACCAATGCCGATATAAGCAATCTTCACTTTGTCACCTCTTCCTTTTTTTTTTAGGTGAAGCAGTTTGCGCATGCAATAAATCACCGGTTCCCAATGCCAATCCGGCTGAAGCCATCGACATCGTTTTCAAAAAATCCCTTCGTGTTACCATAAATTATTTATTTTCATTGATATTGATTAAGTTCTTCTTTAAAATTATGCAAGAAAACTATCAACTCCTACTTTTCTTTTTCAAACAGTGCTTGCATTCCATAAAACAAGAGACGCAAAATCCCCCAGAAAGCATAAAGCACAAAAGTAAATATAATTATATAAAAAATAGACGTTATCATCTCCGTAAATGGTGCATGATAAGCAATAATTGCATAAAGATGTAGCTAAGTTTTAGCAAATTAGATACTACGAAACAAACGAGTAAAGTAATTAACTCTATTTTCTTTCGTCGTGCGGTTACAATCGTGTCTTTCATACTGCTTCGGGTGTTTTTACAGATTGATGGTTCAGATAATCTATTTTATATTCATCGGGGGAAGTAGAGCATCCGCTCTTCTTCCAATGCCTGATGTCCCAACAAACAGAGCATACTTGCATAATACCCTTCTTCTGCGATGTTTTTAGGTTGTTTTTTTGTGTTATGACGGCCTCAACAAAAGCTTTCCAACAACAATGATGTACCATCGCTCTTGGGACGTTCTCCGATAATGAATTCTCCTTTGTTTTCGTTTGCTGTTTCCGGCGCCCAGCTTGTTCCGGCAAAAGGCAGAGAGTCAAACACTTTGTTTTCCCAGTCATTCACCATTTGCAGGAAGGTAGGGTGCAGGAGCTACACTTTCAAAGTAATATTTTCCCTTTTCCGGTTCTACCGTTCCAAGATATAACCCATGATCTGTTCTTCCAGTCCATAGAATTTATTGGAAATGACAGAGTCAAATGTCATTTTCACACCATCATCAAATACATATACACAGGCTCACATTGTCATACACATCTCTGCCGTCTTTCCAATAAGTGATGGCACCGTGTCCCATCACCTTTTCGGGTATCTTACGCAAAGCCCAGCTTCCGATCTGAAGTTGATGGCAAGCAAGTTCCGTCATCAGTCCTTTTGAGAACTCTTTGTAAAGACGCCAATTTATCAGGCGTTCCAAATTGGGTGAAGGTACCGAACGTCTCCAGTCCCCGTTCCGGTTCCAGAAAGTACGGATGGCATTTATTTCGCCAAAGGTACCTGCATGAATCATCTCCATTGCTTTGATGTAACGAGGATCGAACAGACGCTGTTGTCCTGTGAAGAAAATCTTTCCCGTGCTACGATGCTTCTGATACATACGGTAACACTCTTCCATCGTGAAACCTATTGACTTTTCACAGAACACACATGCTTTCCTGCGTCGAAAGCATCCAATACGATCTTACAATGCGAGCTAAGAGGGGTAGCTACGAGTATAGCATCTATCGACTTATCTTCCAACACTTCCCGGTAGTCACCATACACTTTGGCATTAGGTGCAAGTTTCAATGCGTTCTCAATAGACGGTTTATAAATGTCGCACAATGCTACGATCTCGACTTTGGGGTTCTTAGCCAGAAATCCCATTAAAAAACGTCCCCGGGAACCAGGACCGATTATTGCCAGACGGCACTTTTCGTTTGAGGTGTTCGTCACCTCCGAAAAAGCAGAAAGCCAAGGGCTTGCAGCAAGAAGAGTGCCAGCCCCGGCTATGCCTAAATTCTTTAGAAAATCCCGCCTGCTAATAGGGGTATGTTTCATGCTTGTGGTATTTAAGATTATAATTGGTTTATTTGAAAATCAGTTATTAAATACAGGTGCTTTTTGTGTTTCGTAAGAAGGAGATCCTCCCTCTACGTAAAGTACCAACCTTCTTGGTCCCACTTGATCTGGTCCAACAACAGAATACGTCCGTTCTCCGGGGTCGATCTTGAAAAACCATGATACAGAAGCCAGTCTTGTCCGGCATCATCCCGGATAATTTGCGAACCGTGCCCATTGCCTACAAAATGATCATTCGCACCTATCACCAAAGAATAACCATTCTTCAACATCGGTTTACCGGTCTTGTCTTTGTACGGCCCCCATACTTTCTTGGAACGTCCCACTACGACTTTATATGTACTTTTCACTCCTTGACAACAACTTCCTATGGAGGCAAACATATAATAATAATCGCCGTGCTTATGGATATAAACAGGCTTCAAAAAGCAGTTCCCGCTATTCTCTTTTTTTTTTTTCGCTCCCGACATGATCGACAGCCCATCCGCAGTCAGTTCAATAACATATATTCCCCGGAGCTGCCCCATACCAAATAGTTTCTCCCCTCATACTGCAGGAGACTGGGATCGATTGAGTTCTGTACACCAATCTCATTGCTACGAAACATCTTACCATGATCCGTAAAAGGTCCCTGCGGAGAGTTGGTAGTAGCTACCCCAATTCCGCACGTTTGTTCTCCTCCCCACACCGACATTGCATAATAAAGCACATATTTACCGTTAATATAATTAATGTCAGGTGCCCAGATTCCAAGCTTTAGGTTCAAACCTGGGACGAGTTTTATTCGTAAATGCAGTGTTGCAATACGTCCATTCCACCAAATCTTTCGACTTCATGATCGGAACGTTTCTGGTAGATTCGGTAGCATACACATAAAAAAAAATAACCATCTGCAGCTTTAATCACCGTAGGGTCGGGCATGGCAATATCTACAACCGGATTCTTATAACTCACCGCAGACTTTGTCTGTGCTCTCCCCTGCGAAAGACAAGCACCTATCATGAATACGAAAACGAACAAATTTACATACTTTTTTCATCAAATCATTCTTTTAAAAGCTCCTTTTTTACCTTTATCTTTATAGCTATAAATTAATATTAACTTACAAAATCCTTTTGAAGCACTCCAAATTGCTTCTGAAACACTTGGCTTAAAAATAAGACGGAGAATTAAACCCTACCATATAGCAAATCTCATTTACCCGGTTTTCTCCTTCTTTCAATAATTGAGCAGCCTTCTTCAAACGTTCCAGTCGAAGATATTCATTCGGACTCAAACCAAGACTCCCTTTATCTTCCGATAGAAATTAGAACGGCTCATATTCAGGCTATCCGCCATATCATCCATGCTAAATTCCGGATTACTATAATTCACCTGGATAACCTCATTCAACTTCTTTATAAAATCTTCGTCAGCTTTTGTCAACGCCATCGTATTGGCTGCCACAAAAGGAGACTGTGCAAAAAGCCTTGCGCAGTTTCTCCCTATTCTGAATAAGATTGGAAGCGCACGCCTGCAAATATTCCACAGAGAAGGGTTTTTCAATATAGGCATCCGCGCCCAGTTCCATTCCCTCTATCTTAGACTGGATATTCGTCTTCGCAGTCAACAAAATAACGGGAATATGGCTATAATTCAAATCTGACTTGATCGTCTTACACAATTCAGAACCATCCATCACAGGCATCACAACATCACTAACCACCAAGTTCACATAATTACCATCCAACACTTGCAACGCTTCCGCACCATTAGTGGCAGTCAATACAGTATATTCTTTCGATAGCTGACGCACTACAAAGGCAAGCATATCCGGATTATCTTCTACAACCAGCACTGTAGGCCGGTTATCTTTCTTTTTTTCCGTCTCTCCAACAGGAATTTCATTCATCCTGTCTATTTCAACTTCCGGTTCCGGGGTTAAGGTTATTGTCATGTCCTGAACAATCGGCAAAATCAAACAGAAGGTATTATTTTCTTCCCCCTTCTCCCATAGCTAAAGTCCCTTGATGCAGTTCAGCCAATGAACGGGAAAGAGCCAAGCCGATTCCTGTTCCGGTAGTCACCTTGCCGTCTTCTTTTCATTGAAACGAACGAAAGGCTTGAATATTTCCTCCTTCATCTCATTGGGAATAATCACTCCATCATTCTCCGTACGAATACAGAATGAATTGTTGTCATCCGTTTCCGGCACTTCCAAAGATATGTGTACGTAGCTTTCAGCATACTTCACCCCATTATTCAACAGATTACTGATAATCTTCGTAAACGCCTCCCGGTTCACATGCGCATAGAAATCCTCCTCGGGCACTTGCAAAGTAAACTCCAAGCCTTTCTGTTTGGCAAGGGAAGTAAAACGCACATGAGTCTCTTTCAGCACCTCCGTTACATTACATTTCGCAAAATTCAGGCGGAATCCCTGACTTTCCGTTTTACGGAAATCAAGCAACTGGTTAGTCAGGTTCAACAATCGTTCCGTATTCTGCTTCATTACATTCAGGTCTTCCCGCGTTTCCGCATCGACCTGTTTCTTCAATATAATGTTTTCCAACGGACCTTTAATCAATGTTAGCGGTGTACGTATCTCATGGGCCACATTCGTAAAGAAATCAATCTTTGCATGGTAAACTTCACGTTCCTTCTCCTGCTCGAATTTCTCCATCTGCCTGCGGTGTTTGCTGTTACTGCGTCTCTTGAAATACATAACCGTATACAGGGAGCAGCCGATAATCAGCAGAGCATACACACAATACGCCCATATAGAGAGATAAAAAGGAGGAAGAATATGTACCCTCTAATGACACTTCGTCGTCACTCCATACACCGTCGCTATTAGCAACCTTTTACCCGGAAGGTATAATCACCATAACGAAGATTGGAATAAGTAACGATAGGGCTTTCGCCAACCGTCAGCCAATCCGTATCAAAGCCCTCCAGTTTATACATAATTCGGCTCGTTTTCGGAGCCTGGAAATCCAACGCTGCTACACGGAAAGAAAAAGAATTCTGATTGGACTGGAGCACAAGTTCTGGTCGGAGAAAGTTATACTCTTCTCTAACGGAGATCCCGGTTCGCCCGGCATATACCTTCTTACCAAACAGAAAGAAATCAGTAATGGCAACAGACGGAATGAACTTATTCTCCGAGAAATTCTTGGGATTAAAAGCAATAAAACCATCAATGCTACCCAGATAGATCGTACCATCTTCAGTCTCAAAGCTTGAACGATAATTAAACTGGTCGCCCAACAAGCCATTGGAGGTGGTATATACTTTCATCACGCCAGTGTTGGGTTGGAAGCAAACCAGACCGTTGTTGGTTGTCAACCACAAAAATCCGTCTTTATCCTCCACAATCTGATATACAACATCGTTCGGCAATCCGGCCGACAAATTATAATTGGCAAATGTGTCCGTATCCGGCTGAAAACGACAGAATCCTCCTCCTTGGGTAGTCAGCCAGATTTGCCGGTGAGAATCTTCAAAGATGCTCAAGACCTTGTCATACGGAAGGCTCTTCGGATTATTTTCATCGTGCAAATAGTTCTTCCATTTCTTTTCGCTCACATTGTAACAATAAGCACCATTTTTGCATAAGTTGCCAGCCATAGATTACCACCGGAATCTTCCTTTTTATATCATATACAAACCTGCCGTTCAGTTCCGGTATCCGGTCAAAATCATCAGATTGTCTGTTGTATCGCAGCAAACCGAATAAAGTACCCAGATAAATATCACCCGTCGTTGTGCGGCAAATAGAGAACACGCTATTGTCTATCAATGAACGGGGAGAGTCTGTTTTCTGATAGGTTTTCACGATAGCTCCCGTACGCGTATCTACTACTTTCACTCCTTTTGAGAAGGTTCCTACCCAAAGATGGTTATCAATCAAACACAGACCATGCACATTGGTAAAAGCACTGCTAGGGGTAAAAAGGAAAAAGTCTTGGTCTTCGGGTTGAAACGGTTCAAACCGCCGTCTTCCGTACCAATCCACAGAATACCCTGATTATCCTGGCAAAACTCACGTACCGTTTTCCATGCAAACCATTATCTGTTCCTTTGGGATAATATTTTTCAAAAATACGTATAAAAACGAGGATAGTAATTCACACCGCCAAAATAAGAGCCAATCCAGATGCCACCCTCGCGATCCTTACACAATGAATAAATAGCATTGTCGGATAAAGAATAAGGGTCGTTGATCGAACTGCGCAAATGAACATACTTACCCATTCGGAGATTATAAATATAGAGTCCTGATTCTGCACCAATCCACAATTCATTGTCAGAAGCAACCAGCAGTTCACGACAAAAAACAGACTCTCCACTTTCATCTTTAGAGAGTAAATCATGCAATTTGTTAGAGGTCAGGTTCAGTTCTTTCACTCCTCCTTTTAAAGAGCCTATATATAGACAATTATATGCTCCTTTCACCAGGCCTATCACGACATCATTCTCATAAGTTTTTTGATCGTCTACAGGTGAGACATAAGGATGAAGGGTTTGCAAACGGTCTTTCGAATAGAAAAGTCCATCGCCATAGCAGCCAATCCAAACGGTTCCGCTATTATCGAAAACAAAAAGACTGGACATTGGTGGAGATAAAAGAAAAGTTCTTCAATGTGTGGTTCTGGAGTGTTCCTTCCTCCAGATCATAACAAAAATAGTCCCTGCGACTCTACCGCTACCCAGACACATCCTTTGTTGTCTCCGGAGATTGCAGTTACGGTATGCTCTATTTTCGTGTTTTCTGCGCTCAATTCAGCAAAATGCCGGAAAGAATCTTTTTCCGGATTATAGATATAAAGTCCTACATCCGTACCTACCCAGATATTTCCTTTTGCATCCTCATAAAGCGCTGTGATAAAATTATTACCAATGCTCCGCCGTGTGCGGTCATCGTGTTTGAATTTGCGGAATGACAAACCGTCATATCGATTCAATCCATCCTTCGTACCGAACCACATAAACCCTTGCTTATCCTGCAGAATCGTATTGACTGTATTTTGGGATAACCCGTTCTGCACGCTCAGGTTTTTGAAATAATAATGCTCGTCCGCCATTTGAGCATGGCAGCCGATCTGATAGCCAATTAAAACAGATTAAAAATATGAGAACTTTCTTCATAAACATACGTGTTTTCTATCCTTCCGTTTGAGTTACCAAATGTAGGCAAAATCACAGCGGAAAGATAGTAAATATGTCTCAATGAATGAAAGAATAGTCCTATTTTTCTATCCTGATACGCGCATCAACTGCTATAACGGCTTTTTGCGTAGCTAAAAGCGGATTTATATCCATTTCTTTGATTTCTGTAGCGAAGCGTAACAAAGTGGACAAACGAACAATAATTTCAGCAAACTTATCTTCGTTGACTCCCTTTTTGTCCACGTGTTCCCTGAATGATTTTATAAGCACGCAGCGAATGAATCATTGAGTAGGCTTCTTCGTAGGAAAGTGGAGCCAAACCGGAAGACACATCTTTCAGCACCTCCACAAAAATACCTCCCAAACCGCAAAGCACTACATGACCGAACTTCTCTTCGTATTTCGCACCGATAAACAATTCCGTACCTTTTCAACATCGGCTGTACCATAATTGCCCTAGCATCAGGAATCTGCATCATACGATCGAATTCCAGTGCCAGATGTTGCTCGCCTTTGATGTTCAGAACTACACCACCGACATCCGATTTATGCACTGGACCAACGACTTTGGCAACTACCGGGAATCCGCACCGACGGGCAAAGGCTACTATCTCCTCTTTATTATCGGAAACAAACTCATCTACCAGCGGAATACCGGCAGCATGCAGTAATGCTTGTACGTAATTGGGAGCAATATAACCATTCTCCGGAATAGAATCGATAATGCGACGAATCCTCGGAACGTCTACTCCGAACAGTTCTATTTCAGGAACTGCAGGTTTAGGAACATTGACAATGCGGGAAAGGGCAGTACCCAGGGTCACTTCATCTGCAAAATTCACGTGTCCTTTTGCCAGGAAGGCGGCAACCTCCGCTCCGGCTGTATTAATCGAAGGAAGTATAGGGAAAATCGGTTTCTTGCAAGTTTGCATCTTCTCGTGAAGCACGTCATACATTTCAAACATGGTAACCAATCCCGGAGTTCCGAAGATGGTACCATCATGGCGTCTATATTGTCGAGTTTTCTCCTCGCAGTAGTCGATGCAAAGACGCAGATGCTCCGGTGTTCCGGTAGCCAGAATATCAATAGGGATTCCCAACGGCAGCACCGGGGAACAGTCGGGCTTTTTAGTTCTTCGGCTATTTCTCCTTCCAGTTTTGGGACATTCAGTCCGCCTTTACTCAAGGCGTCTGTCAGCATCACTCCCGGACCTCCGGCATGGGTGATAATAGCAAAAATTCTTCCCTTTCAATTCGGGCAGAGTAAACACACAACCTACAGTAGTCAATTCTTCACGAGAGAAACAACGTACAATCCCCGCTTTACGGAACAATGCTTCCACTGCCGAATCGGAACTGGCGATTGCGCCTGTATGGGAAGACGCCGCCCGGCTTCCGCTCTCCGAACTTCCGGCTTTGATTGCCGCAATCTTACATCCTTTTCTAATCAAAGACGAAGCATGGAATAACAACCTGTCCGGATTCTGAATACTTTCAATATAGAGTAGCTTCAGATGAGAATCTTTTTCGGGATCGAAGTTCTCGTCCATATACTGCAATACGTCTTCCACACCTATCTGCTTTGCATTTCCCACAGACCAGACGGAGTTGAACTGCAAACCTTTTGTTACGGCACTTTCGAGAATAAATACCGCCGTAGCACCGGAGCTAGAAATCAAGTCCACCCCTTTGGGGTTTAAGTTAGGAATCGGCTGGCTGAACACGCTATGATGCCATGTATTCATCAATCCGATGCAATTAGGACCAATCAGCGAAGCACCGTATTTATTGACTGTTTCCAAAATACGTTCTTCCAACAGTGCTCCTTCGTGAGTTTCTTCACCAAAACCTGCCGAGAGTATGATAAATGCCCTGGTTTGTTTTCTTGCTAGCCAATGTTTCCACCATATCAGGACACATCGAGGCAGGCACAGCCAACACCGCCAGATCTGTGTCCGGCAGATCATTCACGTCCGCAAAGGCGGGAACTCCCTGTACTTCCTTTTCCTTCGATTCACCGCCCGAAGTTCTCCCCGATAACCTCCATTTATCAAATTTTTAATATTGCGCCACCCGGCTTATGCACATTATTCGATATTTACTACGACAATGCTTTCAGGACGAAGCAACTGGGTTGTTATCATATCATGCTTTGGTTTTCGTTTAACTTAGGTACAAATATATTCTTTCTTACGAGAAAAAAGAAAGAAAAAGGGGAGAAATATAGATGGAAATAGATGATAAAAAGAGGAAATGAGCAAGAAAATTATATAGATTATACTGACTTATTGAAATGCAAAGCTATAATCTTACCATGTAATTTTATCATTAGAACAGAATATTACTTTATGCAGAAAAAATGGACATAAAACTCATACAGAATCAAAAAAAAATATACAAGATGAGTCCGAGTATATTGGAAAACTTCCCGGAAGGATAAGCAAGTTGCATAATCCATATTCACAAAAACAGACTTTAAATCATTCGATTCAACATCAAAAAGGCAAAATTCCTAATTTCAGGAGCAGATTATTGCAAATATAAGTTCAAATAGAAACAACTCACATGTTACCTATTCGACAGCAACCAGCACAAAAACAAGTATTCTAAATGCCCTTTTGTCCTTTTCGTTTAAAAGCAAGAAAGTACTTCTCACTGACCAATAAACCGTTTCTTTAAAAGGAACGAAGTCTTCCTTTAAAAGCAATGATTCATGATTCTATCAACAATCATGAATATTCACTCATTTGTATTCAAGAAAAAGATTACTTATTCCGCATATTCATACAGTATTTTTATACGTCACTTCTTTTTTATTAGAATACAATTTAGATACTCCTAATCTGTTTCAATCTTAAAAATAGAACATAATAGAAAATATAAAAATACCCCGATACAAATTCGCTATTTTCTAGCCAACTTATATCAGGGTAAAACACTTTCTTTTTACCTGTTTTTTATTACGAAACGTTCCTGTTTCATTCTGTGACCACTTTTCAATGAAATAATCTGTGTTAATCCGTGTAATCTGTGGTGAAAAGTCATTATCTTTGCACATTGCAAAGTTGAAAACAACAAAAATCACACTATATAATGGAAAAGAAATTCAAAAGAACCACCGTCACATCGGCACTGCCGTATGCGAACGGTCCTGTCCATATCGGTCACCTGGCGGGTGTATACGTGCCGGCAGATATCTATGTACGCTATCTGCGTCTGAAAAAAAGAAGATGTATTATTCATCGGAGGTTCGGACGAACACGGAGTGCCTATCACCATCCGTGCCAAGAAAGAAGGAATTACTCCACAGGATGTAGTAGACCGTTATCATTCGCTGATTAAGGAATCATTCAAAGAGTTCGGTATCTCATTCGACGTGTATAGTCGCACCACTTCACCGACGCATCACCAACTGGCTTCGGATTTCTTCAAAACATTATACAATAAAGGAGAATTCATCGAAAAAACATCCGAACAATATTACGACGAGGAAGCAAAAACATTCCTCGCCGACCGTTATATTATCGGTGAATGTCCTCACTGCCATTCAGAAGGAGCCTACGGTGACCAATGCGAAAAGTGCGGAACCTCACTTTCTCCTACAGATCTTATCAACCCGAAAAGCGCCATCAGCGGTAGCAAACCGGTAATGAAAGAAACCAAACACTGGTATCTTCCTCTCGACAAACACGAAGCATGGCTGCGCAAATGGATTCTGGAAGATCACAAAGAATGGCGCCCGAACGTATACGGTCAATGCAAAAGCTGGCTCGACATGGGTTTGCAACCACGTGCCGTAAGCCGCGACCTGGATTGGGGAATCCCTGTTCCGGTAGAAGGAGCGGAAGGCAAAGTACTTTACGTATGGTTTGATGCCCCCATCGGCTATATCTCAAATACAAAAGAATTACTTCCCGACAGCTGGGAAACTTGGTGGAAAGATCCAGAAACCCGTTTGATTCACTTCATCGGCAAGGACAACATTGTATTCCACTGCATTGTATTCCCTGCAATGCTGAAAGCTGAAGGCAGTTACATTCTGCCGGACAACGTGCCGAGCAACGAATTCCTAAACCTGGAAGGAGATAAAATCTCTACTTCCCGCAATTGGGCTGTATGGCTGCACGAATACCTGGCCGATTTTCCCGGAAAGCAAGACGTACTCCGCTATGTACTGACCGCCAATGCACCGGAAACAAAAGACAATGACTTTACCTGGAAAGATTTTCCAAGCACGTAACAACAATGAGTTGGTGGCTGTTTACGGTAACTTCGTAAACCGTGCTTTAGTGCTGACTCATAAATACTTCGACGGTCGCGTACCCGCACAGGGCACTTAACCGACTACGACAAAGGAAACGCTGAAAGAATTCGCAGACGTAAAGGCAGAAGTAGAAAAGCTACTGGATGTATTCAAATTCCGCGATGCACAAAAAGAGGCAATGAACCTGGCACGTATCGGAAACAAATACCTGGCCGACACCGAACCGTGGAAACTGGCTAAGACAGATATGGAACGTGTAGGAACCATCCTCAACATTTCCCTGCAACTGGTTGCCAACCTTGCCATCGCCTTCGACCCATTCTTGCCGTTCAGGCTCGGAAAAACTCCGCAAAATGCTGAACATGGATACTTTCGAATGGTCTGAACTGGGACGTGACGACCTTCTTCCCGTAGGCCATACCAGTTGAACAAACCGGAATTATTGTTCGAGAAGATTGAAGACGCTACTATCGAAGCACAGGTACAAAAGTTGCTCGATACTAAGAAAGCAAACGAGGAAGCCAACTACAAAGCCAATCCTATCCGGGCAAACGTTGCCTTCGAGGATTTTGAGAAACTGGATATCCGTGTAGGTACCATTCTTGAATGTCAGAAAGTACCGAAAGCGGATAAATTGCTGCAATTCAAAATCGATGACGGACTGGAGACACGTACCATCGTATCAGGTATTGCCAAGCATTATCAACCGGAAGAGCTGGTAGGCAAAACAAGTTTGCTTCATCGCTAATCTCGCTCCGCGCAAACTGAAAGGAATCGTCAGCGAAGGCATGATTCTTAGTGCCGAAAACAACGACGGCAGTCTGGCAGTTATCATGCCGGGACGTGAAGTGAAGCCGGGCAGCGAAGTAAAATAATAAAACTAGAATAGGGAATACATGAAAAGCTATCATCACGCATAGCCTTTTCATGTATTCTTTGCAAATAACATGAGCGAGAATCAGTCACTAAAAAAGAAAAGACAGCCAAAGGACTATTTTGGGGAGGATTCAGCAACGGCATACAGCAGTTGCTAAACCTACTTTTCGGAATATTCCTCGCGCGATTACTCACTCCGTCAGATTATGGAATGGTGGGAATGTTGGTACCATCTTCTCCCTCATTGCCAGCTCGATACAAGAAAGTGGTTTCACAGCTGCCCCTTGTTAATAAGAAAGAAGTGACGCACAATGATTACAATGCCGTATTCTGGTTCAACGCGGCCATCAGTCTGTCGCTGTACCTGCTGTTATTCCTCTGTGCACCGCTTATCGCTGACTTTTACGATACTCCCGAACTGACACCACTGGCACGTTATTCTTTTATCGGCTTCTTCATTGCCAGTCTGGGAATATCCCACAGTGCCTATCTCCTGCGTAATCTGATGGTCAAACAGCGGGCATTGTCTTCGGTTATCGGACTCACCGTGTCCGGAATCACCGGAGTCACTCTTGCCTACTTTGGTTTCTCTTATTGGGGAATTGCTACGCAAAGCATCGTTTACGTAACCATCAACACAGCCTGTTACTGGCATTTCACCCGTTGGCGACCAAGCTTGCAGTTCAACTTCACCCCGATTAAGGAAATGTTCGGATTCAGTGGGAAACTACTGGTTACCAATGTATTCAATCACATCAATAACAATCTGTTTTCCGTGATACTGGGTAAATTCTACAGCGAAAAAAAGAAGTAGGATATTACAACCAAGCCAATAAATGGTGCGGCATGGGACAACTCTTCATCTCCGGCATGATAAACGGAGTAGCGCAACCGGTACTCACCAAAGTGTCCGACGACCTTGAACGGCAAAAACGGGTATTTCGCAAAATGCTGCGTTTCACCGCTTTTTGTCTCGTTTCCCGCCATGTTGGGATTGGGAATCGTATCGGAAGAGCCTGATTATCATCACCATCACCGACAAGTGGTATTCCAGCATATTAATCATGCAAATACTGTGTATCAGCGGAGCCTTTGCTCCCCATCGCATACCTCTATCAACAACTGATTATCAGTAAAGGAAAATCCCGCATCTATATGTGGAACACCATAGCGCTCGGCATCATCTTACTGTCAAGCGTTCTATTAGCCCACTCTTATGGGATCTTTACCATGCTCACCGTCTATGTATCCATCAACATACTGTGGCTACTGACATGGCACTACTTTGTATGGCAGGAAATAGGATTGAAGTTCTTCGCCATGCCCTGATGGACATACTTCCTTATGCTGCCATTGCGGCTACGGTTATGGTAATCACCTATTACACCACCCGCTCCATCGAGAATATTTATCTCCGCCTGGCAAGCAAGATAGTGCTTGCTGCAGCACTCTACGTAGCAACCATGTGGGGCAGCCGATCGGTTACTTTTAAAGAAAGCATTCAATATTTCATCAAAAAGAAGACACATGAACCCAAATGACCTTGCCACCCGATACCATCTTCTGAATCGTTCTTTCAAAAAAAAGACGATGATCTATCACATAGGTATAGATGCCGGTTTCTTCACCGAATATACCTATATGCTTCACGCAATGCTTTATTGCCTGCAACACAAAATACAGTTCAAGTTCTCTACTCCGACGACGCCAACTTCGGATGGGAAAAAGGTTGGGAAGATTGTTTCGCCCCCTTCTGCGAGCAAGTGCACGAACCGTTTCATCACACTTATAACACCCATCGCCTCCCCTCCTGGCAGGCATTGATGAAAGACAAAAAGCTGCCTAAGACGAAGTTACTGAAATGGAAACTGAAAGTAACCTGTAAGAACATCATCGGAAAAGCCCTTGCTTTCTTCACGTATGGCAAACCGGTCCGACTCAACTTTCAAGTGACGTTCAACCCCAACCAGCATTTCCATATCCCCGAACTGGGAATAGACGGTGACTACCTCCACACCTTCCAAAAGCTGACGGAAATCACCTGGAAACTCAACGACACCACCGCACAGGAATGTCTCCAATTTGCCGCCAGCCTGCAACTTCCGCCTCAATACGCAGGATGCCAAATACGCGGAGGAGACAAGATCACCGAAACCAACCTGCTTCCACCGGAACATTACATACGCCTCATCAAAGAAAAAAACAGCCATCCGCGACGTCTTTGTATTGACCGACGACTACCGCCTCTTCGAGCAATTGCAAAACCCTTGCCCCGGACATACACTGGTACACCCTTTGCAGCCCCGACGAAAAAGGATATGTCAACAGCGCTTTCACACAGACCACCAAAGAACTGAAACAGAAGCAAATGGCACGTTTCCTCTGCTCGATACAGCTATTGATGGATGCTTCCGTCTTTATAGGAAGTATCACCACCGGTCCCAGCCTGTTCCTGTTGAAGAAGTTCTATCCGGAGATCAATCCGGCAGACTGTCTGCTCAAGGACTTTCCGCAAGCATCCGTTCTCCCCCATTCCGGGACGCGGGCGAGTGCCACCGAATTTATGCAAGGAAACTTAAAGTTATAGTAACTTAGCAATATAATTACTACATTTGCAATACAACGTGCATTAACCATTTCCGATGAACAAGAAATATACAGCCGAAGAGCTTGATTTATTACATACCGAACTTTACGACATATTGGGAGAAACCATCCGGGTGTGTCAGAAGCACGATATTCCCTATTTTGTGATAGGCGGCACAGCCATCGGCGCACTCTACGATCAGGGCATTCTCCCCTGGGATGACGATATAGACATCGGCATGACGCGGGAGAATTACAACAAATTCTTAAAAGTAGCACCCGGAGAACTGGGTCCTTCCTACTTCCTTTCATGGATAGAGACAGACCCTCACACCCCGTATTATTTTGCCAAAGTCAAGAAAAACAACACCCTTTTTGTAGAAGAAATGTTCAAGAATGTCCCGATGCATCCGGGCATTTTTGTCGATATATTCCCATTCGACAAGATTCCCGACAACAATGCTGCTGCTGCGAAGAATACAATCCGAAGCACTCGGCTTCCTCAAATGCTGCCTGATGGGAAAAAGAAATATGGATGTGGAAACACTTCGGCAAATGCGAAATAGAGAACCCTACAAACCGGGGAGCCTTCTCCTGTCTCCTGAACAGAATAGTCGACTCTCTTTTCTCTAAAAAGCAATTTACCAGATGCTGGTATCCGTGCAAAGCTGTTTCAACTCACGAAACACCCGCTACTACAACAACGTTATGGCAACCGCCGACCACGTGACCGTAGAAAGTATCCGCCACCTGCAACCGGTGAAATTCGGTCCCCTCACCGTGACCGCTCCCGATGATCTGGAAGGGTTCCTGCGATACAACTACCCGACCTTGCATCGATTTACCAAGGAGGAACAGGAAAAAATAAATAACCACTATCCTGCCGCCCTCTCATTCAGTACAACCCCAAAACAAGAACTATGAATATGAAATCCGCTTTAGTAGACGTCCCGGTACTTATACTGTTCTTCAACCGCCCGCAACAGCTGTCGCAAGTGTTTGAACAAGTCAGGAATGCCCGTCCCTCCAAGCTTTTCCTCTATCAGGACGGAGCACAAGAAGCGAACGCGATTGATTTGCCCGGAATAGAAGCCTGCCGTGAAATCGTATCACAGATAGACTGGGAATGTGAAGTAGAACGGCTTTATCAGGAAAAGAATTTCGGCTGCGACCCTTCGGAGTACATTTCGCAGAAATGAAATTTTTTCGAAAGTCGACAAGTGCATCGTATTGGAAGACGACGATGTGCCCGCCGTCTCCCTTTTTCCAATTCTGCAAGGAGATGCTGGATAAATACGAATATGACACCCGCATCAGCATGATTGCCGGATTTAACCCCGAAGAAATCACCCAAGATATGCCCTATGACTATTTCTTTACCACCACCTTTTCCATTTGGGGATGGGCGAGCTGGAAACGGGTAGTCGACCAATGGGACAAGTTTTACAGTTTCCTGGACGACTCCTTCAACATGCAACAACTGGAGCAACTCATCAAAAGAACGCAAATTCCGGAGCGACTTTTATCTATATGTGCCAGCGTCACCGGGAACAGCAGAAAGCCTTCTATGAAACCATCTTCCACGCCTCTATCCTGTTCAACTCCGGGCTAAGCATCGTGCCTACCCGCAACATGATAAACAACCTTCGGAGCAACAGCAGATTCCACCCATTTTGCCGGTTCTGTGCATACACTGCCCAAGGGCTATCGCCGCATCTTCACCATGAAGCGTTACGAGGTGGACTTTCCGCTGCGGCATCCCCGCTACGTCATTGAAAACGTAGCCTACAAAGAGAAGGTTTACCGCATCATGGGCTGGGATCATCCATGGATCAAGATAGGGCGTTCGTTCGAAGAACTGTTCCTCAACCTGAAATACGGTAATTTCTCCATCATTACGAAAAGCTCGTCAAAAACCGAATAAACAAATGGCTGAAAAGAAACAAGCACCACCCAGAAATATCAGCATGCCGCGGTGAATACATTCCCGGGCCTTGCACGCGTCACACCATGAGCCAGGGGGGACCCGAGAGTCGGTAGTCTAACCGCAAGGAGGACGCCGCCAGGGTAAAACTGGTGATTGGGGTGAAGTCAGCCAACAAGAATGGCCATGTCCCGGAAGGTGCGGCTGGATCACCTCCTTTCTAGGGAGTCAGACATTCAGTCAAAAGCTGGACTTTGGTGGACAGGAAAAGCAAGTTTCAGTATTGTTCCAATTTTGAGAGACCCCGTGCAAACCGGAACCTCAAAGCTTATAAAGGAACCTAGCCAGTTGAGAACGTGAAGGGGGGAGCAGGGGTATGGCTCAAGGTTCAGGAGGCTGCAAGCAGGGGGGTCAGGAGTTCGAATCCGCTTTTTTATCTCCACCATTTGGGCCGATAGCTCCAGCTGGTTAGAGCACTCGGCTGATAACCGAGGTCGATGGTTCAGTCCATTTCAGCCCACCACTGTGGTGATCCAGTGCCTTTTTAAGGTTCAT
>VOFJ01000885.1_pt1 | contig 43663 bp, 22 predicted proteins | sample 5384081 | NCBI WGS metagenome assembly VOFJ01 (sample SAMN12384729, study PRJNA508395) | human gut metagenome | isolation source: healthy gut I | host: Homo sapiens
TTTTACTCAGAAAGCCAAAATTATTCAAATTCAAATGGTTATTATAGCTTACTCAAGGAAAGCCATGTAAAAATAGAAGCTTTAAACAACCTCAAATACTTGCTCGCAAGTTAGTAAATTCCTTCGCACATGGGGTTGAATATACCAGCCATTTGTTACTGCAGTAAGGTTACCACCAAATATACCCGGCCGGCAAACAAGGCCTGCTGCTATTCGCTTAATTTCAACTCCCATCAAGCCAAACAGTACCAACTTTAAGGGCTCTAGCTTATTGCTTAAGCACAGTGTACAAATTACCACGCTATGCTTGGTTAACAATCTGCCTCATGCGCAGTTTCTTTACCTCAAAAGCTCAATATTAACAATACTTACCAGCTTTTAAAAATATGAAGGCTGAAACCCCAGTCACTGGCAAACATTTTGTTTTAAGTGAGAAGCAGCTCAACAATTTCCCTCTCATTGTTAGGGCCCAATGGTAGGTACTACCTTTGGCTCCTGGAAGAGGGCTATAGCAAGCTCAAACCAGGGCTTCAGCGAATGGCGAAAACATGTGGGAGTTACAAGGAGCAATCACAGGGCTATCCTACAAAGCGAGTCAGTAAGCAAGAGTTATGGGTGGGCTTTAAAGCAAACTTGGCTGCATGGTTTGCCCCACTACCATGCCTGGCAATGGTTGCGTGTCAGCTCCCACCAAGTAATAAAGAGCTTTGATAGATTATCCCTCAATCACTACTAACGTGCGTATTATAAAGCTTTCTATTAAGGTCAATGGTGAAGAGAGTGCGCTCTCCTATAACATTCATCAGTAGTTAAGCATGAAGTCATAGTTACCAAACCCAAATCACTGTTTGAAAGAGAGTTCATAGTATAACAATAAGGGTGCACTCATAATCGGGCTATGGGTAATCTCTATATTAAGTTACTGCTGGTAAAATACCAAATACGTTATTAGAGGTTAGCTAAAATTTCTGTCAGGCGTCAGCTTGTTAAATTGGCATACTTCAATTACTTTGCGAAGAGGCTATACTGGTCAATAGTCAAAAAGCTGTTCCTGCTAGGCGATGTATCACCACTGTTATATAGGCGAAAATATGGCTGCCAGACGAAAACAAGAGGGTGGCTATGTAAACGTCTCAATAGTTAGCGGGCTAAAATGCGAGATGGCTAGTGGGAATTCTGGGAATAATAGGCACCAGCTAAACTTTTGGGCTTTGGCACAAATCTAGTTATTTAGTGGCAGTTACAAATGCCCTGCCTGCACTCACCTATGCCATTCAATCTGTACCTGTTATCAACCACACATCATCGCATAGGGCCTGTTTTCTGCCATGCAACAATATAAAATTTGAGCAGGCTCTATACAACACAGTAGCTGGCACATGCAAAGCCAAAATTCAACCGGCCCCTACTTACAAGGGCTTTCGCAGTAGCTTTTAGTATTCTGGTCAAAACCTCACTTGTCATTTAGTTAAGCAATCTGGTAAGCTAGCCAGAGTGAAGCTACTTTCAACCGCTCACCACCAGCTTATCCTGTCACAAAACCAATCTACTACTTTAGGGCCACTTAAAGTCAATGGTTACCGGCGAGGGCGCGGGTTAAACCTGCTTAAGAGCAGGCGCCACCCATATTGGCTTCCCATTTTTAGTTATCACCGGGTTGGCTTGCTGGCAACTTGAGGTACTTGGCCAATGGCTTTTAGCGGGTGTTAATTACAAATCTCTTCCACCTGCCCTAAGGAAACCTCTTATCAAATGGCTTTTGCCTGTCAACTGCCAATAAGTCAGTGGGAATTTAGTCAGTATACTTCAAAACCCATTAGGTTCTTTACAGGCTGGGGTTTGAAAGCAAACCAAAGTAGCAAATTTGTTAAATTCCCCAAATAAGCATTCAAAAAGGGATTCGCCTACCTGAGGGACATATCACACTCACTAATATCTCCCCTCTAGCTATTACATTCTTTGCTTTGGGTCAGCCATAAGGTATTTACCAGCTGGGGTGTGCAGTGGTCTCACCAATGCTTGAATATACACAGGCGTCAATGTAGGGGGACAATTCAATACAATCCAACAAGGGTTATTCTCATTTATGAAGGACCTCAAAAAGCAAGGAAAAGCAAAACAAGCTCATAGCCTCAAAAAGCAAAGCTCTATGAATGGGAACATGCCACTGGCAACTCACAATGCAATCTAAAGGTTTAACCCATAACCATACCAATTACCAACTTTTAAAACAGTATTAGAATATAATTATCTCAGGCATTTGCCCCACCTCTGAGCTTAAATTCCAATCATAATTACCTGGGCGCCCTTAAAAATCGAATACTTATTATTCAGTAATAAATCAAACTAAACTGTCCCAACAAGCAAGTAGCTTCCTGTGGGAGCAGCAGTTGGTGGTAATGGGGGTCAAGGTCGCCAAAACCCAACAGAAACATGTTAGTTAATAGCTACCTATGGCTTTTTTGCGCAAGTTAGCAATCTCTACTCAAACGGGCAAACCATCTCCTGCCTCAAACTTTTAAAACGCTTCTGGTCCGTTATTAGTTGTAACGGGTGTTTAGCCTAGTAAATCAATACCAAAACCAATCATTATGGCGACAAGTGGTGTGCAAGTTTCATCAGGGGCCTCTACGCGTGCTAGTTTGGGCAAACAGTTTGTAATCCGGTAAATGGTAGGCTTGAAGTCATATCCGTGCAACCCTTGGTACCAAACTCCGAAATTGCGAATTGGTATCAAATTATTCACCCTACCTGAAGGAGCAATTTGGGAAGCTATACTCCGGCTTCACTTTGCGTAACCCTGCCCATTCGCGAAATACCGGGTACTAAAAACTCTGGTGCAGCAGGCGCTGGCAACCTGCCATAATTTTACGCCTGGCGGCGCAGGCTGGCTATCATTTACCGAAGGTAAGAAGTTGTTGAAGCTGGCAAAAGGCCACGGGAGGCCAGCGCGTTGGGCAAGCCACCGGCCACCTCACCTGGCGGGCAGGCAGCGGCCAGAGGATCCAAAAACTGGGCTATGGCACCGGTGTTACTCCGCCTCAGCCAAACTGGGGTACCACACTTATTCTGCCTCATGCTTCGCAAACCAAACTGGTTTAATAGCAAATACTGGTGCCACTACCTAAGTAGCTCAAGCCTCAAATCAAACTCTTATGGGGAACCTGGGTACTTTACCACAGTCATTCAAACTGGTACCACAGTGGCTGGCGGCGGTCAAGGGTCAAGCAGGGTAAAAATGAAGCCTCGCCAGTACCACACATGGGTAGAACCTGGGTGCAAAAACCTAGGCATTTCAAGCAATAGTCATCGCTGTTTCATCTGTGCCACAATTAGCTCGCTCCTGCCATCACCCTCTTTAGCTCAAACATGGTTGGGGCAAATCTGGAAGCTACTGTGTCACCAACAGTCAGCTGAAGTGTTTGGGCAACAAGGGTTATGGCCAAATTAGCTCAGGCCGTTACTACTACATACCAATTCACTTTGCCTCAAACTACTATTTGGGCGATAGTCTCTTATACAAAATCGGCTGCTTGGGGGAACCTCCTCACAAACTTTATGAGCAACCCTGCTTCATGCCACCAACCTAAAATAAGGGCGGTTAGCGACCAACCTTGTAATCCGGCTTAAATCACCGAAGAAATTCTCGCAGTAGTTAACCATGCTTAATACACCGCTAGTTACAATACTAGGCTGAAGAAATTTGAAGGTAATTTCATTTGCTGTCTCACCAACTCACACAAATCATACCTTAGCCAATCGTCCAATAGCTTAATACCATTGGCAATATAGGGCTAAGTTGGCTAAGGGTTGGCAGCCAAGGGAATAGTGCCTTTTACAAATACTCGCCATCAGGTGAATACCTTGGCCAAACTGAAGTATCCTCAGCATAGGCCAACCACCATAACTGCTTTTGGATGCCACACAACAACTGGGGGCTTAGACTTGCTTTTACGCTCAACCAGCTTCCCAAGCTTCATTCAGGCCATGCCACCACAAACAAAAATGAAGGGGGCAAATTAAACTTAGCCACCAAATTTATTAAAAATAAGTCCAGGTTTCTCCTCACCTGCCAAATCAGTTAAACGCCCCTGCTATATTTCTCAATCCCAAATCCATCGGGTCAGCTTAACAGCCGCTGAAAAGTATTGCTAGTACCGAGCATCAAAAACCACTGGCCGAAGGCGTACCAAGCAAAACCTCCGCAAATCAAGCTTGGGGTATAACCCTCGCAAAACTCTTTACGAAAGCCTAATAAAATACCATAAGGCTATTACCAAAACAACCAAAATAAACAAAATCATCCCTGAAATAAGTAATCACTGCAAAACCATTCAGGGGTCTGGGGTGGGCGGCCAGCGGCCGCATGCTGGGTGGGGGGCCACCGCAGTCACCCGCGCACATGTCAAATCTAGTTAGTTATCCAGAAGCCTATACCCACCAATTATTTTCAGTATATCTTAAAGGGTGTTCAACCCCTCCTTTATAATTAGGCTTCCGGCAGAAGTTTAAAACACAATTTGCCAAGGCCCATTAGCAAATGGCCTTGGGCCTCCACCCATACCTGGGTGTTGGTTAACAATGGGAAATACCTATGGCAATATCCCAGGGCATCCATACCACACCCTGGGGCCAAAATATATCTCTGGTACAAATAATGGGCTATAATATACAAACAAAAGTACCACCTCAAAACAACCCCTTACTCCAAATAAGTGCGGGTAGGGTTAGCTCATCCCAACCAGTGGGACTGTTTAGCTGGCTGGCTAGCCTCCCGGCTATCCCAAACTGTAAGTTACCTTTGTAGCAAGCTCATGCGTGGCTTACCCACCACAATAGTTAACTCTTTGGCCAGTGCAAGCAACATGCCCTCGTCTCAAGGCGGGGGCCGGTCTGCCCAGCAATGGGCAAAAGGCTATCATGCGTCAAGAAACCGCTCAAGGGCCCGTTACCTCGGGTTTGGGCTTGCCAAATCGTCAAATGTCGGGCCGGGCGGGCTTTTGGGGCTTTAGTTTAGGGCTATTATAATAATTATCGCTAACTTACCAGTAAATCAATTACTATATTCATTCCCAAAGAAGTAAATCATAAAAACCAATACTTCTATATTACAAAATCTACTACAATGTTTAGTCAAGTTTCTCGTAAAAAACTTCAAATCTACTAAGAAACTGTTTTTCAGTAATATTCATTTTCAAATTCCTCATTAGTGTTATCTTACAGGTTGAACTAGGTGGGGGCTTCGGGCCAAGTACGGCTCATTCACCAGTTGGTAAGGGCTTATTACCAAAATTGGCAAGGGTCACAAAAAACACTCGTTAGGCGAATCACGCAAAAAGTTGTGTATAATTATGAAATGCTGAAGGTGCTGGTAATTACCATATCTTTAAGTGTGCAACTAATAGTTATAGTAAGGAGGTACTCTACATACCCGTACCAAAAAATTCCAATCCTAGGCATACTTATATCATCAGCAAACTTAGCCTGCTATCAAATGTGTCGATAGGCAATCCCAGGGCAGGAGTGGCGGCGGGTCGGGCAACCGCGTCATCATCTGGCTTATCATTCCTCATAAACGGCAGTTACCCCGCAATGGGCTGCCTGTGGGCTACTCGGCGGCGGCACCGTGAGCCTCCCGGCCATGGGGTTTGTGCCAAAAAGTTGGGTCTACTCTGGCGCTGACTGAGGGTTTTGGCCGCCCAGCAAATGGCAACAGGGTCATCTCTCAAATGCAAAAAGGAGCCAACAGCCAATCACCTTCTGCTTCTCTGTCAGTACATAAATCCACTGTTTACCACCATTGTCTGTGTTGCCTTTTGTCTTGAGAAATCTGGCATTTTGTTAATCAATACCTTTTAAGCCATCACTTTTACAATGGAATTTATAAAACCACGAAAGACACACTATAGTTGGTAATTGTTTAGCACCCTCTGGCTATAAAACTACTTTAGCTTGTCAAAAGGTTTAGGCAGGCCCACCTTTTATTTCTTGCATAGTTGTCAGCTTGGCTACCTGCCATTGGTTATCCATGACAAAATATTATCCCTCAGTTTCGGGCATGGCAAGTTAGGGCCAACCAACAAAAAGTGCTAGTTATCTGCGAGTACTGCCTCGGGCACCAAGTGCTTATGGCTTATTTTGCTGGTTTTAACAAGGCAATCCTTACCAGGGAGCCGTAAATGTAAATATTTTCTGCCTGGTTTATGCCTCTTTAATGGTATCATGAGGGCAGCCAAATCTTCTTACCACAAATCCAGTACTCATGCCATCAATCAATGGCAAAAGGTGTAACACCTCAACAGGGCCTCCTCCAAGCCCTCAGGCATCATCCCTGCGAATTGCCTGCAAACAAAATTCACCCCATTTGCCACATCTCAATTTACAGAGAGGGAAACAAACCACCACCATTTAGGCAAAAGGAGTCAATAAACAATACCTCCTGTGTCTCTTACAGAAAACCACAAATCTCGAATACTTAAACAATATACAAATTGTTAAGGTACTTAACCGCCCCGCATTATTTTCAAGGCTTTGGCTCACTGGCACCAAACAACAAATTGGGCAATTGTTAGGGCAGCTATGGTCAACTGGGCCTGGTATTTTTGGGCGCCACTTCAAATCATGGCATTAAAAATGATGCGCTTGCTACAAACCCCTTTAGTTGGTTTTTTACCGGGTTGGCGTTGGCCTATGGGTATTGCTGAGTAAAACCCAACCATCTCTGACACAAGGCTGCGTTGTATAAGGGCTTCCTCATACGACAATAACTTTGAATAATACTTGGTTTGTAATTAGCGCAAAAGCTGTGCACACCTCTTTACCACACAATTCTATCCTATGCGGCATCATGATAAATAGTCTCCAGCAAAACTGGCGCCGGATGTCAATAAGCTTGGTTAGCCACATTATACAAACCACAAAGTACTAACAGCAGTGTTTCTATATATGGCTAGCTCCCAACCACCGGCAGGGTAATTGGGTCATTAAAATCTATGGCTTAGCCTCTGGCCTTCTACCCTAAAATCTCCCAAGCTCACTGGCGAAAGGGTAAGCCGGCGGCGGTAACAATTACATGTTAATCCCCAGTTTAGTTACCCAGCTTAGTCAAACAAAATGGCTGGTCACTACTAAATCCTCTGGTTACTCCAGAAAAGTATACCTGGGTGGTATTGGCAGGAAGCTAAAACCACCCATCACTCAAACACCCAAAAAAAAGCTTAGAGTGCTAACGCTCTTAAACTTAGGGTATTGCTCAACAATCCTCACACCCATGGACAAAACCCAACTACACCATACTTACTGGCATCAAATGCAAATCAACCATCTCTCCGCCCTATTATGGGAAGAATACATGAAAAACCCAAAGCAGCTTAAGCAAACGCCTGGGGTTGGTACTTCTGCAAGGCTACTGGTGCCAAGTCATTTCAGGCCTCCTCACATACAGGCAGTTTAGCTCAAAGTTATGGCGGTTACCTTCTGGGGCAAGGCTGCAAAGCAGGCCTCTACCTTCATGGGCAAGGCAAGTCATATCTGGGTGGAGGCGGCTGGGCTTCAAAGGAGTGTTTTGTCATACTCTGCTTTGACCTCAACTGCTTAATAGGCTGGCGGGGTACCTGCCGGCAATTCACCCGGGCAGTGTGCATATTCGGTTATTTGGCTTAACTTAAACCTCCAAAGTACTGCACTGGCCAAGGAAAAATATGAAGCCTCCAAAATGCTTAAGGGGCAATTACCAACAAGTGCCTTACCAAGCAACTAGCCAAAAAAATCATATAGAATAAAGTTGGCAACTGTTTACCAAGAAACAAAACAAAATTGGCGGTTAGCGCTCGGCTCAGCAAGCACAAAAACTGAAATAACCAACTTGGCTTGAAGCAGGCGTGCAAGTGCGAATCTATCGGATGCTACCACTTGCGTTAATAGCAATTAGTTACCAGTTTTAGGAGTTTGCCACCGCCAAAACGCTGCACATACATGCCAAATCAATATATAAAAGTTGTTCTCTACCTACAAACATGGCAAGGGTCACATGCGTTTTGGGGTTGGCTGACAACTTAGCATGGCAATGTAGGGCAAGGTGGGTACCAAATCTGGTTGGTGGCGGTAGCTGCTTTGGCATTGCTTCTATTAGGTATGGGCTTGGGCAGCTCAAACAAAGCTTTTTGCAAAGAGCTCCAAGCCATAAAACAAAAACTTGCAATAAAAACTACGGGAGGTTATGAATTTCTACATCACAAAGTACTAGTTTAATTAGCAACTAGTTAATTCATTACCCATTTAAGCACAATGGCTGGGTAGCTACCCATTGGTCTCACTTAGTTTCAAATCAAAATGCCTGTCATTCAGGTTATTAGTTTAGTCAATTTACTGTTGGGCTTAGTTACCGCTAGTACTTGCTACCTTGTCAGGGGTATGGTGGCTATAGGGCCACGTGGTAACTATCGAAGCGAGCGAGGAACACAATTGGGCTCTAGCAATGGCTTTTTGGCACGGGATGGGGCTTTCAACCGCCCTCTGCAACTTAGCATTCGTGAGGGTTATTTAATCACTGTTTCAGGGCAACATAAATAGCTACTTCCTCACATGCTACACATTCAAAGAAAACTTTGATTCTGGCAACCCACCTTAGGCTCTTCCTCTAGTTACCAAAAATTCTGCTAGTTGAAAATTACCAATTACTATAATATATAAAAATACAACACACCATATATTATAACTCTATAATGCAAATTGGCTCATGTATATTTTTAATAAATAAATGAGGCGGGCAAATTTAAACAGCTGGAAGTTAGCTGGACATTCAAAACGTACCCACTCTATTTAACCCACATTATGAGACATGCCTGGCGCAGGCATCTGTCAATGGGTAATTACAAAGAGGGCTAAATTCTAAACATCTACCTTAGTTACAAGTGTGTATATAAAATTTTAAACAGTTTCTAGGCTAAGATAAATAAAGCTTTCCCATACTCTGCAGAGCGCAATTCAATGCCCCCTGGTGAATTTTCTTGTAGTTTGGGGTGGGCTTATCTTCGCTATTCTTACAAACCACTATTCAAGCAAAAGCTTATACAATTTACCGTAAGTAGGGGCGTCCTTTGTTATTCGCTTGGCGCTGGCTGGCGGGAGCGCAAAACTAAGTGTTTAGTTACATGTTAAAGTTTGTGCTTTACTGCAAAACCAGCCAACCCATGGGGGTTACACCCCATGTACTCAAGAGCTGTTATATTTTACCTGGGAGGGTGGCTAGGCATCAGCAACTCAAGTGTGTGATGGCCAAAATCAGCGTTAATTATTCCTATAGAAACGTTATTGGAAAAACCACATAAGTAGGATATATTGGCGGGTTACCAGCATGTTCACCAGTATTTTATGAATGCCTACCAAAATTAACATTCCTCGCGTTTACTTCTAAGTTTACAGAAATACATTCTAGCGGACAACTTGCTTACAGCAATACCGAGGCCAACGCACCCATGGTGTTAGTGTTGGGCCAAAACGGTACAACTTATGGCTTCCTTTAGCTGCTACTAGTTAAAAAGGGGTTGTGGCATTTCAAAACGTTACGTTGGGACATAAGAGCCTTTCAGCAAGTGGCTTTAGCCCACGCAAAGCTCTGGCTACTTAGTCATTACGAGTTTATCCTTTATAAAGAAGCGCTGCAGTTATTAGCTAAATTCACCCTAGCAAAAGATTAAAGCTCTTTACATACCCCAAATGGGTAATGGTATATGGCTACCTTTTGGGCCAACGCTATCTATATGTATATTTAAAATCATATATCCAGGCAGTTATGCCAATTTAATAGTACCCCAATCAGGGGCAAACTACTGGTTACTGGCAGTTGGCAATGAGGGCAGGAGGGAATTTACAAAGAGTAATTGAAAGCCAAACAAAAAGCTTTAGTAATTGGCAACAACAATCATTATTCCTTCAACTATCAGGGCAAAATCTCAAGGGAAGTTTATAAATTTTTTGAAGTTTATCTCAATACAGTCATCTTCTTAAACTGAATCGCTCAAATTCTTTTTAGTTTATTCCTGGGCTTTGAGGGAACACACCCCTCTATTTCAAATTAGGGCTGCCCCTGTACTGGGTGGCATGCTGAGTGCCAGAGTTTGGAACGGGCTAAGTGCGTGAAAGCTCCTCACAGGCCCAAGACTCACCAATCTACAGTGCTGCACATACAGAGAGAAACATGGTAAGCTGAGCAGTTTGGCGTCGCCATAGCCACCTATGTGCTAATTCTCACCTAAGAAGCGACACCTTTGTAATACCTCCAAGGCTACAACAAGCCTTTCCGCACTTGTCATGGGAAATAAAATGCAGGCATACATCAAACATCTCACTAATAGGTTACCACATAGCGCAACTCAAACCGCAAGTGCTTTTAGCTATAAGCTCAAAACCAGGCAGCAAGTCATTGGTTGCTACTACCTAGACTCTCTCATACCAAGGGCTTATCTGCTGCTACCAGTTGGTACCTTTAGTGGTTGGTTAGGAATTTTAGTTAGGGCTTACATGAAATATTTAAAACTGGGGCAGGGCGTTAAGGGGTACCTTTATTTCTTTTGGGGGTTATCTGTTTTCATACAAAAACCAATTCCAAGCAGTTTTGGGGCAAAAAAATTCTGGTTTAGGGTAAGTCGTTTTTGTTAAAGGGGGAAAGAAGTAAACTATAAATCAGGCAACAAACATAATTCAACATTATAGGGGCCAATAATTTTGGCAACACACATATCAAGAGAAAGCCTAAAAAACCTAAATCCACTGCTGCCAAATCAGTTGAAAAACCTTGGCTTTTATAAAAAAATAAATAGAGAAATAAGATAAGATTAAATTATTTATTCTTATATTTGCAAAGAAAATAAATGAATACTTTAAAATATTAATGATATGGCAAAAAAGAGTAGAAAAGACATGAAAGCTCCATCCGTTAAATCAAATTTTTTACGTTTAAACATACTTTATGGGCTTAAAAGAGGGGGGCATTTTATCATAGGGGGGGCGCCTTTCCCGCGCTTAGCTCTGGTATATTACTTATTGCCATTATACCGGACGCTATCTGAGCAAAGTCTAGGGCGCAAATCGCTACTGGGCAACAGTGGCTGGCCAAGGGCAGCCACCAGTAGAAACACATTGCTGGGGCGTGGTACCCATTGAGATCAGGCTGCGGCTTTAGCTTCAAGGGCATGGCTAAAGGCAACCAAACGAAGCTCCTGAAGTGCAACCGAGCAAACCACCGTGGCACCCCAATCTTAACACTGCTGCAAACTCTTGTTGGCTCACCAACTGCAGTGCTTAACTTGGCAAGTAGCTATTCTCGGATGACAGTCCCCTCAAGTTGGGCCGAAATCTCATCAATCTTTGGTTATAATGGTTGGGTAGTACAAATGGTTAAACCAGGTTAACAACGTACCTGCTACCTTAGTCATTATATATAGGGCATACTTAAACTGCACCACCTCAACAGGCTAAAGGCATTGGCAAATTATATAGAGAACACTCCACTGGTATACCATACTACTAGCACTGTCAGTGTTTACCTTTAATTTTATCTCTTTATAGTATGTTTTCAATATATCCATATAATAATTCAAACTTGGCAAAAAATGGGTTATTAGAGTAATTATCCATAATGGCTAAACTTCTTTAAAAAGCAATAGTTACCAAATTCTTATTTTAATAAATTCGCAAAGTTTCATAATGCCTCATAATATCGCTAGGCAAACATCAATATATTTATGGGCTACAAATGCAATCAGCCTTTGTTCTGTGTGCACTAATGGGGCAGTTACCAATCAAACTCTATACAACGGTTGGGTACATATCTCCTGGTTGCTGGGTATGTGTATTACAAATCAATCTTGCTATCCTGGCCAGGGCTTACAAATAGGTTTGCCTGTTAAAAACAAATTCACCTAAGTTATTCCCAGAAATATCCTCCATTAAGTTTCATTATTTTTTATATTTAAGAAGGGTCATAATATCCTTAAAAGTTACTATTTATCAAAAAGTTACGTTAAGTATATGTTTAAATATTTGGGAATATCACTTAAATTTTTAGGGTATTTGCCTAGCAAAGTGTGTTTTGGCCAAGAAGCTCTTATTATTTTCAAGGGCTTTAAGCCCATTAAACTTGGTTAAACTTAAAAAGCCTATGCTTATATAATGACAAATATAGTAGAAAATAAAAAAATATGGCTTTTACCCACCCGATTATTCATAAACTATAAAAACAATGATGTGTTAAATACAAAATCCTACAATGGGTTATTTGGGAGGCTGAAGTATTCCTTGGGCACCAAAATTAAATACAAATGAATGGGCCAAATAAAGGCTTTTAAAATCATTAAGACACAACCACAAAACCCTATTTTGGGTTGGGGCTTTGGCAGTAGTTCACTTACTGGTAGGTAATCTCAGCCTCCCTTAATAAATACCAATCCAAATTAGGGATCAGTACAACTCTAGGGGCAAAAACAATTCAATATTGCCCAATTACAAAAAATATACCAAATCCATACTCAAGGGCAACCTTATAACAGAGTGTGACAACAAAATTATCAACCAACTCAAAACACATAAAAATGAGCTTGGTGTGCAGTGAGCTGGGACAGAGCTTTCCAGTAACAAATCAACTACGCAAATCATCATTGGTTACTGGTGTGGCTTTGCAGCTAGGGTTATCCCCTGCTCCTATCATGCTTCGTCAAGGGTTGGGTACCCGCTTTCAACTGGCGGCCGGGCGGGCGCGGGGCAATCAGGCGGGCGCGGCGGTGGCGGCGGCGGCCCCGGGTGGGGCGGGTAAATCGCGGCGGCGGCGCGGCGGGGGCGGGCAGCGGCTCCCGGCGGGGCGGGCGGGCGCGGGCCGCGGGTGGGCACTCTGCCGGTGGGCGGGCTGGGCAAACTTGCGTCAAAAGCCTGCATGGGCCTGCGCCAAATTACCCACAGGCTGGCTGAGGGCGCCAAAAACTCAGCCAGCACTGCCTCAGCAACTGCCGGGCCTCAAAGCTAGCGAAACCGTGCAAGCAAGCAAAAAGTTAATCTGCAATAATCACGTTATCTCGAGAGCTTTAAAAGTAGTGTTAAATTTCCCTACCTTTACTATCAACCACACAAACGGAGCTTTACCATAACAACCACAACTTACAAAAACACAAAAATTATACAACAAGCAAATCACTCGCGTCGCGTAAGTGTGTACCCTCAGGAAAAGCCACTGGCCGTTACTAGGGAATCGGATTGAAAGCAACGCTTCCCTCAACAGTTGCGCTGCCACAGGGTCAGCGCGCATCACAATCGACAAAACTGGCAGATAACTTTGTTTATGCCGGCTAGGTTTAACAAGTAGCGGGAGTTACTTCTCTGTTATTAGGTCACGGGCGAGCAAAAACCGTTATCAACTCAGCTCTCACTGCCTCAAATCCTTTACCGCTTGTTCTGGCAGAGGGCTGAGCTGCTATTTGCCTCAAAACGCATGGGCTATGGGCAGGACTGGCAGGCCAAACCCCCAAACTTACCAACTCACCATCCCACAGCCTGCCATATAAAATTTAGCTTTTGCTCACAGTAATCAACAATTCACACTTACGTCACCAGCTCAAACAGCGTGCCTCACGGGTTTCAGTGCTATTTTACCCTAGTACCCATGGTAAGAGGAAATTAGCACCAAAGGGATAATATTCGAAATACTTGGCATTTGGGCAATCTAACAACACATACTTACCATGGCGCGAGTGGCACTCAAACCCGAAATTATAGCAACTGCCATCAATATAACAAATGGTGGTAAAATGCCACTCGTAAACCTGGTTACTCCAAACTGTCAAATGCAAGTACCCAAATGGGAAAGTACTTCGGTTATTAGGTTGAAAACACAATCAAACCTCAATTAGCAGAGCTGCTACCCAAAAAGTGTTCTAGTTGGTGCACAATACCAATCCCAGTAGACAGGATTCAAAAACTCATATCTCTCAGTAGTTTCAATACTTCAAGTGAATATATGCTGCCCACCCTAATTTTTATGGGGAGAATAGGGTGAAAACTTTTAACAAAACTTTACACTTATCTCAGTGTTGTCATAGTACCTCAACTGAAGTAGCTAAAACGCAAATGCAGTTTTAAATCCTAAATTGGGCAACCCAACCCAAAATTAGTGTTGGCAACCATGGGTTAAATGCAAATAAATTCAATTATTCACCCAATGTAAAATGATGGCAAAACAGGGGGTAGAAGTCAAATCAACTGAGTACCAACTCGTGCATGGCAAGTTTTCAGCTGCTTAAAATGTTAAATTCCTGCTGGCAATAAATTAAACGCAAACAGTAGTGCTATCACCCGCAAACAAGCCAACGTGTAGCAAAGTTTGCCGCCGCCCATCCTGAAGCAAATTGCAACAAACAAGTACAAATTGCCAAAACCTGGCAAAAAGAGGGTGGCGTGCAGGAGGAGTAGTCAGCCAAAAAGAGGTGGGCGAGCAACAGAAAATACTACCAGTACGGCCATCCTCCTCATCAAGGGAGCGTCACTGGGGTATACTCGCTATGGTTAAAAGCAAAACTCTGCTTCAGCTGGCACAGCGTGCAAACCGCGTGCGGGTGCGTGTGCAAGCCGGGAAACCGGCTCAACGCGGCAGCGGCGCTAAAGCGCTGGTCGTGCTAGGGCTACAGCGGGAGGCCCACAAGAAATACTTTTACTTTACTATCATGTTTTGAGTTATTCGTTAATACGGTGAGTTTGGTTTAACATTGTAGCTCAGGTTTCTTTTATTTTCTAATTGTCAAAAATGATGGTTATATGAAAACCAAAAACTTAATCACCACACTAACTAATGGGTTATCTCATCAGTAGCTTTTGTTAGCGCTATACCAGTAATTAGCTCCGTGCTGGCAAAGATAACGGGCTCCTCTGGTAGTTGTCAACTCTTACCACAAACAAGGTTGGCAACTCGCGGGCACACTTGAGCAGCTTTATTCGCTACTGCCCGCAGCACCTGGCCGATTAGGGACCCGCAGGCCTACAAACTGGCAATTAAATCACCAAGTATTCCTTGGTGCAGTGGCCGGTGTGGGGGTTAAAGCCAACAAGGCATGCCAAACATCTTAGGCTGGGCTTAGCATTTTGATCCCACGTATGGCTTCACCCTCTCGCTTTAGTTTATAAACAAAAGAAGTTAAATAACAGATACAAGGGTCATCCCAATTCATTTTTTATATCAGCACGGGACGTTTTGGTACCAAAAAGAAGGGGCTTAAATTACCGCTAATCTTTTGTTTAACATTCTTTGTAGAATTTCTCAAAAAGGCCATCCCACACCCCATAGGGTGTTGGTAAACCAAGGCCTACCTAAGCCCATACGCCACACTCTCTCTCTCAGGGAATTCACCAAACCGCCTACTATAGTAGCGGGTGTAAGCTTAAAATTCCCCTGCCAGAACAGGGCAATTACTCCCAATCCAGGGGGCAAAACCATCCAAATTCCTTTATGAAGTTTGCACGTGGTGTGCTATTGCCCACCATAGTAGGGTCAGGCATAGATGGTTTAGCTTTAATGACGGCAAAGTGAGAATATACGAGCTTTTAGGGTATTATAAGGGTTAGTTTAGTTATTTTATGAAGCTACTATCACAAAATCTGGTTAAATTAACCTCAGGGATACATGCAAGCCAAAACCCAACCATAATCAGTTATCTTTTAAGCTCAAATGTGTAAGGCGCTTGGTTATTTGCTAATAGTTTAGTTGCTACTTGCCCAATCACCCAAAATAAACCTTAAGAGCCATAGCAATTTAGCCAACCTCACAATCAAGGAATCCTTTACTAGGGGCTAGCAGCTAAAAATATGCAGTTAATGCTATTATCGGTGAACTTACAGGCTAACAAAACCCATGCACGGCATCGGGGTCTGCCAATCCAAACGTAAATTAACCAAAACCCCAAAGCAAATACTCTATGAGTTGTGCAGGATCAATAGTAGCGAAATTTGATATTCAGTTAACGTGTCAAAGTGGTTAGGACAAAATCCTGCAACCCTGGATCCCTCAATAATCCGCCAACACTTACCTCCGTTATTTATTAAAAAGAGTATTTTTATAGCAAAAAATAATTTTAGTATATTTGCATAAAGAAAATTTAATTATAAAGGTAAACAAAAGGGTTATCGCAAATTTTCAATAAGTTAGTTATTCAAGTTAATCACCAACTCAATCAAGCAAAAATGGGATGGCATGCCTGGTACTTAATCAAAAACCCTTCAGGTTGACAAATACCACTAATTATACACCATACGCAAATAACACCCCTCAACTGGCAACAGCTAATCACCAAATGCTGGGTTATGCCCACATACAGCCTGAATGGTGGAATGAAACTACCCCTGTAGTTACTACTTAAATAACATTCCAGGGCAAACCCAAAAATTCCAACCCACCAACACCCTTTAAAAAATTTTAAATATAGCATGGGGACGTAATACTTAGGGAACAGGGTAACACCGAAGCCAATGGCCCCTTGGTAATCCCCCTCCAACATTGGCTTTGCTTTAGACTGGGGCAAAAACAACTTTAGTTTGCTTTTTAAAGTCAGTTTTGTCAGTTAGGAGTAGCCTTATAAATCCGCAACGGGTTTACATCAAGTTAGAATCGGCGAGTTAAATACCTTCAGTAACATCAAAACAAATTTCAAACTAGCAGAGGTTTATAACTCAGAACCAAATTCATAATCTTGGCTCAACCTTAGATAGGCTTTACTTTATTAGGGATTGTAACTCATCCAGTTAGGACACTGCTCCTTCAGCGAAGCCCACAAACTGTTTTACCCCTCTTCAGTTATGAGGGTAGGCTAAAACCAAAGCGGGGTTAAAGTAAAAACAATGGTTATGTTATAGGTAAATAAAACTCATTCCAAAAATCAAAATCTACAGGCTGAGGGAAATCTAAGGGCACCAGTTAACAGTGGTTTCTGAATAAGCTGGCAAACTTGGCCCTTAGAGCAACCTGGCCAATTTGGCCCCTCAGCTGCGTTATACTACCAGCAGGTTATAGTGGTAAATATCCTGGGGGCAAGCAAGGTTACCCAATACATCACAGGCAACATTTATTGGCAAATAAATATTGCTATTAAGACAAGGTAAATTAACTATCCTCCAAATTCACTTCCTATTATTAACCTTTAGTTAAATATAAAAAATTTATTCGATTTATTTTTGTAATTAAAATATAATGCTTATATTTGCAATAAGAAATCAAATTACTAACATTTTTAATATAGACGTTATGAAAAAGAATGAATCAAAGGTTTTAAACCTGTTTGCAAACCAGGCTTGTCAACAACTTGGTAATTAAAAAAATTCTATAATGCTGGTATTTTCTGCCCTGGCAGGTGCAAAAAAGTAATTGGTTACAGGCGCTCTGGAAAGCTGCCACTAATTTTGCCAATGCCAAATTGGTAGACCTCTCTCCAAAACCAAAACTTCCAAAAAAGTAAAAAAAAAAAAGGGTTGGAAAGTTTGTGTAACAACAAAAACCATCCATCATCGAACAGGTAATTTCTAATCGAAAGCTAAACATGTTATATCCCAAGTCTTGGTGAGCATACTCTTGCCTGGTAAATGAAGCAACAAACTTCAAATCAACCTTACCACACCCTGCACAGCTGTTATCAAATTAGGACCTGGGTAATTGGCATATGTTGTTATTATTGGGGCTCTTTGTAGCAAGCCCTCAAAACCAGGTCAAGTTTTGCCAAACCTTTACAAACTAGGCTGCCTGGCATTACCACATCTCAATTCATACAAAATGGATTACACTATCTTCTCTTGATAAAGTATGCTTGTTAGGCAAAGTAATTGTTAGAATCAAAAACGAAAGAAAGTCCTATCTAATCCAACATTCACTTGTTACTCCAAGTGTTGTTGTTTCTTTATCGCTTTTATTGATTATTATAAATACTGATAACGCAGGGTAATTTCTTTTCAGGGTTTCTTACAAACCTTTTCATTCAGGTTATTGCTTTTAGGTTAAACTTAGAAATATTCATTACATAATCCTAACAAAAATGGAAAACGAAAAAAGTAACACTCAGTTATAACGTTACTTTTTGGTTGTGGCAGCAAATATCAGTATAAATCTAAATATCCCCAAATAGAAACTAAAACACAGGCTATCTATGCAGTAATTAGTAACCAACAATACACCATCTGGGGCATGCCATCAGGGTGCTTGGTAAATTTGTATTCTAAGCACAATCCGGTAGGGGCTGGAAGAGCTTGGGATCATTAGGGTCAAATCCCTTACTATAAAACAATACCCATATAATCGTTATACACAAGATATACCTATATATACAAATTGTTTAACCAAAAGGAAATACCCCAAACTACCTACTACATAATACAGGGACACTCGGCTTTCATGGTTAATATGCTCAATTGCCTAAGTGGTTAATTTTCAAATTTAGTTACCTGGCCGGCGCCCACATTGCTTATTTATTACCAGTTACCCAGTGAGCAATCCTTAAGGCAATTTCAGTTTAGTAACATACACCCTCTCTACAGGGAGGTAGGAGGTTACTTATTTCAAATTACAGATGAAAGTATACCTCGTTTAATAATCACAAACTAAATCTCATATGGTTAATCAATATGCTAAAAATTATTTGTGCCAAATGGTAATTAGTGGCTTGATGTTGGAGGCTTTTACATCCAATTAGTGTAGTACTTCTAGGGCTACTGCCAAAACCACTAGCCAAATTTGGGTAAGGGCGTAAAGTACGGTAATACATACTACCATCATTTAAATAGCTTAGATTCTCAAAACCAAAATTTGGCTAACTTGTAATCTTCAAAAATGAACCACAACCCGGGAAATTAGTAATGCCTTTTCGCTACCTCATAGCCTTTGCGCAAAGTGTTATTCCCCAAGTGCTTCGAAATTCAATCTGAGTAAAAGTTGGGCTAACCACAAATCAGATTAAACAAGTACAAAAACCTTACAACCATAGCAGCAAACTATGGTTAAGTAAATCAAGAAATTCGCATGAATAAATTTGGTACAGATATAAACTTTGCCTTAATATTCCCATCACTGGGGGTAAAGAATTTAGTCATTCACGCAAATCTCCAACTCTAGTAACCTTTTAATTTATCAGCTGGTTATATATATAAGTGATGTATTTCTACAACCTATCTTGACTCCAAGAGCAGGCTTCGGCTTTAGTTCAAGTGAAGTGAGGAGGAAGCCTCAAGATCAAAAATCATTTCACGAGAGCTCAAAAGCAAAATGATAGCAGGTCTCAGTACCTGCATACTACCGCAATGACATTAGATCATCAGTAACCCGGCCGAGTAACTTCTGCAAAGTACACAACCGCTACTACAATCAATGAGCTATGAAGGGTTACTGAAGTATTGCATGGTTATCACACCTTATGGCATCACATTACCTGGCTACAGCGCTAGTATAGCGGCACAAACCGGCCACAGCGGGTTATTTATGAGGCAGTTTTGGCCGCTTGGGTCATGGCGGGCGTGTTAGGGGGCTTACCTCAGTGTCGCTAATGAACAACTAGTTATGGTCTTTGGGAAATCGTTATGGGGTCAGCTCTCACCAGCTAATACTCCTCTGGTAATCTCGTAAACACGCTACGCTTGATATCCTCCGTTCGGGCTAAAGGGTCTCTCAAAATTAAAAGCCTAATCCTCTGACATCTCTGCAAATCAATAGTTACGTTAATCTTACTGGGGTTACTACAAAATATCTTTGCCCAATTTAATCAACAGGGACAACGCAACACAAGCAAAAATGCAATCACTAGTAAGACGCTCAAAATCGTTATTAATCAGCAGCAGGTATTAAGCAAACCAGGGGTTTTCAAACTATTAGTGCTAGGTGAGGGCATTGTCTCACACTGGGTTGAAGCCAAGTTACTAAAACAAGTGAGTACCAGGAAAAGGGCTTCAACCCAATAAAAGAGGTTTTAATGCAAAACCTTATGGCTATAAGGTTTGCTCTCTCATTCTCCCAGTAACATCATAACTACGCAAATCAAAATGTGCTAGAGAAATTAGGGGCTGGGTACCCAAGTTTTATATCAATATAAAAACTTTGGGTGTGCAAGGGTTTCATTTGCATCTCACCCCTTCAAATAGAAGCCCCCATAGTTTTATATCCTGGCTGCATATTTAAAAAGAAAGAATTATATTTGCATATCAATTTTAAAATAGACAAAAATATGGAACTACCAAATCATCTTTACAAAGAATTGAAGTTAACAAGGTTTTTAATTAATACATACTTTAAATTAAAACCAACTATACTGTCCAGTTATGGTTAGAATAATATGATAAATCATCTATACTATGCTTGCCAGGGTTATGGGGTACCAAATCAATAAAAAAATTTCAAAAAAGGAAAATATACATTGACTTTACATTTTAATCACATGAACTTATTTAGGGGGTATGTTGTAGTAGTAACTCATTGCTATTAAAAATGGCAACTTAGTATTCAAATTGAGTAATACTCATATCAATGCTGCTTATAATACTTCGGGCACATTAAATCGGTTAAGTACTGGCGAATTATATTTCGGTGTATAACAAATCGGAAACATTATGCTATATACGACATAGTACCATCATTGCTGGTGTTATAGCGCGCCCTGGTTTTCAGTTAGCCCGGGGCAAACTGGCTCATAATCAGTTTCACTTTTGGATTGCTACCAATGCCGGTTATATCATAGTTTTACCAAAAATTTTAGGCTACCAGTTTTAAAAAATTTTTAGTTCGCGTGGTTATCTGCTTGCAGAAATTGGGCAGGCACAAATTAGCAGGGCTTGGCTCAAACTACCTCGCAAAACAATGTTATTTAGTACCCTCTTGGTATAAGGCCATATGCTCACCATATGCCATATGTTGGTTTAGTTAGAAAAAAAATAAAAACAATAGTTAGTAACATAATCAGTAACCTCAGTAACTAGCTTGGTAGCTTCTTTACCCAAAAGTGTCGACTAATATAAAATAGGGCAAAGTTTTGCCTTCAGGGCGCAAAACATGCCTCAGCAGTGCAATTTTGCCAAATTGCTTACCTCATTAGCCAAAAAGGGAGGGATATTGCTGTTTTTAAAGCTCTCACCATCTCTCTAGTTATTAACTTGCAGCCATGGTGGGCGTATCTAGAACACCAAATCAGATAATATTTCAAACATCTCAATTCAGTAAACCCTATAACTTTTACAAAAACTGGGAACTATGGGTATTCTCTAATATCCTGAGTATAAGCTTTCCAAATAGTTTTAGGGGTAGTGGCTGCCAATGAAAAACCTCCGTTAGGGGTGTGCAGGGTCATGGCTATAGCAATGCCCAACACAGGCATCAAGGGAGTTATGGGTCAGCCTCTAGCCCCAACTTTAATCCAACAAAAGTTTTAGGGAACCCACTATGGTAGGGGTCGGCACAAAAATTCTCCTGTGGGTGGCCTCCAGCAGTTAGCTACGCAATTGCCCAGGTTACTTTCATACGCCAGGCTACACAAAACATGACGTCTCTCAAGTTGATGCTCATCTATAAGGGGGCAATACCTGAGGTACAAACTCTATAATACAAAAACTTGCTTATAACTGAGGGGCTCACCACCAGGCTACTGGTTTCTGCTAGTTAGCATTGGTAGTGTGTGCTATATAAAAAATACCCATTAGTCAGGGTAATTAGCCTCACCCAAAGGGCTTCAATCACATTAATCCTCACACCCTTTAGTCACAACCATACCCTAGCTGGGGTTAGCTTTTGCTACTAGCCTTACCTCACTGGCGTAACTCAGATATCTCTCACATACCCACAACACTTGGGGATGTAACGGGGCTTAGGCGGTAACATTCCCCGAAAGGCCAAGGAATTAGTTAGGGTCAAAACCCACATTGGGATGACCAGTTGCTGAAAAAACACAAAAGGCTTACTTACCCCCAAACTCAGTTTATCATATTACTTACCAAACCAAAGTTGTTTCCACATGGTTATTTAAAACGCAGGGTGGGGCATGGTTTGGTTTTAATGGGCAGCAACCCCTTTGAACCCAAGTGAAGCTCAATCAAGAGGGGTTTGCATACTCTGCCAACTCCCCCCAATTACCTTAATACTGGGGCAAATAGCTCTAATCCACTGCCTTCTTGTTGCTATACACATCCTCAGCCTCCTTAAAAATAAAATAGATATATTTTTCTATAAAAATAAAAATGCTTATATTTGCATATCATTTTAAAAATAGACAAAAATATGAAAACGAACTCAGTAACTTACAATCAAGTTAGGGTTAACCAATCAGGTAAGAAGCCACAATTTCTTAGGGGCAAATCTACATTTAACTTACTTATAACAGGTTAGTTTTCCAATTTCCTAATGAATTTTAATCAAACTAAGGGTTACAAAACTCAATTGCTTAAGTACAATCAGGTACAAATCTATGATACTACCTATTATTCTTTCATTTCAATCAACAACAACTGTCATACCAATCCCTAATAAGGGCTAATTACATCTGCTGTAGCTTCAAATCTATGGATGTCAATTTGTCATGGTCATGGGTTATCATTCAATCAACTCGATAGAAACAACTGGATTTTCCAACTTAATTTCTCAACAAGATGGCCAAAGTTATAACGTTAGCCCCATTAGCCTGCTCGGCACTCCCTCCACGGTTACTATCTTTTGGGGTTAGTTTGCCGTTGGTACTTTATTTCAATCACTTTACACCAATGCTATATAGTTAACATAAAACCCACCCCTGTGGCCGGCTTAGGGCCGGAAAATCTTTTTTAACTCTTGCAGAAGTTATCTAGGGGCTATTTTGCTAATCTTATGCAAAAACTTATTTAATATCCCCCAAAACAAATGGTTATATGCTGCACATGAATTAAAACAACTGCTACCTTTAGTTTAAAAACCCTATTGAATTGGTTTACCAGGGGTTGCCTCTAAATTAAATAAGCTCTTGCAAATCAATACTGAGCCATATACCAATCCCCCAATCAGTTTTAATATACCCTGTAGTTTTCAAACACTAACATCTGGGCTCCCTTAATTATTGCATATTTAAAATATTATTTCTATATTAATTATTGCATATTTAAAATATTATTTCTATATTTGCATAAGAGAAAAATAAATATAATTATTAACCGACCTGAACGAATTCACAAAAACTTATTTTTATGACAACTATTAACAAATCTCAAATCACATTATGAAGTTTATTTTATAACTCTATGCTTTTATTTACACTGCTCAATCAGTTTAACAAATCTCAAACTATAATCATGCCATGAAATCCCTCAATCTCCAATTCCGAAGTTATCCTATAGGGCTGGTGGTGGCAAAAAAAAAAAACCTACCGTAATCATGCTTTTAACAACATGGTAATTCATTAATTCCTCATTGGTAACATCACCCAAAGTAATCTCAAACCCCAATCATCAATAAGAGAGCTCAAACTCACAAGGAAGGGCTCATCCAGGTACATTTCAATGATGAATCCCTTTTCATTATCATTACTATGACAGGGCAATATTAACAAAACCCTCTGGGAGGCACTTAAAACACCTCCCAGAACCTCCCTATTTATAAAAATAAAAGTAGTTATAAAAACAAGTTTAGAAATAATTTTGTATATTTGCAATGAGAAATATTTCTCAAATAATTTTAATATAGACACGTTATGAAAGAATTAAAAAATTTAGAGGCCATCCGGGAACTGCTTGCTTTTCATCCCATTTATACTTATGATTACAGCGATGGTCTTTATATTAACAAGGAAGCTACCAATATCCAGGTTTACTCAATCGACTTAGAGGATGAACCTTTTGCTGCTTATATCTCAGGATATATCATCACATATGCTTCAGGGGTTTCTCAAAAAACTTCAAAAACATTATTTCTCACATGGACTTAACAAAGCAATGTCAATACCAATACAGGGCTATTCACCCCTCACAGGGGGTTTTATCTTATTCAATCCTTCACCAACCCCAGGGAACATCAGGGGCTATATCACAAATCACTCAAAAACATCTCCGGGAATTTATCCAAGGCTGAGTAACAGGAAGAGTGATATCCCAATATACCAATATCTACAATGATATCGAAAAATGGGAATCAGACCACAGAGAAACAGAAATTTTTCAACAACTTCAGGGTTATCAATTGCTTTAACCACCAAACAAAAATCACCATGGTTAAACTTTATATAAATTACTTAACGTTAACAAATAGAAGAGTTTCTGTGCCCAACTTAATAAATAAAACCAGTACATCATATCCAATCACCCAATACAAAAAGGAATCAGATGAAATACAGGTAGTAACTAACCTATTTATTTGCCAAACCAGAACAGTTACCATATCCAACTATCTGGGAATTATCCAGGGTGGGGAATCTGGTACCAAAAAGTTTCTAAAACCAATGGAAAATCTATCCCTTACTTAAAAAATATAATAAGTTCTTCTTGCCCAATAAATCAATGAAGAGTTATACCTTATATCCACAAGGATTCATATCAGTAATTGCTAAACCCATAAACAAATAACATTATATTACCGGTAACTTAAACATATCTTAGACTCATTACCTTCATACATAACAGGCTTTTGTAACTGGTTAAAAACTTAAAACTGCCACGTATCAATAATAAACAAATCTTTAACTTTCAGTGTGGCCGGTAACTCTCAACAAAATGGAAAAAAAGTGTTAAACTATTTACCCTATTATTTATTTCCACTCTATCATCAATATGTTATCTCAAATATATTAAATTACTATTTTGGTAAAAATTATTAAATTTATCAAAAAATATTATAACCTATGACACCATACATCAAAAACCAATTAATCAAACTATGGACCATCCCGAATGGCTTTAACGATATGCTCATCTCATTATAACAACTTGGTAACCTCATACGGTTTATTCAGCAATTATTTATCCCATACAACTAGGGCTACTAAAAACACCAAAAATAGTTACATACCATTCAATGGTAACCCAAACCGGCGCTCCTTACCAAATACCCAGTATCCTACAATATATCTCCTGCATATCTCTCTTCACATTAGTTAAAACCAAAGTTTAACCCTCAACTCAACTAATATCATGGAACCAATCATAACAATAAATGATTACCCAATCGGATGGGAATGGCTAGACAAAGTACCTCTAGAGGACTTTAACTGGCTAATCGAAATATTCTCTACCATGACCGATAATACTGATACTTATGACTTTGCTACCTTCGATAAAGAAGCAACTAATGGAACCTCATCCAAGTAATCGAAACTATGGGAAAGCAAAGCTTTCAGCTCACTTCAAGAATGAGGGATTGCTTATTAATCCATATATCAAGCGCATGTCACTACATAAGAGGTGCAAATGCCCACATATCATCCTCAGAATACAGTGGGACTCACTTCAATTCATTAACCAACAACTACAAACCATGCCAACATCAGTTAGGCCTTAGTTATTGGCCTGTCTCCCGAAACCACCACCCACTACCAGGCTTCTTGAGGGGGGGGGCTTAAGAAATCAACTTAATACCCACCGCTTTACCCCAAACAAGCAACAAACCCCTGGCAAACATAGTTATCTACATGGCATTAAAAGTTTGTATCCCCAAGTTAAACCCAACAGGGTATAACCATAATTGATATAATATCACTACCATGAACATCCTCTATCACATAATCCGAATAATCCTATCCGTAGGAACTATCCTCATCCTAATACGAAATGAGGATATCTACCAAGCCCACAAGCATACCCACCCAACAAATAAAATAAGGTATATCATCTCACAGCTAATAATCCTAACCCTATACACCTCATCACTAATCCTGGTATCCTACACATATAGGATTATACTAAGATACATATAATAATACTAAAAATTATGAAATCACTAATTCTACTCATCGCATCATCTGTTTTCTAATCCTGGGCCGAGAGTTTCACCCAACAAACAAATTCATCTAGGGGATAATTTAATCGTAATCCTTTTAGTATATGCCTTCACAATAGTTATACCCATCAATAAATACCCACAAGGTACCTGGAATAAATACCGGGTACCTCCCACACCACCCAACACAAAAACAAAACAAAATCATACTAACGCTAACTAAGGTACATAATATAATATCTACCTATCACCTCTATAACTAATATACCATCTATTAATATAATAAGACCTAATACATATATCAGTGTTAATTGTTGGCTTTTTGGGCTTAGTTAAACAAGGTTTTAGTTAACTTTAAACTTACTATACAAAGCCACTCAACTCACTATATAGCCACTATACCATATAGTCTCTACTACACACCCTTTAAAGGCAAACTCAAAAAAGGTTTAAATGTGTTACACAAAAAACTAAATTAATTATTTCAAACTAATGCCATATACCCCTTTAAGAGTATTATATTATAGGGCTGCATCTGGTGTTAATTGGTTATTATATAACAATAGGCATAATATAGTTTGTTTATGAGTTAGTTGGTAGTTTTTTAGTCACACAGCTCCATTAATAAAGCCATCACCAATTAGTTTGGCTGCCTTCACCAATTATTATTATATATGTATTATATAATACATATAGTTTGGGTTTAGCACAGGTTTTGTTAATCAAGGTTAAATTATTTAAGTTTTTTTAATATTTAAATGGCTTTATATTAGTTTTGGTATTCTTTCATATATATTTAGTTAATATTCCTAGTTAACTCTAAGTTGTTAATTTTGCTTAGTTATTTATATTAGTTATTAATTTTGCTATTCTAGCTAAATTTTATTTGTTACCTATTGCCTAGTTTCATTAGTTTTATTATATATATATATTAGTTTATAGTTGGTAGGTTAAATGGTTAATCTCCATTCATATTTGGTACTAAGTATAAATATAATTGGTACTTTTAATAACCTATTGGTAGCAATCAGTATATTGCATAATTAAAATAAAGTCTTTATATTTGCATATCAAATTTTAAAAAAAATACTAATCAATAAAATTTAAAAATTATGGATACATTAAAATCTACCTCAATCCTTGCTTTAATCATTGCACGAAACCCTTATCACATTATCTCTATTCATTCCATGCCTGAGCCACATGCTCAATACATATAATTAAATTGCCAAGGGTACCCCAACTATGGGTAAATATCCATTCTTCACCAAATGCCTAGTTATATACTTATTCCGTTGGTAAATCCCCTTTAACTCACCCAATAAATCCCAAATCAAATACTTGCCTCAGGGTTGAGAGAGTAATACCAATCACATTTTCATTATAATAAGTAACTGGGGCATGGTTACTCTACGGTGCAACCCTTATCCTTGAACAGGAAAAATACAAACCATTAATCCTTATTTCAATTACAACATTATGGGGCTGTTTCATTGGTAACATGAACTACTATTATTACATTACTTGCTCATAACCAAACTCTTTACGAATGCCAACAAAAAATATCAACCTTTAAAAATCCCTAATCAAAATGAACTCCAAATTGTAGGGTTTTAACTTAACTTAGTTACACCTAAGCTCTCAGGTTTCAACTTAGTTACCTGGTTTTTTACTATTGCTTAACTTAGTTTGTTTCCCTCAGTTTTATCCCAATCTCTATTTTACCATAGCTCCCTATATGGTTTTTGTTAATTAAATTTCAATAGTTTTTATAGGGTTAATAATAATATAGTTTAATCGGTTTTTACCCTTTATCACCTTAGTTCATTAATGGTTTCTTCAATATACAGTTATATAATACACTCTCAGGTTAGTTAAGTTTGCATATTGGGGCTATTCCATATACATATCATATATGCCCACTACAAAGCGTGCGAAGATTTCCCTTGTGAACCTCCAAAATTAAGTGCAAATATTAAGTGCACAATATTTTCTATTTATGAATTTTTCACAAAAAATAATTTTGAAAATAAAATTATTCATTTTCTCAAAAAAATTTTTCTTGAAAATGTTTGTAGATTAAAAAATAAAGTCCGTATCTTTGCAATGTGAGAAAAACAAAGCGATATTTGAATGAATTTTTAATTAAAACTTTTAAGAAAATATTTTTCTAAAAAATTTTGTAGATTAAAAAATAGTTCTTATATTTGCAATACAGAAATGAAACAAATACTACCTTATTAGAATAGTTTAAAAAGTCTTGAGGGTCTATTTGAAAAGGTAAAAAAATAATTAATAATAAAACTTTCAAGCATTTTATTATGAAAAGCAAATTAATAACGTGAATGTAGAAAAGCAAGTGCAAACGCAAAAGCAAATAGTTTAATTGCTTTTAGACGTATTGAAAAGCGTAAAAAAAAAGAAAAAAACGCGGGACTTTTCAAAACGTCTTTAGGGACAAAAACAGAAATTTACAAAAAAAGAACTTTTTGAGGGTGCAAACGAAAAGCAAATCAAATCGTTACGCAAAAAGTTCAGAAATGTAACTTTCAATTTTCTTTCCACGATTGAAAAAAATGCAGATAACACAAAACTCATTGAGCGATTTATAGCCTTTTATAAACAAGTCTATACGCTGAATGATTTTTCATTTAATTCTATTGCATCAGAAAATACAAAAAAGAAGAAAAGAAAGCAATTCTAATAAAAAAAAGGGATTGAAATAGTGAAAACTCTTTGAAGTAAAAAATAAATCAGAGTAGGGAAATATTTCCCTACTCACTTAAAAATTAAATTCTATGTTATTAAATATATTTTTATTTGTTGGTGTAATTTATTTAGCCATTCAATGTTATAGAGACTTAAAAGAAATTTTGAAAGACAATAACGAAACATTTGAAGATTGCGAAACATTTGAAGAAGATTGCGAAACATTTGAAGATTGAAAGAAAGCAAAGGGATAATAAAAATGTTTGTCCCTTACTTTTTATTTTCAAATGTTAAATTTAACGGAAATCAGTAGTCCTGCTTTTTTAGTTACCAAATTTTAATTGCTATAGGGGTATACCTGGTTAAATACCATTTTAGTTACCACAACTTTGTTTTTCGCAGCATTGCTATGCCCAGGGTATCCCACACCACACATGCCCACATAACACACAGAGAAACCAGAGAATAAAACATCCCTGGCTCTCATCCACCTTATCCCTCTGGTAGATTACAATATCAAAGTTCTTTCTATAAACCAAAAACTTTATAAAATATGGAAGAAAAAACATTATTCAAACTAAGATATGTAAATTACAAGGTTAGGGTTACAAAGATCTTCAAAAAGTGGTATACTGCACCTACCGCTATCACTTCCCAAAAGTAAATCAACAAATGGTAAAAAGAGCTTTCAACCTCTACACCCTCTCTAGCTACTTTAGCCTTCCTCCGAGCTGTTTTTTACTTGAAGTTACCGCTTTGGGGGGCTTACTTAGAAAGTGTACCAACTATTCAAAAATACTGTTAGTGGTTAGTGCTCTACTACTTAGTATTTTCCCAAGGGAATTTAATAACAAAAATCAATCTCACAGTTAAACTCAAACTCCAGTAACCCATCATGGGCTACATAAACTGGCTTTTCAAACCTCACCGCCTTTAGTTGGTTAATGCAGTATACTGCCTCAAAACTCATGTATGGGATATATTTAAAGGTTAGTATGGGCTCTAAAAGTTTGTAACTCCATGTGAAGTGCCCTCACATGCAAAGAGTCATCCGCTGCCCTCAGCTGAAGTTACTCTGAAACCACATGGCTCATCCCTACCGCTTTATCAAGGGATCAAACTGGTTTACCGCAGTAGTTATCTTCAACCTGCATGCTAACTTAGTTATACCAGTTAACTCAAACTACTGATTTCAAACTACGATTTAAAAATTACAATAAAAAAATAGTTAAAGCTCAACCCCAACACCACCATTGGGGTGGGTGGGGCAGGCACAATCAGGGCAACCAGTATTGTTATATACAATCTTTAGATTACAGATTCAATATGGAGGCACCTTATGGATAAGAGTCATATAAGTTCTCATACTTTGTTGTTAAGTGCAATTTCAAGAAATAACTTTGCCATTCAAGTATTAATCCTCAAATAGGCTGTTTATTCTCCCCTGCGGTACTCTTGTCACATATAGCCAAAGCCTCACCTGAGTTACCTAAATTAGTTCTATAGCCTGCTTTTTAATTCACATACCAGGCTTTACTCAGTCACTCCACATACCCAAAATATCAACTAAAGTATATGCAACAGAATACCTATGCCAAGTACTAGTTAGTTAATATAAGAATTTGGCTTTAGTTATTTCTGGTAAAAGTTTCTTCGTTATTTTTATCTTCTTTCTAGAATCATACTTCTATACAATATGAAAAAAGGTAAGAATAATGAAGCAGGCTATTAATGTAATTAGACAAGAGTTATTATCTCCCACCCTTGCATTGTGCCCCATATAATCACTTATCGCAAAAAAAAGGGAATCTCATAGTTAACTTTGCTTTTTAGTTACTTGCTTAATAGTTAAATCAAATAGTTAATACCAACCATGTCATATATAAATAATATCAAGTAATCCTTAGCAATTGGCAACAACCTAAGTTAAACCTTTTTATTGGTAATCAATATAATGGTTAAACATATTGTTAAATTATAGTTTAATACCAGTAATAATGTGCTTCTCTTTGGTTATTAAAGCACAATCTTGTTGTTTTCTTATCAAATTCAATCATCATATTAAAATTCGTTATCTTCTTCATACCCTTATTTCCTAAAATAGTAATTTATATTTTCTCTTAATCGAGGGAATAAGTTTCTGTTATGGGTAATACCTTCTCATTCTCTTCCGCTAATAGGGTAATCTCCCCTTTTGCCCATCCAATCTTAAGAGTATTATCAAATAGCTTGCAACTTTTACCTTTCATTGTTTCATTGCAAATCCACCCTTCTTATCAATGGACTCTACTGTTACCTTCTCTGTGATGGATCTTCCTGATAATACGAAGATAACTTCATCACCTTCTTTGAGCTTTTTAGCTTCTTTCTTTTCTTTTTTCATATCTTTATTTATTAAGAATTTTTCTTTATGCAAATATACGAAATTATTTCTTATTTATTGCATTATCTATTTTATTTTTTATAAATTCATAGGCTGCCCTGTTAATCCTCTAGTTATTTTGTTATTCCTTTTGGTAAATATTCCGCTTTACTTTAAAAAGCATCTCTTTGGTGTTTCTGTTATAGCTGCCTTGGGTTATTTATTATAACGTTATGGAGGAAGTTTCTCTCTTTGTTTTTTCACAATAACCCAGAAGCTTACTGGTTTTAGTTTTAGTTTTTTTAAATACCACCAAAGTTAGGGAAGGTTACCATTAAAATACTTCCCGGTACTCTAGTTTATCCAATGAATAATCAGTTAATTATGGTTAATTTTCTTCTCTTTCTGTTTTTTATCATAGTTTATCATTAAAAACCAAAAAGTTACATTTAAAAACAAAAGTTTTTTTGCCAGCCTGGGGGAATTTAGTTTTCATCAATTCCTCTAAATTAATTAGGTTTGCCACATATCTGGCATTCATTTTTCTGTCCATATTGCATTATTTTTTGTTTATATATATAATAAACTCAAACATCCTAAAAAAATGAAGTTTAAAATAATATTTTCAAGCTTACAATATTAACCACAAAATCTGTTTGGGCAAACCAACAGGCCAGTACCTTGCCACTGCTTAATGAACCTGCTCTATTAAAGTTTGCTCAATTGTTTTGCTAAGTGGCATTTTTGCTTAAGCAAATTCTCAAATTCTCGGCTCACATTACCGCAATACATGGTAAATTCCTTGGGTTAGGGCTTAGGTTTTTACCTTTAGAAAATATTCTTACTGGCATTTCTTCCCCAAAATGGCAAATCGGGTTATTTGGCTACACAGTATAGAATCAATTAGTTTGGGCAAAGTACTGGCAGGATGCGTATTGGCTCCCGCAGCCTAAGAGCCCTAGGGCTTGAAGCTCAATCACAAACCCTGATGCAGCAGGCTCACTCAGCCTACAGAAAAGCCAATCTCATGCAAATCAACTAGAACTCATATTACCATAAAAAACTGTTGCTTAGTACAATCCTGGGGCAGTACTGGTTTGCTTTTACAAAAATACAATACCCGGCTGGCGCTAGGGAATGCCCATACCAAAAACTATAAATGCCACAAAATTTCTGGGCAAGGTTTATAAAAGAAAGCTCATTTTAACAGTTTTACATAAAAGTTATTCCTTTCCCCAGCTTACAAAAGTTAATTACCTTGAGGATAACAACCTTCCTTCAAACACAAGTTAGTAGCAAACCCTATGGCATCAATCATGGACGCTATTCATCAGCTACAAACAGGGTTGGATGCAGTTATAGTAGCTTTTAGTACTTGCTACCTGCATACCTGTTTATCATTCGTTATATCCCTTTGCTGGTAGTTGGCTTTCACTTTTGGGCTCTCTCACCCTTTGTTGTTATCAATACCCACTCATCCTGCTGCTCATTGTCAATAAACAGGGAACGGGGCAAATCATGAAAAGAGCCTCTGGGCAGCCCCACAAAGCAGGCGGGTCATCTAGTTTACTTGGGTACTGCAGCCTACTCTGCCTTGGGCTGTCACACAAAATTGAGGGAGCCAGGGCACGTAAAAACCAAGGTCATTGCAGCGGTACTAGGTCGCACCCCTGCTCCCCTTGAAGGGCACTGTTAAATACAAGGTAGTCATTCCACACCTCTAGGCAACAAATAAATTAAAATTTTGGGCATACCGCTTCTAAGCGTTTTTGCTATCTGGGTAATTATGAAGAAGCATACCATATCAGTCTGCTGCAAAGAAGTTTCAGCCATTGGGGCTTATCTAAAGTCAGAATGTAGTTAGCAATCCTGGGCATAAATCAAGAAGTTTTAATCTAGAAATAAATGCATCAATACTGTTATAAACCCATATTTTATAAAATCTACCATACTGCCAACACTGCTTCCTGGTGGGCTTTTAAACATTCAGTACTATAAATTACAATTTTTCAATAAAAAATTAGTTTTAGCTTCACAAACTCTTTCAATCGGTAATTATTACTCATCATTAGCATGTGTGCATTGGTAAATAAATACTTAATGCTTTATGGTTATTTGTTAAAAACTCCAACAACTACTAGAAATTTACTTAAACCACTCACATTCTCTCAGAAAAATAATACCAAATCAGGTCTCACGAGGCCAAAAACTCTGCTACGCAGTGGCTGGTCGGGAAAGCCTAGGGGGCGGGCAATCTCCCCGCCAGCCAAAGCGCGGCCATAAGCCTGGGGTTTGTGGGCTTCGGGGCGGGACAAAAGGAGCCGGTTTCATCAAACCGCAATACTTCCAAAGAGTCATTGGGGCTGAGTGGCAAACCTCCCTAACTCTCAGCCTGGCAATAATGAAATTGCTGGCTACCCTTGGGGGATCGGTACTGGCAGCAATTATGGCTCCTCATACCAAATTTACCTTCACAAAAAATGAAGTATACTGTAGTGGCTTTGCAAGGCTACCATTAATATCTTCAACAAGTTGTTACACAATTGCCAATTAAGTTTTAGTTTATGTCAAAAAATGCCTCAAAAAGTACAAAATATCTATAACCTAGTTTTCTGCTTTTATACAAGCTCTATATATAAGGTTTCATGCCTAAATATAAGGAGCATACCATGCTATACTCATATTTATCTATTAAGGTAGTTTATTCATATATCATATCGTAAGTAGTATATTTGGATATTATCTCACTTCTGTTATGTTAATCGCTTGTTAGTCAGGGCATTATCACAAAGCTGTACTATTTCAATTTTTCTAAACTTAATACATCAATTAGGATGGCTAACGCAAGTCACCCACCAATAATAACACAACAACATTACTGTTTTCTGGGTTATCTATCAATTTACCAAGGCGTTTAGCTATTAAACCAAAGTCACTTTTTCAATTGTTTTCCACATCATTGTCACAAACTTGTTCCAGTTAGGGACGCTATTGGTTGGTAGTTAGGCTGGCAAATTCACTCGGGTTATGGCGCTACTTCGTAATGCCTTGCTTATGCTACTTGGGGCTTACTACTACCTTGCCTGTGGGATCACAAACTTTCAGTGGCATTCCCCCAAATAAAGGCCTGGTCAAACTCAGGGCACAGCTATGCAAAACCCTTCAAAACCAGGGGGGGGTGTGTATTTCTAAAAAATACCAAACCAGTTAAAAATCTTAGCTCATGGCAATAAGAACAAACTCCCCTTCCTGGCCCCACTGGCATGCTCATCAGCCAAACTGGGTGGCCCTGCTTCAAATTAAGTTTATGGTGCAGCTTAAACTTGTTCTTGTGCTCAACAGTTTAAATACCCTATTCAACTAGGGCTATTCCCAATCAATTTAGGTCATAACCAACCAATAGAGGCTCAATTAACTCAGCAAGCCTGCAGGCTTATCACTTATCTTACATGCTTAAGGACAAATATAGCCTCTCAAGTCACCTCTCTATATGGCTTACCAATCAAGTACCAGTTTAATTACAAATTCAGCCTCACACCCTTTACTAACCAAAGCAAAAAATCTGGGTTATAGTTACTGCTATCAATTTCACAAATAATGCTATAACTTTTGGTTAATGTATAGCACATCTCAGGGAACTATATTAACTCGGGTTTATCAAAACCCATCCTCAGCTTCTGGAAAGCTTTTTTTAGCTCTTTCACAGGGGTATACATCCAGCTAGGGCAGGGCAGGCTTGGCTTCATACCCATTTCGAAATCAGTTTCTGCCACTCTCACTGCCCAATCATTCAATATCATTCTCTGCTTTCCGCTCAGGTTAATCAAGAACTTTAGCTTTGGCTGCACAGCTTTACTTATTGAGCATCATCCCCAAATGTGCAAACATTATCTCTATCAGTACACAACCGGCTAAGTGGTGTGCTATGGTATTGTTTGCATGCTGGCGATCTTCCATGGGTTACCTTCAAACCCCACAATCAATGTTAGTTTGCTAATGCCGGGCTTTCAAGCCTCCATGGCACTTGGCAATGACTCATTTATAATCTGGTCTCAGCATCATCCGTGCTCGATGCTCAATCCCTTCTCTGTGCTACTGGCGAAAGAAGAGTTAGTTGGCATGGCTCTGCTCAAATCTGGCCTGCCGCATTTCCTACCTTCCACTGGCTGGAGCCTGCCATCGCCACCCACCCCATGAAGTTTAGCTACCCTCTCATCACCAACCTCAGTTAGCGACTGCAGGCTAATCCCTTTAACCCACCTCACTATACTACAAATGCACCCAGGGACATAGGCATCACCACTATCAACCGTCGCCTTCTGCTTTGCAAAAACAACCGCACAGGGCCATAGGGTACTTTATCATCTGCTAATCACAGCTCACTTAGCCACAAAGTTTATCTGGTCACGCCTTTAGCGGTCACCCAGTTTACAAGAGGGCTTCAATGGCTACAATACAAACCTTTGTAACCCCAATCAGGGGCAAAGTAATACTCATTACGTAGGCTGCCAACTGGGTTAGCTTTCTACTCACTCTTCATTTACTACTATGGGGTATGTTTGGCAACAAGCCAGTGGCGTGGGCATACAGGTTAGCGGGTTTTTGCCATGCTCTACTCATAGTACCGAAGCTGCTTAACCTGAAGAGTCAGTCTGTAATCCGAATGGCCAGCTTACTCTATCAGGCCAACTCTGCTTCAAGGCCGGGCAGCACCCCAACCCTACTACCACCAGGGTATGCCAGCGCTAAAGCTGTACTCAAATGGCAAACTCCTGGGCTCACTAACCAACCCAAAAAGTATCGCTCAGTATAAATAACTTGGGTATAGCTCACGAATACGCAACCACTGGTACCCATTCTTGCTCAGCAGCCTTATACCTCTGCTACACGGGCTGGGTTTAAGAAATTTGTGCTGCAAATGAAGCCAAACACAGGTGCCTAACAATTCAGTTAAGCAAATCTGGCGTTATAGGCTGGTAGTGGCGGCATCTTCAAAGCCAACAGCAATCACATGGGTGCAGGCAAAACTACTAACGTCAGCAAACTGCAGGTGTTACTTCAAATTTTAATCGCCTAGGCGCAGGTACTCTCCCAGCAATGGCCGCTATCCCTCTCACTGTAGACGCCGCCACCACCTCACCTGTCAGGCTTTCAGCTTAATACTGGCGTACAAATGGCAATCCCATCATAGCAGTCACGTTACACAAAATTAGCTTAACCCTCTGGTGCTAGGGCTACCTTTAATCTCGGCTTACATGTGCAAACTTGGCATGGCCATCGCATTGCAAGTCAGTGCTTCTGGTTTAGTTTTAACAGCTGTCCATAGAGCCAATCCTCTCCCTGGGTCAATGTCATGGGAGCTCGCAGTGAAATATCTTTAAGTGTGCGCACTGCTGGGCAAACTAGGCATACCGCGCGCGTTATAGGGCTTTAGCTTCAACGTGGCCGGCTGGGCTCAAACTCTGCTGGTTGCCAATATCCGTTAGGTAATACCGGGCTGGCAGCCTAAGGCTTTGCTTTACTGCTAATATTCCTGTTTGTAACACACCTGGGTTTTCAAACGTAATCAAATGGAAGTGCTAGCCTCCCTACCAAAGTGCAATATGGGAATTTCTTGCTAGTTAAACAGGTCACATTACGCGCTTCCAACCTGTAAACTTACTTTGTGTTAACAGCTCTACGGCGTCGTAACCTTGGAAGCCTCCTACTTTATGCCACAAATATTGGGCCTTCCTCAAGCAATCAGGGATGGCAGGTAAGCTTAACTTCAAAACATATCATGAGCGTGGCATATGGCTGAATTTCTTAGAGCTAAGTTTGCGTAAATCTCCGCAAAGTGTTTTCGGCCGAAGTTATCAAAGTTTTATAATCCAGGGCTATATCATAACCCAACATCCCTCGCATGCTAAAGTGTTGAGGAGGCTGGAAATAGCTTTGCTGGGTAGCATGGTGGCCTCATAATTCAAACTCACCCTACTACGGAGGGTTGGTCATCAAGTTTTTCAATAGGGACCAAATCACCCAGTAAAATGGTTTTAGCTAATGGTTTTACGATTAGGGTTATCATCTACTACTGAGTGAGTAATGCACCATTACAATGCTGTGGCTAGGGCTGTTTGAAGAGCTCAAAAACATCCAAATGCCAGCATGTGCTATTAAATTCTACCTCTCATTCTCTAGGGGAATCAAAAGCTTGCTTAATGTCTTTTTAACACAAGGTCTCGAGTAGCGCAACTCTGCTGAGTTTCTGGCGAGTCAAAATCCAAACAAGGCCTTCAGCCATAAGGCGCTGTAACCTCACTTGCTGCTACAGCAATAGTCATCAATAGTCATGCAGCTAAGCATGCCGTTACAATGAAGAGTGGCCTCGCAGGCGGTAAACCGTGCAACTGTCTCACCAAATCACCCTGCGAGGTTGGTTAACATGGAATTCGTCAAGAAGCTACTGCAGAAAACAAAAGGTTAGGGTGGCAAAACCACCCTGCCGTTAGTCTGGCAGCAAAACCCATGGCCTCTTCAGGGCTCAAAATACTAAAAGTTAGATGAGCCGAAATTCTACAAGCAAAGTAATATCTTGGCCTCTACGAGGAGAATTGGCGTTACGCCCATTATGGTTTGGAAGTGCCATCCTAGAGTTAGTCGCTTCAGGCTTCTCCTCGTAATTGGCTGCACAAAATGGCAATCCCGCCACTCACACCATCGCTGCTCAATTTTAGCCTTTGGCATGGGGCTGGCGCAACACTCTATGGCCATCCCAACCCACAAATCACTAACTCCTGGCATGTAGCTTTCTATCAAACCCAGAGCTCTGGGCTACTTTCAAACAACGTTATCAAAAACTAATCCTGCCAGGCTTGGCTCAAAAAGAAAATGAATGTTATATGGTATGTTGCTTACCTCAAAGAGCCATCGTACTATAAAACTGTAAACACTGGTTACACGCTATTAAGTGTTATCAGCGTTGGCTGAAGAATCTTACAAGGCTGTTTTGGCCATGTACCAGTGTTAGAAGTCAGGGTTATCACCCGGTATTCCTGGTGGTTGGCATGGTACAAACTAAGTACCGCCTGGGCTCTCTGCTGAAGTAACCCTCAAATTCATAGCACCAGTTTTCGTTACATCAGACTAATAAATCCCATCCCTCAAATGGTATAATCAATTTTACTCAAACTACGTTAGGGCTCTAGCTACAGTTTGAGCGTTGGGATGTTAGGGATTGGGCCACCAAAGCTACCTTAGGGCCTCACCAGCTTTCTCACATATAAAGTCATTCATCTGCCCAAAATTGGTTTGGGTATAAAACCATCAACCCAACCTTGCCAAACGTAACTTAATATCTTATGGCATACAGTGGCAACAGTGTTAATACTGGCTGGCTATAAATTAGCTTAACATCATAATTGGCAAAGTATCATACGTATTTCTTTTACTGGCATGGTGGCCGGCAATCATTCAAATCAAAGTGCAACATGGATCACTACATTTCTAAAGCTTTTGGGCAACATGCCACTCTGGCAGTGCCAGGACCAGTGGACCGTGTGGCCCGCACTGCCCGCTTCCGCTTTGTCATCATCTGCAGCGACTGCAAAACTTCTGTTAGCAGGGTCTTACGCAGAAAACTCTCCACAACAGGGCTACCAACCAATGTCATTAGCTTAACTTGGCATAAATGGCTACCGCTAAAGGGAATCATCACACAAGTTTCCTCTATAAACGTCAGCACCCGCCAAGTGAGCATGGGCGAAGCAGGGTGTTGGTGAAGGACCGCTTACGGGCGCTCAAATGCCGAGGCCTACCACACGTTACTACCTTGGCTCCTACTCGCCAGCTGTTGCTTGGGTGGGCTTCTCCTCACTCTGCCCGCAATGCTGCTCTGGCACAAACTCGCGTCTCCCTCACCGTTGGCGCGCCTGGGCGAAAACCAAACTCCAGCTGGTACCCACGCAATTCAGAATCTCCGTCACGGATGCGCAATCGGCTACTTGCTATCAAACAAAAATCAAATCACCAACATAAATAATCATATGCTATACCACTGTTACCAGGTTTCACTACTTCATCTCCTTTGTGCAACTGAAGCTGATGTGTGCGTTGACGTGCACACAACAAATTCGCAACCAGGCTTTCGCGTTTGTAAACATGCTGGCTAGGGCGCCAGTATTTTTGACTTTGCGTGCTTTTGGCTTACCCTCGCACTGCTGGCCACAGCCACTGCCTTTATTTAGCAGCGCAGAGCTAACGGCGACGCCAACCCCGCCATCAACGGGCTCCCGTTAGCTAACAGTTATTTATGTGTTACTATGGCTTAGCAACTGACACGTGAAATATCAAAACGTCATCAAAGCGTTTAGCACTCCTGCTATAAAATTGCTTAACGTATGGCAGCTCGTTAAAAAGCTGCAAACCAAGTTAAATCCTCAAACCCAGCTCTACTGCCCTTCTAATCCAGCTAGGGAGTAATAGCTGGGGTTAATCTGTCACTCAATGCAAACAAGAGGTGTTGGTTTGGCAAAATGTAAAATGAAGTATCACAAGCTTGGTTCTAGGGCTTTCATGGATGTAGCTGCCAAATGGGTTGGCAGCCAGCTGCCTGCTTCACAGCAGCTAAAGAATAACTTTGGAATTACCATCAAATGGGTTATTTGGTAGAGTAACTTTAAAGGCGGTTATCAATCCGTGTGGGGCTATCATGTAAATATCTTACAATGCCTCAACAGGGATGCTGCTTGTTGCCTAAATCATCTGCTGCTGCTATCACATTTAAGGGCTATGTGCTAGGCTTTCCGTTTCTACTCAAATATCATTGCATCTAACAACCCATCAATACTTACAAGTTAATCATGCCAAGGGTTAACATGCCATGCCGCCCCCGCGAAAGCATAAGAAACTATCCCAGTGAAGCAGCTTTTCGAAGAAATCTGCTTAGTTTCTCTCAAAAATCGGGGTGGCCAAACTTCATTGGCGGTAAGCAACTAGGCCATTGGCGCCTTGAATCTACCTCAGTGGTTTTAGCCTCAGCTTAGCTTATGCCTGGGCTACTCTGCTTTATGTTGCCGCATCAATGGTTAACAACCCTAAGTGGTTTAGCCTGCCCCAATCGAAAAGATATCAAACAAACTACCGGCTATCACTTACAAAGACCTTCTGCATATTTTAGCGATGCTGCTGCTCGCGATGGCTGCTAACCTTCCAAAACCAGGGTAAGTGTATGGTACCAGTGGCTCAAATGCCAACTGCCGACTGCAGTGCGCTTCACTCTGGTTACTACAGGGAAACTACCCTGGATTTGCCTCCTGCCCTGGGCAATGCCACTCTCTACATCTCACCCGGCCACACCCACCAACGGCTTGTTGCTATTGGCACATCTGCCGCCCACAGCCTACCGTCACCAGCTATGCTAATCTGGGGCACGCCAACTGTACCACACCCATGCAAAGTACTACTGGCTTTCCCAGTATCAGGCGCAAACTCTGCTTAAGCTGGTTGCCAGGAGCCTCAATTCGCTTCCTCAGCTCATGAAATTCACATTTGGCTTAACCTAGGGACAAGGCCAAGCCATCTATATAATCCCCTCAGTTATAACCAAAAAAGTACCTATCCTCTCTTTAATCATTTTAAACTAAAATCTTAGGGCTGAAGCAAAACATGTACAAAGCCAACTGAAATTGCGTTTTAAGAGCTATACCAATCAACTGTTGGCTGCCGGCAGCTGCAACTCTCGGCCGCCACCCCGCGCAACAGTGGCCTGAGTAGCACTGCCTCTGGCCTACCTAGCTGTTGGCAAATCAAACGTGTCATTCCACAACATCAAAGTTTGGGCCAATGCCCAGCTCGCGCAATATACCTAAAAACTCTGCTACAAAGCCCCCCTCAAGTGGAATCAAACCAGAAGAATTATGCAAACGCTGTCAGCAGTGGCTGCAAGCAAACACTTATCCAGCTTTGCCAGGTAATCAACCTCTCCCAAAGGTTAAAAATCACACAAGCAAATATAATAACACCAATAAACAAATTGGTCATCCAGTCTCATATCCAAAGTTCCGGTTTCAAACTACTTTTACCAAATTTCTTATTATGAGGGTCCCAATGGCTGGAAGAGCGCCTCATTCCAGATAAACCCTGCTTCCAACAGTCAACCCCAAGATGCAAACCAACCTACTGGCTTTAGGGCATCAATGAAGGGGTACCCTGTTGAATTTGGGGTCATGGGCTCATACTAATAGCCATACAATATACAACCTTAATCACCACCACACTCCTCTCAGGCATCAGGGGGATGCCGTGTGGCAAATCTACCTGCCATCACCAAATGGCATTATATTGTCCTCTAGCTAAATCACCAAATTCCTGCAGGTTATACTGGTAATTACAATAGTGGTTAATTAAAACCACCACAATATAATTGGTTAGTTACGAATTTCCTCGCGGGTGGGTGGCCTCACCCACAACAAGTTACTCCTGTATCACCAGCCCACCAACTCTCACCAGAACAAACTAGTATACTGGCTTCTAAACCTCAACTCTGCCCATGCAAGGCAAAACAAATCACTACTGGCTCTTCACTGGCTGCAAATAACAGGGCGGCCTTATTAGGGCGCCGCAGCTCCCTAAAAACACCAAGTTAATGCAACCGTTGGCTAATAATTGGCAGGAACCTTAAAGAGAGCTACTGGCTAAATCTGCCTACCGCTTCTGTAGTGGTTATTCAAATCAGCATTCCCCAAAGAAGCAACAGGGAAGCAACCATATTAGCTACCCAAACCCAGCCCAGCCAAGCTTATTATAAATCACCCAACTGTTTAGGCCAGGCAACTGGGCCCTGGTAGCAATCCTTTGGGGGCCGTGTACCATCACTACTCTTAGCTGGGGTTAAGAAGCAAACCACAAATTTGCAAACATAATCAAGCTCTCAGTCATGCCAAGGTTATACCTAAATATTACAACATTCAAACAAGAAAGCAATACAATGCTTTCAAACTGGTTTCTACAATCGCCTCAATTGGACAAAACCATCAATACTAATTTCTAAATCTTATATAGAACAAATCTCATTTACACCAAGCTTATTAGCTCTTAATTGAGAGGATGGCAATCAATGGCTATAACGTTATGCTTCTCTGAAGACGGGCTCGGCTCAAAGGTCTTTAGTTTCTCATGGCTATCCTGCAGTCAATACCAAAATCAATTCTAAGAAGAAAAATTGGTTATATGGCTGGGGGCAGAATACTGGGTTGCCCCCAAATTACTACTCCAGTCAATCTGGCTTTTGGGCAGCCAACTAAGCCATCCCAATGGTTACAACTAGCTTCAGTTGGGCCGGGGGTTAATGAATAATGGTGCAATACATTTCAAATCACGAACAAACAAATTCAAGCCACCCGCTTGGCATACTGTATATCTGGCAAAAAATACCTCATCCTATAGTTTTAGTTATTTAAATTAGGCAAACAGCTCCCACATGCTTGCTATTCAGGGCAGGGCTGAAGGGCCTCAAAACTAGGCATACCCATAATGCCTTCGCTGGCTTCAACCATTCAGGGCACACTATTCTTACTGCCGTCAACGCGTGCCACCAATCCCAAATTTTATAAAATATGGTAGGTTATTCTACCCGCGTGGGAAATAAATTGCTTGTCACAGAGCTTTACAGGATACTTTTAAGCAAGCTTGGCTTTAACTGCAATAAGCTTGGCTTTCGCTACTTCTATCAAGGGCTGGGTACATGGGGGTAAGGTTACTTGGTCAGTGTCGCTTTATCAGAAGAAGCTAAAACTTGGGTTATCAAACAGGCAAAATTACATCACCAAGTTTCAGTTGGGATGGCTTAAATATCAAACTGGGAGTTTTTAAACAAGGGCTAAGGGCTTGTTAAGGGCTGCTGGCGTATGCCCTGGCTACTCTGCAGTTGTTAAGGACATGGCTTACCCAACTTGCAAACTACCATCACCAATAAATAAACCACCTCACGCTTAACCAAGGTTTAACGCTGCCAAGCAGCCAGCGCCTGGCCGGAAAGAAAGAAGAACTCAGGGCAACCCGCAATGAAGAAATTCAAAATCAATAAGTGGCTGCAATAAGAAATTTCAGCCAAACAATAGGCCTGAGGAAGGAGTAAGGAATGCTGGGTCAACAGTACCTCGCGGGTGTCAAACCGGCAGTATCAACTTGGGGCAACTCAAGGGCCCATCCAAAAGTAAAAAGTAGTGGAACGCATTGCCGTCAAGGCGATGAAGGCGGGAAGCAAGCGCAACCTGATACTCACATATCTGGTCGGCATACCTCAGCACGTCATCAACCGCAAAATCGCCACAACGGCTACTCAGCCCTGGCTAACCAAATCACCAATCCCTGGCTAGGCTACTTAGTTTCCTCCTGGCCGTACCACCACAGTCGTCATTCAAATTGCTTCATGGCCGAATCTCTAACAATCGCTACCAAGTATGCAATGCCTTCTGGCAAAACAAATTGCTGGCATCCAAGACGTTACCGCCAGAATTAGCTATTGGCAACAAATAATATAGGGAAGCCACCACCCTGCCGCCTGGCTTACCCCAAATAAAAATGACGGGTAAAATAGGCGAATACAAAGGGGCACCCGCTCAATGCCACAGCATGCCGCTAGTAAGGGTACCTACAATTAAGGGCAA
>VOFJ01002895.1_pt1 | contig 43655 bp, 60 predicted proteins | sample 5384081 | NCBI WGS metagenome assembly VOFJ01 (sample SAMN12384729, study PRJNA508395) | human gut metagenome | isolation source: healthy gut I | host: Homo sapiens
GTTAGGTAATGTGATGATCAGGACAACGGATATTACTTGGCTGATATTCTTGTTAGTATATGGTGTGGATGGCTGTTTGACCATTGCCCATCGTATTATGTTACGAGGACTTGGGAGAGGCACATCGTAAACATGCTTATCAGATTATGGCTAATGAATTAAAAATCGGACATGTAAAAAGTGGCGTCGCTGTATATGGTTATGCAGTTTGTGATTTCTCTTGGATTTATTTATTTCTGTCCTAATACAATATTTGCTCATTGGCTGTATTTGATCGGTACATTAGCAGTAGTGGCTGTTGCTTACATATTGTTTATGAAAAAAAGTACTATCATTTGCATGAAGACTATCTCACATCGTTGAAAAAATAATAATTATGGAATTTGATAAAGACTTTTTTAGGTAAGCTGTTCGAGCAGGCTGTAACTAACCCACGTTTGCGCCAGAATTTCGATCTGCGTACTTCACCTGCTGACACCAGCCAGCGCATGCTCAACGCATTGTTACCGGGTACAAAAGTACCTATCCATCGACATGAAGATTCTACGGAAACTGTGATATGTCTTGTAGGTAAATTGGAAGAAATTATCTATGAAGAAGTGAATGAATATATTTATGAAGCAACTTCCTGTTGTGGTGATGTGACAAGACAAAGAAAAAATTAAAGAAATTTCACGTCAAATACTATCTCCTGCAGAAGGTAAATTCGGTATCCAAATACCTGCAGGGGCGTGGCATACAATAAATGTTATAGAGCCTTCTGTTATTTTTGAAGCAAAAGACGGGGCATATAATGAATCTGGAAATACAACAGATAAAGAGTGATTGAGTTTTAATAAAGATAGAATAAAAAACAATAAAAATATATGAGGAGAATGAAACAACTAGGTTATTACGTATTGGCTGCTTTTCTGTTAACAGCTTGCCAGTCTTACAAAAAAGTACCTTATTTACAGGATGCGGAAGTAGTATGCTGGTACAGTACTCAGAACGAACAGTTGTATGATGCGAAGATTATGCCCAAAGACCTACTGACGATTGTCGTGTCATGTACTAGTCCTGAACTGGCAGCGCCTTTTAATCTGACAGTAGCTACGCAGAGTAATGCTGCTTTGAGTTATACGACTACTCAACCTGTTCTGCAGCAATACCTAGTTGATAACGACGGTAATATAAACTTCCCTGTACTAGGTGAACTTCATGTGGGTGGCCTGACTAAGAAGGCTACCGAACAAATGATTGTGGAAAAACTGAAACCTTATATTACAGAAACTCCTATTGTAACGGTACGTATGGTGAATTATAAGATTTCAGTGATCGGCGAAGTTGCCCGTCCCGGCACATTTTTTTTACTATCTCGAATGAGAAAGTAAACTTATTGGAAGCATTGGCCATGGCAGGAGATATGACTGTGTATGGTCTCCGTGATGATGTTAACTGATACGGGAGAACGCCAATGGTAACAGGAAATTATTCCTTTGGATCTGAATAAGGCGGAGACTATTCTTTCTCCTTATTATTATTTGCAGCAGAATGATATTATTTACGTAACTCCTAATAAGGCAAAAGCGCGAAATTCGGATATCGGAACTAGTACAAGTTTGTGGTTCTCTGCTACTTCGATCCTTGTTTCTATTGCCAGTTTATTGTTTAACATTTGAAATAAAAAAGAAAGAATGAAGGAAGAAAATAAAAAACGGAAAGGATCTGAAAATGACTGAGGATATGGAAATAGATTTAAGGAACTGCTTTTCAAATGCCTGATCCACTGGCCTTGGTTCGTAGGAACGGTGGTGGCTTGTTTTGATTGGGCCATGTTTATTTGTATGTTGCTACTCCTGTATATATAACATTTCGGCTACGGTTTTAATAAAGGATGATAAGAAAGGAGGAGCCTCAAATAATGTGGGCGGTTTGGATGAACTGGGCCTTAGCGGATTAATCACTTCTTCGCAAAAGTATAGATAACGAAATAGAGGTGCTGCGTTCCAAGACGCTTGTAAAAAAGAAGTTGTCAATTATCTGAATCTCTATGTGACTTATAAGGATGAAGATCTCATCCCTTCGAAAGAGTTGTACAAGACTTCTCCGGTGCAGGTAAACATGACTCCGCAAGAAGCGGAAAAGCTGAAAAAAGACATTGTTGTTGAAATGGTGGTACAGCCACAGGGCAGTTTGGATGTGAACGTGAAAATGGATGATAGGGAAATTCAGAAACATTTCGAAAAGTTGCCTGCCATTCTTCCTACTGACCGGGGAACGATTTCTTTCTTTCAGGCTACTGATTCTATCCCTGTGGAGGGGGCTTCTTCAGTTCAGGGCGCACGGCATATCACAGCTACCATTAGCTGTCCCATGAATGTGGCAAGAGGATATTGTGGAAATTTAGTTATCGTACCTACCTCGCAAACGACTTCTGTGGTAACGGTTTCCTTGAAGAATTCCAGCTTGCGTCGCGGACAGGATTTTATCAATCAGTTGCTGGAGATGTATAATCGCAACACGAATAATGACAAGAATGAGATTGCGCAGAAAACGGCGGAGTTTATCGATGAACGCATTGGCATTATCTCAAAGGAACTGGGGAGCACGGAAGCTGACCTGGAAACTTTCAAGCGTGATGCGGGAATAACGGATTTGAGCAGTGACGCGCAAATCGCTTTATCCGGTAATGCCGAATATGAGAAGAAGCAGGTGGAAAACCGTACTCAGATCAGCCTGGTGGAGGATTTGAAGAGGTATTTAAGTCATAGTGAATATGAAGTGTTACCGAGCAATGTCGGCTTGAAGGACGCGGCCCTTGCCACGCAGATCGACCGTTATAATGAGATGCTCATTGAACGTAAGCGTCTGCTCCGCACTTCTACGGAGAGCAATCCGGCTATCGTCAATTTGGATACCAGTATCCGTGCGACGAAGGCGAATGTGCAGGCTACCATTGAAGGTACACTCCAAGGATTGTTTATCACCAAAGCTGACCTGGATCGCGAAGCCAAAGCGTTATATGCGTCGTATCAGTGATGCTCCGGGGCAGGAGCGCCGGTATGTGAGTATAGCCCGTCAGCAGGAAATAAAGGCCGGATTGTACTTGATGTTGTTGCAGAAGCGTGAAGAGAATGCCATCATGCTGGCTGCCACTGCCAATAATGCGAAGATAATAGATGAAGCAATCGCTGATGATATTCCGGTATTTCCCAAGCGCGGTATTATTTATTTGGTTGCGTTGGTCTTGGGATTTGTGATCCCTGTTGCCGTTATCTTCCTGATTGACCTGACGAAGTTCAGGGTCGAAGGACATGCGGATGTGGAGAAACTGACGAGTGTTCCGATTGTGGGTGATATCCCATTGACGGATGAGAAGAATACCAAAGACGGTTCTATTGCTGTATTCGAGAATCAGAATAACCTGATGAGCGAAACTTTCCGTAATATTCGAACGAATATCCAGTTTATGCTTCAGAATGATAAGAAGGTAATACTTGTTACTTCAACAGTCAGTGGTGAAGGGAAATCATTTACTTCGGCTAATCTGGCTATCAGCCTGTTCTCTTTTGGGGAAGAAAGTTGTGATTGTAGGTCTTGATATCCGTAAGCCGGGATTGAACAAGGTTTTTAGTCTTTCGAGCAAGGAGAAAGGTATTACTCAATATCTTTCCAATCCTGAAATGGATTTGATGGAACTTGTTCAACCTTCTGATGTGAATAAGAATCTGTTTATTCTTCCGGGTGGTACTGTTCCTCCTAATCCGACAGAACTGTTAGCCCGTAACGGTCTGGACAGAGCGATAGAAACCTTAAAGAAGCACTTCGATTATGTCATCCTTGATACTGCTCCTATCGGCATGGTAACGGATACCTTATTAATAGGTCGTATAGCAGACTTGTCAGTTTACGTATGCCGTGCTGACTACACTCATAAGGCGGAATATACATTGATCAATGAACTGTCTTTTGAGAAGAAGCTGCCTAATCTTTGTACCGTCATCAACGGCGTAGACCTGAAGAAGCGAAAATATGGTTATTACTACGGCTACGGTAAGTATGGCAAGCATTACGGATATGGTAAACGTTATGGCTACGGCTATGGATATGGAGAAAAGTGACAGATAAATCTGTGATATATAAAAAAAGACGGTAGTCGAATATATCACCAATACGCTTGAAGATATAATCTCTTCAAACCAAAAAAAACGTTTACATGCTTTTTTCTCAGAACAGGGAAACAATAGAGAAGCGGGGGCACATTTTTGTATTCAGGTATGCTTTCTATTCTGTTGAAAAATTACAGAAGACCTACACGAAACAAAGCCTCTTTAAAAGAATATAAAAAAATGTTGTGTTCTGACTTGAAAAGCACTCCTTCTGGGGAAAATATCGGATATGGAATATAAAAAGATGTTGTATTATATGGTAATATTTCCCTCTCCTGTAGTACAAGAACGATTGACTGAATATTTGGAACGGAATAATTCGTTAAAGATTCAATTGTCTTTTTTGTGATGAAGAAACCTCAGAATGTAAAAAACAGGAGAAAATATTGCCTGGTGCAGAACACAGAAAGCATTGTTTTATTGTAAAGGAAGAAGTATTTGCTTCTGTTCATTTCAGTTCGTGAGTTGATACAGGATATTCGCTTTTACGATCTCTGAATGAATATCGTGTTGATTTCCGTTGTGTTGACTTTCCTTGGTTTTGGGGAGAATCTACAGTTGATAAAAAAAGCAGTTATGTTATATGAGAAGCTATCTTCTTAAATAGTCTTTAAATAGCATATTGATTGAATATTAGTATTATATGTTACATTTTATATTGAATTTATATGTGGGTCCCCAACTTCATACTACAAGATGAAGAACTTTACATTTTCGTTGGTTAAGAAGAATACAGCGGTATATCTTAACCGACACTTTCATATCGGTTTGATTTCCGATATGCTTTTTACCCCATATATCAACTGTCTGTGAAGATCGTTGATATATTTCTTATAAAAAAATTACATTTAAAAAGAATAGGGTTATTGATAATGCGACACAACCTCTATTCTTTTATTAGCTTCGTGGAAACTTGCAGCCCTTTGTCGGAAAAGAGTCATATCAACAAAACGTGCTCGTGGATTAGGAGCATGCTCTGTCAGTATCCGTCGTATCTGTCCTGCGGCTTGTGGGTCTTTAGCTACCATATACAAATAACCGCCGCCTCCTGCCGGGCAATTTATATCCTAATGTATAGTCTTTGATTGTCTCGATAATGGCTGCTACTGCCGGAGGGTTTGTGCCGCTGTCCAGCGCCTGGTTTTGTGCCCAGGTTTTATTAATCAGACTGGCGAAGTTCTCGAAATTACCACGTAGAATAGCCTCGCTCATGTCCGTTGCGTGTACTTTCATCTCGGCTAATAAGGTGAGGTGCGGACCGGAATTGAGGAACATGGAGCTGACGATTTCGGCTAATATTCCTTTCGCTGTACGGGTGATGCCTGTGTAGTAAAAAGCAAATGGCAGTCGCGATAGTCGGGATGGGTGAATAGTTGGTCGGGCAGCCAGCGTACTAAAGGATTCTGTTCGAAACCGGCTTCGGACTGAAGCAACTTGACACCGGGAAAACACCGCCATATTGATCCTGCCAACCACCGCCGGTGGTCAGTAACTGCTCTAATGCCAGTGTATAACTGCAAATATCGTTTCTATCCCATGCCAGTCCGCAGAAATCATTGATAGCTCCGAGAACGGTGGAAGCCAGAATGGAACTGGTTCCTAACCCCGAACCCGCAGGAATTGCCGCTAATAAGGTAATTTCGAGTCCTGCACCGAAGGCTTTTCAGATGTTCTTCCAGCGAAGCGTAGTTCTCGGCGGAAAATTCCGGTGCAAACGGCTAAAGTAAGGGCCGCTTTGGGAATAGAGAAAGGAGAACCGACTTTCTTGTAGTCTTGCAGTTCCTCATGTTTTCTATGATTTCCACAGCACCCATATCAATGGAGCGAAGTACGATGTGATACTCTTTTGCATGGTTTCACATATACTTGCAAGGGTGGCTGTCCGTTCAATTCGATAGCCAGGTTGACAACACTTCCTCCCGAATAGAGAGAGTAGGGAGGGGTATCTGTCCACCCTCCTGCCAGGTCGATGCGGACGGGGCTACGTCCCCATACAATTTGGTCTGAATATACATCGAGACGGGGCTGGTTCTTCCGGCTGGGCATAGCTCCCAATAATCCGTCGCGAAGAAGTTGGAATGCCGATTGTTCTTCTTCTTTATAGTTGCTGTCGCCGTGTAGCTTCATGATACGTCCCCCGTAGCATCCGGTTGTGGATTCTGACCATTGGCGCGGCGTCTTCTTTTTAATATGTCAGGCGTGGCGAAATCAAAGCGGACAAATTCTTTGGCAGCATCCTGCAAATCGAGCTGATAGAATACGCTCTTTTCGTAATTGTCGGCCAGCCCTTTCCAGTTGCTCCGGCGATAAGCGCTACGCTGCTCATACAGTCGTTTCAGATTCGCGCGTGCGGATATTTCGTCGGCAGAGACTTTTTCTGCTTTTAGCCAAAGTTGTTTTCCTTCTTCCAGTTGGGGTTCGGAGATCATCCAACGTATCAATATACCCAAATCTTCTACGGAAGCTGTTACCTGGAAAATGGAAGCAGACTGTAAATCGTCCGTGCGTCCATTTATGTCTTCCCAAGTAAGGGCTCTTTCCTGCATCCACTGTGAAAAAGGGATATTGAGATATGTGGTCGTTTCATTTTTTCAATGCTCCTTTGAATACATCATCCAATCCGTAAGGACGTGCAACGAATGCGTTGTCGCCAAAAAGGAACCACGTCAATACAGATACCGTCCGGCAGATTTATATTCCATTGATTTTCGGGAATACCTGTGATTATCTGGCGTGATCCGAGATGCCAGCCTTCCCCTACATGGCTGTTTTCAATCCATAGGTTAGCGTTATCTGCACAGAGGGAGACTTGTGTACTGGAGTTCTGGATAAAGATTGCCGGATTCGGTTTTACTTTTCCGGTGCATGATCTTTCTTTGGTCACGTACCTTGTCCTGTATGGCTAGCGTAGAAGAAATCAGTTCATGACTTGTACCGAAATGGTAAAATTCGCCGCCGGGTAACGGTAATATGGCTACGGATAGTTGGTTGACTTCTTCATCTTCCGTCTTGGGATGTTCCCCCAAAGCCAGCCCATAGTCGGAATATAAGTCATAGTAATTGATGTCATTCGTTCCTTCCTTGAGCGAGCGCTTCATTAAGACCTCTACGGCACGGTCACTTAAAATCCAGATGCCGATGTCCATTAGGAAAAGGTGAGTCTTGGATAAACCTTCCAATTCTTCCAGAGAGGGCTTCTGTAACATGAAGTCGAGTACTTCAGGGCTTTTCCGGTCGGAGACAAAAACTCCGTGATGAGTGGCCAGAGAGGGATTTACCCATAAGCCGTAGCATACGACGTCCACATTGGGAATGTCCTGCAAAGGTTTTTTCCGAACGGATATATACATCTCCACTGGCTATCAATGTATTCATGCCGGCCGGCGCTTGCTGCATGATTCTTTCGTATAACGGGAGTTGCAAAGACAGCAGGTTCTGTCCCAGTCTTTGTCCTCTTTCCCAACTGAAGATCGGGATAGGGGTCAGTATCTTACCGGAAGGTCCGTAACTGGGTAAGCGGCGGCTTTGTCCTCCTGCATGAAGTAATATCCTTTTTTCGCGTCCTATCCAATCATTGAAAGACTCTTGTGGGGCAAATGCCTGGTGGCAGGCTTGCAAGAGCCAGGTTGTTCCGCCTCCGGAGCCAAGCTTGCTGCCTATGGGATCGGATGTACAAAACCATTCGTTATGATTAACTTCTTCCAGTTCGTGAAAACAGTGGATCAGGTTTGGGGGTAAAGATAATAACTTTTTTGCATGATAGAATCGTCGTTTGTTGGTTAGAATTTCTATAGATCAAGTCCATCCCAAGCTTCACAGAGCGCTTGCATGGACGGTAGTAATAAATCGGCTCCTGGAGTCCAGCAATACCTGTCCGTCCAGAGGTCCCGTGTTCACAGCGATTGTGAAAATGCCGGCTTTGTGTCCGGCTTCCACCCCGAGAGGTGCGTTCTCCACTACCACCGCTTCGTCGGCTTTCAGACCACCTTTTTTCAGGGCCATAAGATACGGTTCCGGGTTTGGCTTTCCGTATTTGACATCGAATGCCGTAACCATTAGTTCTTTGTGAAACATTCCCGGAAAGTTATGCTCCAACCGTTCGAGTAATGAAAGTTGTCCGGAACCTGTTACCACCATGGAGTGAGTCCTTCACCTTTTTACTTTTTTGCAACAGTTCCCATGCGCCGGGCATACGTTCAGCTTCTGCATACGAGTTGAATAAGACACTTTTCTCCTGATATATACTTTCTATTTCTTCCTGCGTGGCCTCCCTTCCCAGTTCACGCTGAAATACAATATTAATAGTGGCAGCCCCTGTCCGTCCTTCGTGCATATAGGCTTCTTCACGGCTAAGAGTGTAAGCCCGTGTGATTTCATCACCTTATGCCAGGCTTCGGAATGATAGGGCATGGAATTAAAAAGCACGCCGTCCATATCGAACAGGACGGCTTTCAGTTTTTTCTTCATACTTTATAAATAGTGAACCATTATCTGTTTAGAGTTTAATCTTCTTATTTCGAAACATATACGAGGCAAAGATAACTATAAAAAAATGAGAGATAAGACAAAACGGACGGATAGTTGCAAGCGGGCTCTTTGAGCAATAAAGTATCCAATTATTTGTCATTTAGAAGATTATGTGTATTTTTGTAGCATTATAAACTCAATGATAGCATGAAAAAAAGAGAGGATTATTGTTGCTACCTTTGTTTTTAGGTGCTTGTTCCGATAGTGGGGGAGAGTCCTGTTATCACGATAGAAAGACTGTATGTAAATACTGATCCGGACAGTGAGGATTCTAAAGGGGAAGACTATACTAATCAGAAAGATAATCTGCCGGCTTTAAAGGTAGGGGATAAGGTGAATGCTTTTTTTGCTCTTGGATGGGAATGGAGCTGAACTTAAAACCTTTAAACTTCAGAATGACGAAGCGGTGAAAGCCGAACTTCGTTATGAAAAAGCCGAAGTCTCTACCGAAGGAAACCTGACGGATGAGGAAAAAGGTCAGTTACGTTTTAAGGACGGTGTGACGCAAACCAGGGTCATGGTGAAAGCTACTATTGAACATGTAGATAAGAACGGTGATGTGAAGCTGGCTTTTCTATCTTTCCTCCAAGGCTGAATGTGAAGGCGCACAAGAGTGAAATCGGCTTGAAAACCAAAGAGGTAGAGGAGGAAGATTAAGAACGGAATGTCGATAGACAACATAAAAAAGAAGCGGTCTTATTAAGACCGCTTTTTTTATGTATAGATTCTATTACAATCTTGATTGGATCGCTTTGGATTCTTCCTCGTAACCCGGTTTGTTCAGCAACGCAAACATGTTCTTCTTGTATGCTTCTACACCCGGCTGGTTGAAAGGATTCACGCCCAGCAGATAACCGCTGATACCGCAAGCTATTTCGAAGAAATAAAGCAGGCTACCGATATTGTATTCGCTCAATGAAGGAAGAACAATACGCATATTAGGTACGCCACCGTCTACGTGAGCCAATTGAGTTCCCAGTTCCGCCATTTTGTTCACTTCATCCACACGTTTGCCGGCTAGGAAATTCAGACCATCCAGGTTGGCTTCGTCAGAAGGAACTTCCAGTTTATGGTCTACCTTATCCAGTTAGATTACAGTTTCGTAGATGGTACGTTCACCTTCCTGAATCCATTGGCCCATAGAGTGAAGGTCGGTAGAGAAGTCTACTGATGCGGGGGAAAATACCTTTGTTGTCCTTACCTTCCGATTCTCCGTACAACTGTTTCCACCATTCGCTTACATAATGCAGTTTCGGACAGAAGTTGACGAGGATTTCGATCTTCTTTCCGTTTCTGTACAGTTCATTACGGGTAGCAGCATAGATAGCAGCCAGGGTTTTCTGCAAACGGAACGTCTGCGCCACATGCTTTTTCCATGTCGGCGGCACCGGCCACGAGTTGTGCGATGTCGAAACCGGCCACGGCAATAGGCAGCAAGCCTACGGGAGTGAGTACGGAGAAACGTCCGCCCACATTGTCGGGGATGATGAATGTTTTGTAACCTTCCTTGTCGGCAGTAACACGTGCTGCACCTTTCTTGGCGTCTGTTACAGCTACGATTACCTGTTTTGCAGTTTCTTTGCCGCGTTGGTCTTCGCATTGTTTCTTCAACAGGCGGAAGGCAAGCGCAGTTTCGGTAGTAGTTCCCGATTTGGAGATATTGATAACACCGAATTTCTTGTCTTTCAGATACTCAGTCAGTTCGAATAGATAATCTTCGCTGATATTGTGTCCGGCATAAATCATGATCGGAGCTGTCTTTTTTTTTCCTGCAACCAAGTGAAGCTATTAGATAACGCCTCGATTACGGCACGTGCGCCCAGATAGCTACCGCCGATACCTGCAATGATCACTACTTCACAGTTGTCTCTCAAGACCTTTGCGGTAGCGTTCAAGTCAGCCAAGTGTTCTTTGCTGATAGAAGAAGGCAAGTGCAGCCAGCCTAAAAAGTCGTTCCCTTTTCCAGTTCCTTTTTCCAGCATTTCCTGTGCGGCTTTTACCTCTGCTTCGTAGGCAGAAACCTTTTCTTTGGAGATAAATCCAAAAGTCTTTTCAATGTTCAAGCTAATCATATCTTTCTTGTTTAAAGGTTATCTAAAAGAATCAGTTAGTAATTTAATCTCGATCATAGGCGACATACGTTCGTATAGAATGTTGTACACAGCGTCAGTATTGGCATATTGACATGATGATCTTGTTGATTTCCTTGATACACTTCGTACCGTAGTAACCTTCAGCGATCATTTCCATTTCAATCTGTGCGCTCTTCACGGAATATCCCTTGCCTATCATCGTGCCGAATGTACGGTTACGGCTGAAATTGGAATAACCGGTCACCAGCAAGTCCCCCAGATAAACAGATTCATCTACGTTTCTGTTCAACGGATGTACCGTATTCAGGAAACGGTTCATCTCCTGGATAGCGTTGGAAATCAGTACGGCCTGAAAGTTGTCGCCGTATTTCAGTCCGCTGCAAATACCGGCGGCGATAGCATATACGTTTTTTGAGTACCGAACTGTACTCGATACCTGATACGTCGTCACTAACAGATGTTTTGATAAAGCTGCTTCCCAGTCGGCGCGCGAAGATACGTGCTTTGTCTTTGTCCGGGCAAGCGATGGTGAGATAAGAGAGACGTTCCAAAGCTACTTCTTCTGCGTGGCAGGGACCTGCCAGTACAGCGATATTTTCGGGAGGAACACCGTATTCCTTGGTAAAGTATTCTGATACGATAACGTTGTCGTCGGGTACGATTCCTTTGATAGCGGTGATGATGAACTTATCCTTTATCTTGGTTTTCAGCTTTTTCAGGTGAGCTTTCAGATAAAGGGGAAGGAGTGACGAAAATCAGCGTATCCGATTCTTTCACAACATCGTTGATGTTGGAACTGAAAGAGATACGCTTGGTATCGAATTTCACTCCTGTCAGATAAGCCGGATTGTGCCCCAATCTCTTGAAATCAGCGATGCGGTCATCGCGTCGCATATACCAATTGATAGAGTCTTCTTGAGCCAGACACATCTTCGCAATAGCTGTGGCCCAACTTCCACCGCCCATTATCGCTATCTTACCGGGTAATTTTCATTTGTATGGATTTGGATGAAGAACTTATTTAATTTTCTGTATCCAATCAGTTACGTCGTTTACCGACGGGTTGGCCAGTTCTAATTTGTATTTCTTATTGATGCCGCAGATGTCCTGGTGTAGCTTCTGCGCATTGACATCTTTCATGTCTTCTACGGTGTTGTAGCCGGCTTTCTGAATAACAGGCACCCAGTCTTCTGCGATACCCAGTTCCATATATTTGGCGGCTTGCGTCTTTTTCACCACCTTTTTCCGGGCGCATTTGCGGGAAGAATAACACTTCCTGAATGGTAGTCTGACCGGTCATTAACATAACCAGACGGTCGATACCGATGCCGATACCCGATGTAGGAGGAGGCATACCATATTGTAAAGAACACAGGAAGTCCTGGTCGATAATCATTGCTTCATCGTCACCCTTGTCAGCCAGACGCATCTGTTCTTTGAAGCGTTCTTCCTGGTCTATCGGGTCGTTCAGCTCGCTGTAAGCGTTGGCAAGTTCCTTGCCGTTCACCATCAGCTCGAAGCGTTCGGTCAGTCCCGGCTTGCTGCGGTGCATCTTGGTCAGCGGGTCATCTCTACGGGATAATCGGTGATGAAAGTGGGCTGTATGAACGTACCTTCGCAGAATTCTCCGAAGATTTCATCAATCAGCTTGCCTTTGCCCATTGTCTCGTCGATCTCCATTTTCAGTTCCTTGCAAACTTGGCGGATTTCTTCTTCGCTCTTGCCGTTCAGGTCGTAACCGGTCTTTTCCTTGATAGCGTCGAGGATAGGCAGGCGGCGGTAAGGAGCTTTGAAACTGATCGTCTTTCCGTCGACAACGCTTTCCGTACAGCCGTTTACAGCGATACAGATACGTTCCAGCAATTTCTCGGTGAAGTTCATCATCCAGTTGTAATCCTTGTACTGAACATAAAGTTCCATACAGGTAAATTCCGGATTGTGAGTCTTGTCCATACCCTCGTTACGGAAGTTTTTCCCTATTTCATATACACCTTCGAATCCGCCCACAATCAGTCGCTTCAAGTAAAGCTCGGTGGCGATACGCAGGTAAAGGTCTATATCCAGCGAGTTATGGTGCGTGATGAACGGGCGGGCGCTTGCTCCACCGGCAATAGATTGCAGGATAGGCGGTTCCACTTCAGTGTATCCGGCTTCATCGAGAGCGTTACGCAGTGTTTTTCACTACGGTGGCACGCTTCAGGAATGTTCTCTTTCACACCGTCGTTTACCACCAGGTCTACATAACGTTGGCGATAACGGAGTTCGGGATCTTCAAAAGAGTCGTAAGCTACACCGTCCTTGTATTTTACGATAGGAAGCGGTTTGATGGATTTTTGCAAGTACGGTCAGCTTCTTGGCATGGATGCTGATTTCGCCCATCTGGGTACGGAATACGAATCCTTCGATACCGATGAAGTCGCCTAAATCGAGCAAACGTTTGAATACAGCGTTGTACAGTTCCTTGTCTTCTCCCGGACAGATGTCATCGCGGGTGATATATACCTGGATGCGTCCTTTGGAGTCCTGCAATTCGATAGAAAGATGCTTTACCCATGATACGGCGGCTCATGATACGTCCGGCTACAGAAACCTGGCGCGGCTCGTCCTCGTCCTTGAATTCAGCTTTAATATCTGTAGAGAAAGCATTGGTTACATACTCTGCTGCAGGGTATGGGTCGATACCCATTGCACGAAGCTCATTCAGGCTGTTGCGTCGAATGATTTCCTGTTCACTTAGTTCTAGTATATTCATTTCGTTACGTATTAACTCAATTTTGTGGGCAAAAATACGAAACTTTTCTCATATATCCTGTAATCCGTCTCTTTTTTGTATCTTTGCGCCCTCAAACTAATAGGTATGACAGGACAAAAGACACCCACTGCGTTGGGAACGGAAAAGATCGGGAAGCTTTTAATGCAGTATGCCATTCCGGCAATTATCGCCATGACGGCATCTTCTCTATATAATATGGTGGACAGTATTTTCATCGGTCACGGGGTAGGGGCAATGGCTATCTCCGGATTGGCGCTGACCTTTCCGCTAATGAATCTCGCTGCCGCTTTCGGCTCGCTGGTCGGTGTGGGAGCGGCTACATTGGTCTCGGTGAAACTGGGACAAAAAGATTACGACACCGCACAACGGTACTCGGCAATGTGCTGGTACTCGAATATTATCATCGGACTTGCCTTTACGGTTGTCACACTGATATTTCTCGACCCTATTCTTTATTTCTTCGGTGGTAGTGACGCCACGGTAGGCTATGCCCGTGATTATATGGTCGTTATCTTATTAGGTAACGTCGTCACCCACCTTTATTTAGGTCTGAATGCCGTACTCCGTTCGGCGGGGCATCCGCAGAAAGCGATGGTTGCCACGATTGCCACGGTGGTGATTAATACGATACTCGACCCTGTTTTTATTTATGGCTTCGGCTGGGGAATACAAGGGGCGGCAATCGCTACCATTACCGCACAGGTCATCGCATTGGCATGGCAGTTCAAGCTATTCTCTAACAAAGAAGAACTGCTGCACTTCCATAAAGGAATTTTCCGGTTGAAGAAGAAAATCGTAGTCGATTCTTTAGCAATCGGTATGGCGCCTTTCCTTATGAATCTGGCAGCCTGTTTCATCGTTATTCTTATCAATCAAGGTTTGCAGCATCACGGTGGTGACTTGGCTATCGGAGCGTTCGGTATTGTCAACCGATTGGTATTCCTCTTTGTCATGATTGTAATGGGACTGAACCAGGGTATGCAGCCGATCGCCGGTTACAACTATGGAGCCAAGCAATATCCGCGTGTGACAAAAGTCTTGAAAATAACTATTTATGCAGCAACCATTGTTACCACTACAGGCTTCCTGATGGGAATGTTTATTCCCCGGCTAGCAGTCTCGATTTTTACGACACACGAAGAACTGGTACGCATTTCTGCCAAAGGGCTGCGTATTGTTGTGATGTTCTTTCCTATTGTGGGTTTCCAAATGGTGACTTCCAACTTCTTCCAGAGTATCGGCATGGCGAGTAAGGCGATATTTTTGTCTGTCTCCCGCCAGGTTCTTATCCTGATACCTTGTCTGCTGATTCTTCCACAGTTCTACGGACAACTGGGAGTCTGGATAAGTATGCCGATTTCCGATCTTATAGCAAGCTTGATTGCCGGGACAATGCTTTTGGTGGCAGTTCAAGCAATTCAGGAAAGTGTCCTGTCTGACGGGCTTGTTGCGATACTCCTTGGGAGAGATGCCGACATACACCCTTCACTCATAGATGTATCTTCCGGAGTTATTATAACATAATTGAATGGCATCAGTGGCTCCATGTATCTTTTTCGTTTCAAATGGGTTTCACTGCAAATTAACAAACAAATAGCTACAAATAACAAACTATTCCGGCTTTTTATCTCCGATAACCTACAAATAGAACAATATTTCGTCTATATCAACCTTCCCCCACTTGTTTGCTTGGGATACTTTTGTAATAACTAAATAACAAATGAAAATATGAGACGATTAAACTTCTTATTGACAGGACTTCTTGCAGTTTTGCTGGCGTCATGCAATCAGCGTGTGTGAAGAATATAGAAAATAAGCCGGCAGTGAAGATTGATACCGTACTTTCTGCTGACAAACAGACTGCCTTGCAGTTTCCCCGGACGGGTGAAAGCGGCTCAGGACATAAGCCTGGCATTCCGGGTGAGCGGAACTATCCAGCGTATGTATGTGAATGACGGTGCTTATGTGCGCAAAGGACAACTGCTTGCCGAACTTGATCCTACAGATTATCAGATTCAACTGGATGCGGCGGAAGCCGAATACCAGCGTGTCAAGGCGGAAGCGGAGCGCGTAATGGCTCTTTATAAGGAAAATGTAACCACTCCCGACGCAAACGACAAAGCCGTGTACGGACTGAGGCAGATTACCGCCAAATACAACCATGCTAAGGACCAGTTGGAATATACCCGCCTGTATGCCCCTTTTCAGCGGATATGTACAGAAACGCCTTTTCGACTCCCATGAGACGGTGGCTGCCGGAATGCCTGTCGTTTCCGTAATCAGCGAGGGAACGCCGGAAGTGGAGATTAATCTTCCGGCAGTGGAATATATCCGTCGCCGGCAGTTTACCCGCTATTATTGCACATTCGATGTATATCCGCAGCAGAGATATGTGCTGGATTTGATTAGCGTCACTCCCAAAGCGAATGCCAACCAGCTCTATACCATGCGCCTTCAATTGAAAAGCGGAGACAAGCAGGCGGTTCCTTCTCCGGGGATGAATACAATGGTCACTATCGAATGTGCCGAAGGGAAATGCGTAACCTGTCCGTTCCCGGCGGAGCGATTCTCCGTCAGAACGGGAATACGGGTGTCTTTTCTTTATAATCCGTCCGATAAAACGATTCGTCGTTGCGATGTGACTGTTACTCGCTTTGCTTAGTGACGGCAGATGCCTTATAACTTCGGACGAAGTGAAACCGGGTGACTTGATTGTTGTCTCGGGAGTGCATCATGTGAAAGATGGGCAACAGGTGGAACCTCTTCTTCCGGCTGCCGAAACGAATGTGGGAGGACTGCTATGATAGATATTAGTAAATGGGCATTTGAAAACAAGAAGTTAATCTACTTCCTGATTGCTGTACTGATTGTGGGCGGAGCTTATTCCAGCTACGAGATGAGTAAACTGGAAGACCCTGAAATAACGGTAAAAAGCTCGCCATGGTGGTTACTACCATCCCGGTGCATCCGCGCATCAGGTGGAACTGGAAGTGACGGATGTACTCGAAAAGAATATCCGTACCATGGGTAATATAGATAATGTGGAAAGCTATTCCTACAACGACCTCTCCCTGATTCAGGTAGAACTGAAAACGACTGTCAAAGGAAACCGACGTGGAACAGTGCTGGGACTTGCTGCGCCGTAAAGTGGCGAACGCACAGGCGGAACTTCCTGAAGGTGCCAGCCCTTCTATCGTGAAAGATGATTTCGGTAATGTCTACGGAATGTTTTTTGCCTTGACGGGCGACGGACTTTCTGACAGGGAACTCTCCGACTATTCCGAATTAATCAAACGTGAAGTCAGCGAATTGGACGGTGTGGAACGCGTCGATTTATACGGCAACCGTCCGGAATGTATCAATATCTCTTTGTTGCAAGACCGGATGGCAAATTTGGGAGTGAAGCCTGCCGAAGTGCTTGCCACATTGAACGGGCAGAACAAAACAACCTATACCGGCTATTACGACAACGGTGACAGCCGTATCCGGGTCACGGTCAGCGATAAATTCAAGACGGTGGAAGACATCGGACGTATGCTGATTCAGGGACACGATGCCGACCAGCTGCGTCTGAGTGACATCGCCCGCATTGAAAAAAGACTATGAAGACCCCACCCGCAACGAATTGTTCTATGATCGTCAGCGTGCCATGGGAATCATGGTTGCCGCCTCTTCCGATGCCGATATTATCAAAGTCGGCAAACGGGTGGAGCAAAACTTGAACAACTGAAAGCCGAACGCCTGCCGGCAGGAATGGAATGCCACAAGGTATTCTATCAGCCCGAGCGTGTCGGAAGTTCTTTGGGGACATTTATCCTGAATCTGATAGAATCCGTGATTATTGTAGTTGTCATCCATTTTGATGATTGCAATGGGATTCAAGAGTGGGGTGATTATTGGTATCAGTCTGGTGGTGACAGTGTTCGGCACTTTCCTGTTTTTGTATTTTATGGACGGCACGATGCAGCGTGTATCTTTGGCATCCTTTGTACTTGCCATGGGAATGTTGGTGGATAATGCGATTGTCATTATAGACGGTATTTTGGTCGATTTGAAAGCCAGGAAAGAGCCGCATGGAAGCCATGGCCGCTATCGGGCGGCAGACGGCAATGCCTCTGCTCGGCGCTACCCTGATTGCTATTATCGCTTTCCTTCCTATATTCATGTCTCCGGATACGGAAGGAGTCTACACGCGCGATTTGTTTATTGTGTTGGCGGTCTCCCTGCTGCTTAGTTGGGTACTCGCCTTGGTGCACGTCCGTTAATGGCGAACCGGATTCTGCATCCGGACGTATCCGGCAGCTACTGCCCACTACCGGAAAGCCCGGGTGTACGAAGGAAAAAAATATATGCAGTGCTGCGTTCATTATTGAGATTCAGCCTGGCACATCGCTGGAGCTTTGTCTTTGCCATGATTGTCTTTAGGTGGTACTTTCGGGGTTTAGTTACCGGTTTATGAAGCAGGGTTTCTTCCCGGATATGGTCTACGACCAGCTTATACATGGAATATAAACTTCCTCGAAGGCATTAATTCCACACGGGTGGCACGCGACTTGGAAGAGATAGAGGCTTACTTGAAGAAACGTCCTGAAATCACGCACGTCACCACTTCTATCGGCGGGACGCCTGCCCGTTACAACTTGGTACGTAATATAGCCAACCCTTCTTTATCTTACGGTGAACTGATAATCGACTTTACTTCGCCCGATGCACTGGTCGACAACATGGCAGAGATTCAACAGTATCTTTCTTCCCATTATCCGGACGCCTATGTGAAGCTGAACCGCTATAACCTGATGTTCAAGAAATATCCCATCGAAGCGCAATTTACCGGTCCCGACCCTGCCGTGCTACATCAACTGGCAGACAGTGCCCGGAAAATCATGGAAAATTGCCCGGAAGTCTGCCTGATCACGACCGACTGGGAACCGCAGGTTCCCGTCCTGACGATTGAATACGATCAGCCTACGGCACGTGCTATCGGACTGAGCCGAAATGACGTGAGTCTTTCCCTGCTCACGGCTACGAGTGGTATCCCGATTGGTTCTTTCTACGAAGGAATTCATAAGGATAACATCTACTTGCGCTGTCTTGAATGAACATGGAAACCTATTGAGAATCTGGATAACACACAGATATTTTCCTCCCTTCCTTCCCTCAATGGCTTGTTGACACAGGAGATGATGATGAAGCTGAAAACGGGAACACTCTCTAAAGAGGAACTTGTGGAAACTTTAATGGGAACTACTCGCTGAAACAAATCAGCAAGCGGATAGACGTGAAATGGAAGACCCGGTTGTCCCCCCGCTATAACGGGCGACGTAGCCAGCGCGTGCAATGTTCCCTGTTCCGGGCGTGGAAACGGAGAAAGCCCGGCAGTCTATTGCCGGGCAGATTGAACGGATTCCGCTTCCCGACGGCTACAAGCTGCAATGGCAAGGCGAAAGAAATGCCAGCACGAAATCCATGCAGTATTTGTTCAAGAACTTCCCGTTTGCTATCATCCTGATGATTTCTATCTTGATTATGCTGTTCAAGGATTATCGGAAGCCGGTTATCATCTTCTGCACGATTCCTTTGGTATTTGTCGGTGTGGTAGCTGTAATGCTGCTGACAGGAAAGACGTTCAACTTTGTTGCTATCGTCGGTACACTGGGACTTATCGGTATGATTATCAAAAACGGTATTGTGCTGATGGATGAAATTACCCTGCAAATCAGTCGAGGGAGTGGAACCGGTAACGGCACTGATAGATAGTTCGCAGAGCCGTCTCCGTCCTGTGATGATGGCATCGCTCACTACCATTCTGGGAATGATTCCATTGTTGCCGGATGCCATGTTCGGCTCATTGGCGGCTTCCATTATGGGCGGACTGTTGTTCGGTACGCTGATTACTTTATTGTTTATTCCTATTTTGTATGCACTATTCTTTCATATAAAAAAGACAGACAAATGAAAAAAAGAGATTCTTTCAGCCATTGGAATAATAGCGGGCATATTGTTCGGCACAACGCTTTCTCTTTTCGCACAAGAGAGACTAAGCCTGAAACAATGCCGCGAAATGGCGTTGAAATACAATAAGGAAATGGCTGCTGCCGACCGGCAGACAGAAGCAGCACGGTTTGATGTCCCTCAGCTATAAAGCCAATTTTTTCCCGAACTTTACCGCCAACGGAACAGGGATTTACAGCACTGCCGATGGAAGTCTCGGCATTCCGGGCGGTAATCTCCCTGTTTTCATGCCCAACCCCACTACGGGAGAACTGGTATCCAGCGGTTTCGCCTATTTCCCCGGGTTGAACCTGGATTATAAAGTAGGAACCGTTTATTCCGGCGGCATACAAATGGAGCAGCCTCTCTATGGGCGGCAAAATTCGTGCGGCCTATAAAATGTCTTTGCTGGGTAAAGAGATGGCTCACCTGAACGAAGCGCTGACTACCTCGGAAGTTCTTCTGAATACGGACAAAGCTTACGTCCAACTAGTGAAAGCCAAAGAAATGAAGAAAGTGGCCGAGAAATATCACGCTTTATTGACGGAACTGTCCCGGAACGTGAAAAGTGCCCACCAACATGGCATGAAACCTCAGAATGACGTATTGAAAGTGCAAGTGAAGCTCAACGACAGCGAACTTTCTTTGCGTAAGGCAGACAATGCCCTTCGCCTTGCTTCCATGAATCTTTGCCATTACATCGGACGTCCTTTGACAACGCAAATTGATATTTCCGATGACTTCCCCGAAGTGGAACAGGAGTGGAAAATCCAGGTTTCCGATATTACCGCCCGTCCGGAATATGGAATACTGAACAAACAAGTTGCTATCGCTGAGCAGGAAGTGAAGCTGAACCGTAGTGAATTGCTTCCTCGTATCGGCGTCAGAGGCAGCTACGACTATCTTCACGGGCTGGAAATCAACGACGAAACATTTATGAAAAAAGGAGCTTTCTCCGTTTTTTTGAATGTCTCCGTCCCCCCTGTTTCATTTTGGTGAACGTGCCAATAAGGTGAAATCCGCCAAAGCGAAACTCGAACAAACCCGTCTTGAACAAGAAAATGCCAGTGAAAAGATGTTGCTGGAATTAATGCAGGCAGCCAATAACTTGGATGAGGCGCGTCTTGAAACGGAACTTTCCGATCGTTCACTGGAACAGGCGGAAGAAAATATGAAAGTCAGCGGCAAACAGTATGAGGTCGGACTGGAAACTCTCTCGGATTATTTGGAAGCGCAAATGCTCTGGCAACAGGCTTACCAGACACGTGTAGACGCTCATTTCCAATTGTATGTGAATTATATTGCTTATCTGAAAGCGGGGGGCAACTGCATCCGACCGACTAATTGCTTCCCTTCGAAAAAGATAGTGTTTTTCTCAAAGTATTCTCACCGTGATGAGAACTTTTTCTCATCACGGTGAGAACTTTTTCCTCATAGTAATGAGTATTTTATTCTCACTATGGTGAGAATAACCCTTTGTCAGAACATACCGGAACAGCGATTTACCAGTCGTATTTATCAATATACCGGTCAAATTCGGGTTTGGTTTTAATACCATGTTTCAAAAAGATAGCCGCAATCTGTTCTTGCTCGCAAGGATGTAGCAAGCGTTCTTTTGTTGCGGATACGGTAATACATACTACGCCCCATTAACGTATACAGTTCTCTACGTATGGCAACAGCAGTAGAATATGATATATTGTCTAGCAAATGATCTATACCGGAAGCAAAGTGTGAAGTGCAGAATGGCTTGAAATAATCACATTTGTTTTCGTTTCCTGCTATGTGAAGTGGATTGACTGCCGTGTAATAAGGGATTTCTTGCGGAATAGATAATGTAGCTTGATAACGGAGGCATTTGTTACGACGCGGACATTGTTTGTTGTTGCAGTATAGAAAAGTTTTGGGCACATCCTTGTAATTGATTTTTTCATTCATGGCTTTAATCGTTTGTATATGAGTTGTTGTTTCTTTCTGTTATTTTGTTTTGTATACAAAACAAAAGTGCCTATTTTTATATCCTGTATTGTAAAAAAACAGTTAGGCTCTTGTAACCATTTTCTATTTATGTTCTGTTTTATAGGAACAAAGGTAGCAATTATTTTGATATAAAAAAAAAGTTTGAGACTATACTGATTTGATGCGCACCCTCATCTCCTGAGCGTCGAATGTCACTGATTCATTACGGAAAAAGTCTTTCTATATGTCCGCTGGTTATCATTTCCGAAGTGGGCAAAGTGTACATATATGGGTTATCTATCAGCATGATAGAGTCACAAAGCGACAATGCGATGTCAAGGTCATGTGTGGAGAATAAGATACATTTGCCTTCTTCTTGTGCCAGCTTTTTCAGTAGCAGGCAGAGTTCATAACGATTGGGCAAGTCAAGAAAGGCAGTCGGCTCGTCGAGCAGGATTACCGGGGTGTCCTGCGCAAGCGCACGGGCAATCATAATTCGCTGGCATTCGCCGTCGGACATCTTATCCATTGTCTTTTCTGCATAACCGGACATACCGACCAACTGAATGGCATTATCCACAATTTTCCGGTCTTCCGGTTGAAGCTGACCGAGCCAGTTTGTGTAGGGAGCACGCCCCAATGCTACCACATCCTTACAGCGAAGATTGGCGATGCGCACTTTGTCGGTGGTTACGAAACTAATGCTTAGAGCTAATTTTTCCGGTTTCAGTGAAGCAATGTCTTTTCCTTGCAGATTGATTTCTCCCGATTGAGGACTTTCCAGTCCCATTATGGCACGCAGGAGAGTACTTTTTCCTGTTCCGTTGCGTCCTAGCAGTGCAACGAGTTGTCCGCCTGTGATTCGGGCGTTTACCGTTTTCAACAGCGTGCGCTGTCCGTATCCTAATGTCAGTTCCTTAAGTTCAATCATTTGAATCCATGCAAGTTTTTAGCTATTACCCATAAAATGACCGGAACACCGAGCAAGGCGGTGATACAGTTCACCGGAAGCAGGAATTTCTTGGCGATGATGTCGCAAAGAAGCATGCTGATAAGTCCCGTCAGCATAGTGGCGGGGGACAAGTATCCGGTGGTCGGCGTTGTTGAACAGCAACCGTGTGACGTGCGGCACTGCCAGCCCGATAAAACCTACCGGACCGCAAAATGCGGTCACCGTTCCTGTCAGCAGCGCGGTGGAGATGAAGATGAGAGTACGTGAACGCTTGATGTTCATTCCCATTGTCCGTGCATAGTTTTCTCAAGAAGCAACAGGTTCAACGGTTTGATGCAGACTATGGAAATGAGCAGTCCCAGGCATAACATAGGCGTCATGATTCCCAGTTGGGTAGTGGTGATGTGTCCGAGAGAACCCATTGACCAAAGCGTGAACATTTTTCAACTGTTCGGCAGAACTCAGATATTGCAGTATCTGGATAATGGCGCCTGCCACATAACCTATCATGACTCCCCATAATCAATACACCGAGGGATATTTTTTACTTTCCGGCTGATGACAGCTACTCCCAGTAAAATGACAGCCGTTCCTATCCAACCGGAACCGACGATGCCCAATGACTGGAGCAGTGGAAATTCAGACCAGCCGAGCAGTGGAGCTCCCAGTATAAACAAGGCAACCCCTAATCCTGCACCGGAACTTACTCCCAGCAAATAGGGATCCGCCAATGGGTTTTGGAAAACTGTCTGCATCTGCAAAACCGCTTACGGAGAGTGCCACGCCTATCAGTGCCGCCACTATTACCCGTATGAACCGGATAGAAAGAAGAATGTTACGTGTCATTTCATCACATTCGCCTCCGGTGAGCACAGCCCATACCTTGGAAACAGGGATATACGTGTCTCCGGTTGCCATATCTATGATTAGCAATAGCAGGGCGATTTTAATGCCTAGCGAGATAAATAAAAGTGCAGTATGTTTGCGGGGGTGTTTCATTCCAGACGCCTGTAATAATAAAGTGAATCGGAAACAAGCTCCGGATGAAAAATATGAATCAAGTCGCGTAACACAACGTCGGGACGGACAACTGCCGATTCCCAATAATCGTTTCCGCCTGTCGGCGTCAACCGTAAGTTGTTGTTATAAACAGTCTTTTCGTTCACGGCTTTTGCGTCTGCGAATTTAGGGTTGACAGCTTTCAGCTCCTCAAGTGTAGTTGCCGAACCGACATTAATCCAGTAATCGGCTTTTTGTATCAGGCCATAGGCTGTTTCCAGGCCGATTGGGGTTGAACTGTTGGAACTGTTTTCTTTTTATAAAATACTCTGCGCCTGCATCGGCAATCAGTCGTGCCATATAACTTTGGGTGGAAGGCATTACCCAACTGTCGTTCCACGGAGTGTTGAACATAACGGTAGGACGCTGGCTGACGGAACTGTGAGGGCTTTCAGTGCGTAATAACGTTGGGAATTTCCCGGAATATTTCTATTCCCTTTTCCCCGTTTGTCTGTCGTTCGGAAAGGACAATCATCCATTCGGCTTTTTGCCGAGCGGTGATTCTTCCAGATATTCCCCATATATAGATAAGGTATGGAAAGTTCTTTCAGTTTGTCCGTTACAGCGGTTTGGGCGTCACCTATGCCATAGAGCAAGACTACGTCGGGCTTTAATCCAATCAGCAGTTCGTAGTTCATTTCAGGACCCATATCCTTGATTGAATCTTTGTGGGCAAGGATGTAGGGATTGGCGATATAATCAATGCCCGAAACTCCGACAATCCGGTTGACTTCTCCCAGTTCATCGAGCATGGCAACATAGGAAGAAGACATGCATACAATCTGTTTGGCTCCGGCAGGGATGACGGGACCGTTGAATCCGGCAGGCGCTTGCTCGCCGTTGCGTGTAACAAAATAAAGACATTGTTACGTCGTTGGCGCCTTGCCACGGGGTTGGTAATCTGTATAAGTGTACTGGCAGCGTTCTCAGCACCCAGGATTTTAAATCCCGAAGCGTATTCAGGGGGTATATACATCTTGGTTGAATGCTTCCAGAGATGTCTTATTACGGTGATACAGTTTTGCCAAAAAAAGAAAGGCAGGCAAAGTAACGTGATAGTCGGAGCAGGAGATTTCACTTTTTATAAGATGTTTAATTAGAAAAATAATAGTGGGTCCTTTCTTTGAACGGCAAAGATAGGGACTTAATTATTAGTTTGTTTTTATTTTAGTTGATTTTTTCTTTCGATTTGTTCCTATTTGTGTATCTTTGTCCCCAGAAATTTTTTGGTGTCACTTTTCCGATTCTACGGAAAGAGTGGTGAAAAAGGGAATCAGGTGTAAATCCCTGAACAACCTCGCTGCTGTAAGCTCCGCCAAAAGTTTTCCTACAATACTCAAATCCACTGTTCCGCTTTTGAGGAATGGGAAGGGCGTTAGGAAAATGGAGTAAGTCAGAAGACCTGCCAAAAATTGAATTTTTGAAACTTTCCGATTAGAGTTTGAAGAGTGCAGTTTTTTATTCAAAATACATCTTTGATTGGTGATGTGAAGTTTCAGGAAGGAGGAATATGCCTTTTTGAGTGTTCCATTATGCGGGGAGAAGCACGTGTATATGTTTGAGTGTATGGAAAATTGCATTCTTTAACCCTATGAAAGTTTATTATTTTAATTAATAAACAGGAGGATTATGTTCGGGCAGATTTATTTTAGGGTATTGGGGATAGGATGCTTTTTGAGTATGGCTTTATTGTTGTCAGCACAAAGCAAACTGGACAGTTTGCATCATCTTAATGAAGTAGTGGTTACTGCCAGAATTAATAAGGAGGTAATTCCGGTGCAATCTTTATCAGGGGGATAAGTTGGAGAAACTGGCTGCACATTCGGTAGCGGACGCTATACGTTATTTTTCCGGAGTACAAATAAAAAGATTATGGTGGAATAGGCGGGCTGAAGACCGTTAATATCCGAAGTATGGGAACGAATCATGTGGGAGTGTTTTTATGACGGTATTGAACTGGTAATGCGCAGAATGGAGTGATTGATTTGGGACGTTTTCTCTTTGGATAATATGGAAGCTGTCACTTTATATAATGGTCAGAAAAGTGCCATTTTCCAACCGGCGAAAGATTTTTGGTTCTGCAGGTTCTATTTATCTCCAGTCGAGAACACCCGTTTTTCGGGAGGATAGGGCTTATCATGTGAAAGCGACTTTTTAAGACGGGTTCTTTCGGAGTTGTCAATCCCTTCTTTGCTTTGGGAACAGAAACTGAGTGAGAATGTGAGTGCGTCACTTAGTAATGAATATATGTATACAACCGGAAAGTATAAATTTACTTATGCGGTGGATGGAGGATATGATACTACGGCAGTACGCCGTAATGGGGATGTCAATGCATTACGTGCTGAGGGCGGCTTATATGGCAAGATAAAAGTGGTTACTGGCGTACGAAAAAGCTTATTTTTATAATTCAGAACGTGGATATCCCGGTGCTGTTGTGCGGAATCGTTTCTCACATGAGGATCGCCAATGGGATACAAATTTCTTTTTCCAATCTTCTTTCAAAAAAAGATTTCGGTGATGTGTACAGTCTGTTGTTGAATGCCAAATACGCGTATGATTATCTGCATTATCTGGCAGATCCCCAAAAGGAGGAGGCTACCATGTATGTAAATAATACATATCGCCAACAGGAAGTTTACTTGTCAATGGCTAACAGGGTTACTCTTTTTCCTTTTTGGGATATAAATATTTCAGCGGACTACCAATGGAATAAACTGAACGCTAATTTGACTGATTTTCCTTATCCCCGGAGAGAAATACGGCGTTGGTAGCGGCAGCTACCTCTTTACATTTTGAGCGTTTTAAGTTGCAGGCCAGTGTCTTGGGAACTTTTGTAAATGAGAACGTAGCTTCAGATACTACTTCGGCCGGGAATAAAATGGAATTTACTCCTACCGTTATCACTTCCTATAAACCTTTCAAGAATATTGATTTAAGTCTGCGTGCTTTTTACAAACGGATATTTCGTATGCCGACTTTGAACGATTTGTATTATACATTTATAGGGAATATAAAGCTGAAACCTGAGTATACTAATCAGTATAACGTAGGATTCACTTATCAGAAATTATCTTCCGAACCTGGCTGCAAGCACTGAATGTGCAATTGGATGCGTATTATAATGAGGTGGAAAATAAAATAATAGCTACTCCCCACCAATAATTTCTTTCGTTGGACAATGATTAATATGGGACTTGTTAAAATAAAAGGAGTGGGATGTCGTTTTGCAAGGACTTTGGAAGTTTGGTAACGATTGGGTATTTGACAGCCGGTTATCATATACGTATCAGAAGGCACAGGATTTTACTGATAAGTCGGATAAAGATACGTATGGGGGGCAAATATCGTATATTCCCTGGCATAGTGGCTCGGCTATATTAAATGCCGGATATAAATCATGGGAATTGAATTATAGCTTTATATATACGGGAGAGCGCTATGACGTTTCGGCTAATACTCCGGAGAATTATCGTCTTCCTTGGTATACAAGTGATTTTTCTTTGGCAAAGAAATTCAGTTGGAGAAAGTATGATTTCAAGTTGACCTTGAAGTAAACAATATTTTTAATCAACAATATGAGGTGGTGAGGTCTTATCCGATGCCCGGAACTAACTTTAAATTCATTTTAAACTTAACGATATGATTGTGAATAATATTCTTTTTCGCGTGTCTTGCTTTTGGTATATTAACAGGCTGTTGTTTACTGGCTTGTCGGGGCGAGCTTCCGGTTCTACCTTCTGACGAGATAGATGTTGGCAAGGATCCTTTAGGGGGGCGTCAGTATTAAAGGAATGTATCTTCTCAATGAAGGAAATATGGGAAGTAATAAGTGTACGCTTGATTTTTTATGACAGCACTACCGGTAAGTATCATCGTAATATTTATGCCGAGCGGAATCCGTCCGTAGTGAAAGAACTGGGGGATGTTGGAAATGATTTGCAGATTTATGGAGATAAGCTGTATGCCGTAATCAATTGCTCGAATTTTATAGGAGGTGATGGATGTGGAAACGGCACAACATCTGGGGCAAATAAATGTGACAAATTGCCGGTATATCACTTTTAATGATGGAAAGGCTTATGTAAGTTCTTATGCAGGCCCTGTCGGAATAGATCCCAATGCGCGTCCGGGAAAAGTGGTTGAAGTGGATACGACAAGTTTGGCTGTAACCCGTGAAGTGGTAGTCGGCTATCAACCGGAAGAAATGGTAATAAAAAAGATGGAAAACTTTATGTTGCCAATTCCGGCGGTTATCGTTTCCCGGATTATGACCGGACGGTATCGGTGATTGACTTGAAGACTTTTCAAGTTATTAAAACAATTGATGTAGCTATAAATCTTCACCGTATGAAACTGGATAGATACGGCCCGTATATATGTGAGTTCGAGAGGAGATTATTATGGAACGGATCGGATGTTTTTATTATAGATACTCAGACAGATCGTGTGACAGGAAATTTGGGAATTGCTGCCAGTGAAATGTGTTTGAGTGGGGGAGATTCGATTTACATGACAAGTGTAGAATGGAGTTATGTGACGGAAAGTAATACTATTACTTACGCCCTCTATGACGTGAAACAAAAATAAAATAGTATCCCGCAATTTTATTACTGATGGAACTGAAACAGAAATAACAATTCCGTATGGGATAGCTGTAAATCCCGAGACCAAAGAAATATTTGTAACGGATGCAAAAAGTTATGTTGTACCCGGTTATCTCTACTGTTTCAGTCCTGAAGGAAAGAAAAGATGGAAAAGTCAGGGCGGGGGATATACCGGCTCATTTTGCTTTTTTACAACGAAAAACATTTCAATAACTAATAATGAATAAAAATGGACAGGAAAATTTTAAGACTAGCATTAGTCATTGCAGTTTCTTTGTTTGTAGGAACTGTATTCACAGGATGTAATGATGGAGAAGATGCTTCGGAGCCTTACCTACTGAAAAAAGGAAGACATCCGTGTGTCGCAACCGGGAGGGTGGCTTTGCGGTTGTTGTTGATCAACTGTTGAAGGTACGGGTTGAAAGTGAGTCGGATGAAGGGATCTCTTATTTATGGTTGCTGGACGGCAGTGAAATTGCCCGGACAAAAGATTTGGAGTATATGTTTGAGGAGGTAGGAGAATACGAACTGATTTTACGTGCGTCACAAGGTGAGAATCATTATGATTATCTTTTTTGCGGTCACAGTAACTTTTTGATAATATCGAACCGGCTCCTGAAGGAGCAACGGCTTATATCACTAAAGTTCTTGATTTTGTTCCGGCCGTGGGACAATTTACTAATGCGTTGCCGGCATATGACGAAGGAGACACACAAGAGGTTATGAACGAAAAAGTATTGGCAGCTATCGGTAACAATAAAAGGGGATGATTTCTTTAGGAGGATTCGGAGGATATGTCGTAGTAGGTTTTGATCATACAATAACTAATGTTACCGGAAAACGCGATTTCGGGTACTTGGCAATGCTTTTTATTCTGCGGCCAATCGGACTCCTGATGCACCGGAGGGAGGAAGTTGTGAGCCGGGAGTGATCATGGTAGCTTATGATAAAAATCAGAATGGTATGCCGGATGAGGACGAATGGTATGAGATTGCCGGTAGTGCTCATGAAGACGCTGAACTGGAATTATGGTATGACAAGGCTGTAGCTGCGGGAAATGATGTGGAGACTTATCGAAACTATGAAATCACTTATTATCGTCCGGAAAAAGAACCGGAAACTTCGGAAGAAAGAGAGAAATATATCCGGTGGGAAGATAACCGAGGAAATTCGGGATATAAAGTGAAAAATACATTTCATAATCAGTGTTATTTTCCGGAATGGATAAAAGAAGATAAGATAACATTTAAAGGGACTTGTTTACCTCAAAATGCTGTTGATGAAAGTGGACAAGGTAATTATTTTGTTTTGTATAAATTCCGTTATGGTTATGCTGATAATGAGGTGAACACTAAAGATGAGTCTGCTATTGATATAGATTGGGCAGTAAATTCAAAAGGTCAGAAGGTACATTTGCCGGGAATTGATTTCATAAAGATATATACCGGTGTCAATCAGGAAAATGGTTGGTTAGGTGAATGTTCCACTGAGATATCAGGGGTTGAGGATTTGCATGTTTTAGGAGTTGATATCGATACCCGCAAATAAGTTAAGAAATAATTGATAATAAGAATTTGAAATGAAAAGGTATTTTTGTATTGGCAGTTGTTGCCTTGGGACTGGTTTTTACAGCATGTGATGAGGAGGAAAATTTGAACTCATCTGTATGGATCGGGAGTGAATCGGAAAGTAATGTGATTGCGCAGTTAGATACATTGTATCTGGATGCCCGGATTGAAAATCTGTCTGGGGCGATGAGATATTTGTGGACAGTAGACGGAAAGGAAGTTTCAACCGCTTCAACATATAAGTTTTCACAGCCTAAGACTGGAGAGTATGTTATAGGACTGGCGGTATCGGATGATAAGGGAGAAAACCTTCAAACGACTATGACAGCCAAGGTGGAAGGGCGGTTTGGCAAAGGTGCCTTTATTTTGAATGAAGGAAATATGGGGAATGAAACCGGAACTTTAACTTTTGTGGATTCAAAAAGGCATAGCGGTAGATAGTGCATATTATCGGGTAAATCAAACTTTGCTTGGTAATGTCTGTCAAGACCTGTTTATCAGTGATAATAAGATGTATATACTTTCTCAAAATGGAGCCAAAAATGGTGGTGAAGGGCTGCTGACTATTGCGAATGCTACTAGTTTGGAGAAAGAAAAGGTTTATGATAATACTACTTTGTCCTGGCCGTCCAATTTGGCTGTAGTCGGAGAGAATCTTTATATTCGTGATAATAATGGAGTTTATATGCTGGATACTTCCACCGAAGTTCTGACTTTTGTTGAGGGGACGAAGGGCGCTTTGAAAAATCGTATGGCTGTGGTTGGAGACAAAGCTTTTGTGATGGGCAATAAGCAACTTTTTGTTATTCAAAACGGGGCTGTTATATACATACTGTTTCTTTTTGAAAGCGCTTTATCCGGTGTTGCTAAAACATATGATGGGAATTTGTGGGTTTCATGTACAAAGCCTGCGAGTATTATAAAAGTCAGTCCGGTTGATTATAAGACTATTGATTCTCATACTTTGAATGTCAGTATTGGTGCCGGGTGGGGAGTTGCCCCTGCTTTTTCTGCTAAAAGATGATATTATCTATTTCAGTAATGCCGGCTTTAAGCTATATCGGCATATTTTTTCTCAGAATGAGACGGAAGAAGTTGCTGATATAAAAGAGTATGTGGAGGATGGGGATCTATTATAATAGTTTGGGAGTTGATCCGGTGAGCGGGGAGGTTTATTTTGCCACTCTGAAAGGATATGCAGATTATAAAACCAATGATATTGCTATTTTTGATTTCAATAAAACACCGGCTTTACAGTTTGATATAAAAAATAAGAATAGTTTTCCGGCAGGAGTTTTCTTTACGGAGAATTTTAAGTGATTATGAGTTTCTAATTGATAGTTTTTGTTGATAGGGGGAGACTTCTTCCTCTATAAAAAAGGATATTCTTCTCAAAGAGTATATTTTTATATGTGGAGGAAGTCTTTTTGTTAGTTTATATTGTGACCTTGTGTGATTGGAATGTAATTTGTTTTAATAAAATGAATAAAATAGTAAGCTTTCTAAAGAAACTCCTTAATTTTACATTGTTTACTAAGACTCAAACTAAAATATAGACTTATACTGCTATTGACATGAAAATTTGCAGACTGGGCGGATTACTTTTTACTGTTATTTTGTATGCATACAATAGTGTATGCGCAACAGGTGAGGACTGTCAGGGGAAGGGTACAAATGCTGGAAACCGGAAGTGAAAGGAAACAATCTTTGCCTTCTGCCAGTATTGTCGTCTTGGAAAAAGATGGACTCTGCTTTTTGTAAAAGGTACGGCAAGTGACAAAAACGGTCGATTTACTCTAACTTATCAGCCACAGAAAAAAGAAAGGAATATCTGTTGAAGGTTTCATTTATGGGAATGCAGTCTTTCTACCGTGCATTGGGAGATTCCGTATCTATAAATGCGGGCACTATCGTACTGAAGGATGATGACCTTCAGATTGATGAGGTGGTAGTGACCGGAAAATTGAGGGAAGTGGTTATGGAAGGAGATACGACTGTTATCAATGCTTCTGCCTACAAAACTCCCGGAAGGAGCTTATCTGGAAGATTTAGTGAAGCGTGTTCCCGGATTGGTATATAATAAGAAAGATAATTCGTTGACATACAACGGACAGCCCATCAGTGAAATCAATGTAAATGGGGAGTCTTTCTTTTCAGGAGATAAAAAAAGACCGCGCTTGAGAATCTGCCGGCAAACTTGATTAGCAAGTTAAAGGTGTACGACAAGAAATCAAAAGAGGAAGAATTTACGGGAATCAGTTCGGGAGAAAAGAAATATGTGCTTGACTTGCAAACCAAGGATGAACTGAATAAGACTTGGCTGACAAATGCGACGGTAGGGTATGGCAATAATAAGAAGAAGGATCTGGAGGCACAAGTGAATTATTTCCGTAAGAATGGGGAAAACCTGTCTTTTATAGCCCGTTCTACTAATAGATATCAGAACAGTACATACAAAGATAATATCAATAATTCGCTGGGATTGAATATGGCACATAAATTTGGCGGAAAGTTTTCTTTGAATGGCCATGTGAATTATAATCTTAACAGGAACGGGAATATATCTTCTATGTATCAGGAGCAGTATTTGACTGGTGGCAACCAATATTCGGCCTCTGCCAACGAAGGAAACTCTAAAGGGCGGTCGGTCAATTCCAGCTTGATGGGAGAGTGGAAAGTAGATAAAAGCACGCGTGTCAACTTCAGTGGAAATTTCGGGTATACTCCTAATCAAAATGAAAGTAACAGTCAGAGTGCTTCTTTTGATGCTCCTCCCGGCATAAATCATGAGAGCTTGTTCAGTGATTTTGAGTCTGTTCCCCGGGATATAAAGGTGAACCGTAGTGAGAATCGGTCACGGTCGGAAAATGAATCCCACCGCTACCATTGGGCAATGGGAGTGATGAGACGCCTGAACGAAAAAAGGAACAACTCTGGGACTGAATATTCAGAATTCCGATTCGTGGGGAAATAATGAAAGTTTCTCTCTTTCCGAGACTACCTATTTTCGCTTGAAGGATAAGAATGGGAATGACTCGGTACTTTATCGTAACCAGTATTTGAAGTCACCCCAGCGCAATAATTCCTGGCGGGTGGGACTTTCGTTTACTCAACCTGTCGGAAAGAAGGTACGTCTGCGGGTGGCATATAACTGGAGTACCCGGTATGAACGGAGTAACCGCGATACTTATGAATTGTCTTCCTTGGCGAGTTCGGATATTTACGGTGAGTTACCTTCCGGTTACGAGGCGGGGTATGTAGATAGTTTGAGCAACCGTAGCCACAGCCGCAGTAATGGGCACGACCTGAATGTAGGAGTCAACTATTTCGGATGACACATGGATGTTTAACGCATCACTGGGGGTTACGCCGCAAAGGCGTACCATTGACCGGAAAGTAGGGAAACTTTATGCGGATACTGCCATGAATATGATTGATTTCCAACCTATGATATGGATGAGCTGGCGGAAGAAAGAGATGCGTGTCAGCCTGAATTATAACGGTAATACCCGGCAGCCTTCTTTGTCGGATTTGATGCCGTTGACGGATAATAGCAATCCGCTGTATATCACCCGTGGAAATCCGGATTTGAAGCAGATGTTTAGTCATAATATACGTCTGAATTTTCAGAACTCACCTAAAGGTATATCTGCAAACCTAGGCGGACAGGTGGAGCAAAACAGTGTTACACAAGTCATGATATATGACGTGCAGACCGGTGGACGCGAAACGTATCCGGTCAATATAAACGGTAATTGGAATTTGTCCGGAGGGGCTAGCTGGTGGAAACGTTTTGGACATTTCTCTTTAAGATTGGATATGTCCGGGTAATCATAGTAACCGTGTAGGTATGATTAATGAAGATAAAAGCTTACAGCCGGAAAAGAGTACAACCCGTGATACCGGATTGAATTGTGAGGCACAGGCGTCTTATCAACCTTCTTGGGGAGGCATTGACTTATCTACTTCCTGGAATTATCAATACTCGCTTAATTCTTTGAACGATAGTGATACCTATACGCGTAATTATAATTTCGGTCTGAATGGTTATGTTGATTTTCCTTTCGGGTTGCAGTTGCGCACGGATGCTACGTATAATCTTCGTAGCGGAACGAATATTCAGAAAGGGAAGATGATGAAATATTGTGGAATGCCGGTGCTACATGGCGTTTCCTGAAGAAGAAGGAAGCGGAACTGTCTGCTTATTGGGCGGATATTCTCGGAAAGAAAAAAAAAGTTATGGGCGTATGGCTACTTCTGATGGCTTTTTATGAGTATCGTACGCAGGAAATAAAGGGATATTTCATCGTCACTTTTAAATATAACTTTCGTTTGATGATGTGAGTTTTAGAAAAAGTCGTATGTTTGCTACACAACCATAAAATTAAGTTTACTATGAACGGTAATTATGTCATTAATATCGGTCGCCAACTAGGTAGCGGCGGAAAAGAAATAGGGAGAAACTGGCTGCTCGTCTGGGCATTGACTTTTACGATAAAGAACTGATTAATCTGGCATCTGAGGAGAGCGGATTATGCAAAGAGTTTTTGAGAAGGCGGACGATGGAAAGCTTCGCAGGAATTATCGGCGGATTATTTGGTATGCGTTTCCCCTTTATCAGTGAGGGAGCCATGCCTTGTAACAATTGTTTGAGTAATGATGCACTGTTCAAGGTACAGAGTGACGTTATCCGTCGTTTGGCGGCAGAAAAATCCTGTGTGTTTGTAGGACGCTGTGCTGACTATATTTTTAAGGGAACATCCCCGTTGTGCCAATGTTTTTATCTCGGCTTCCAAAGAAGACCGTATCATACGTCTTTGCCGGATTCATAATGTGAATGAAGAAGTGGCGGAAGAGATGATAGAGAAAGCCGATAAAAGACGTTCGGAATATTATAATTATTATAGTTATAAGACATGGGAGCGGCAGCTACTTATCATCTGTGTATTGATTCGTCTTCTTTAGGGATTGAAGAAACAGTACGGTTTGTAGAAGAATTTGTGGCTAAGAAGTTACAATTAACGTTTTGATTCGGAGAAACTGACTAGGTAGTAAATAAAAAATAAAGCCGGCTATTCCTTTTATGGAGTTGGCCGGCTTTATCATTTATATAAACTAAGCTTGATTTACATCATTGCCAGTAATATCATTTGTCCCGTTAGAATGCGGAGGAACATAGATAACGGATAAACTGTAGAGTATCCTACTGCCGGAGCATCTCCGGATGTTGTCTGATTGGCGTACGCCAATGCGGGAGGGTCGGTATTACTACCGGCAATCAATCCCATGAGGGTAAAGTAGTTTACTTTATAATATAGTCTGGCGATAGCACCGATAATGAGTAACGGAATGACGGTAATTAAGAAACCACAACCTACATAAAGTAATCCATCACCCTCGACAACCGTTTGTACGAAGTTGGCGCCGGCATCTATACCGACACTGGCAAGGGAAGAGCACGATACCGATTTCACGCAACATCAAGTTGGCACTCATGGTGGTGTACGTCACAAGATGCATTTTGTGACCGAAACGTCCGATGAGGATGGCAACTACCAGCGGACCACCTGCCAGACCAAGTTTCAATGGTGTCGGCATACCGGGGAATGCGATAGGAAGACTACCCAAAAGGATACCCAGGAAAATACCTACGAAAATAGTTACGATATTCGGAGTATCAAGCGCTTCAATTGATTACCTAAGACACCTGCTACACGCTCTACTGCATCCTGCTGGCCTACTACCATAACACGGTCGCCTACTTGCAGTATCAGGTTGGGATCAGCGAACAAGTCCATACCGGAACGATTGACACGGGTTACATTGACATCGTACATACTACGGAAGTGCATAGAACCCAGCGTTTTACCATTGATTTCCGGTTTGGTAACCAGAATACGGCGGGATACCATTGGGAGGTCTTGTTTTTCCCAGTCTATATCTACTTCCTTACCGATGAATACGGTAATGGCGGGTGCATCTTCTTCAGAGCAGACGATAAATAGCTGGTCGCCTACATTGAAAATAGTCTCATGGTTCGGAATGCTTACGTGTCCTTCGTGACGAATGCGGGAGCAAACGAACTGACGTCCTAGAAATTCTTTAATCTCAATCAGTGTCTTTCCACTGATAGACTCGTTGCGTACCTCAAGGCTCAACATATGCGGCTTATGATGTGCATCTCCGCTCTGCATTTTCAGGCTTTCTTCTTCTTTTGCCATATTGACACGGAAGATGTAACGGATGGCAATGATAGAACCAATGATACCTACCACACCGAGGGGATAAGCACATGCATAACCCAATGCGATCTGCGGGCCGTTGTAGCTCAACTGGTTCAGTGCTTCGTTGGCAGCACCAAGTCCCGGAGTGTTCGTTACAGCTCCGTAGAGAATACCTACCATCATCGGCAATTCAACACGACCGTTCCAAAGGTAATAGAGCCCCAATGCAACAGCAATATTTAACACTACGATGCCTACAGCCAACAGGTTCAATGTCATTCCCCCCTTTTTGAAAGAAGAGAAGAAAGACGGCCCCACCTGAAGACCGATACAGAATACGAACAAAATCAATCCGAACTCACGGATGAAATGTAGGATGTGTGTATCGGCCGTGAAGCCGAAATGTCCCATTAGGATGCCGGCAAACAAAACAAATGTGACGCCCAAAGATACACCGAATATCTTTATCTTACCGAGATACACGCCGGCTGCCACTACAAATGCGTAGAGGAGCACGATGTGAGCTACGGAGCTGGGGTCCCATAATAAACTTTGTAACCAATCCATAATTTAGTAGTTTTTATAATGTCTTTTCTATAAAACGGGTGCAAAATTAGTCATAACATTGGAGCAAATCAAATAAAAGAAGAACTAAAAATTGCGGGAAAGAAGAATTTCCATACAGATTCTATACAAAGTGGAGGTGTGCGAATTTTCTATAAAAAAGAAGTTTCGTTTGAACTTATTAATTATATTTGCAAGTCGAACAACAGACATTTGGAAAGAGACAGATAAAAATAGAGACAATATTAATTCTTGTTTTAATTTTAGATAAACTATGGCAGACAAAAAAAGAAAAACTCTTCTCAGATCTTTTCTCCTGTCTCCACCGAACAATGGATGGAGAAGGTTACAGCCGACTTGAAAGGTGCTGATTTTGAGAAGAAGCTCGTTTGGAAGACGAACGAAGGATTCAAAGTGAAACCTTTCTACCGGATGGAGGACCTGGAAGGGTTGAAGACGACAGACGCACTTCCCGGAGAATTCCCTTATTTAAGAGGAACCAAGAAGGACAACAATGAATGGCTGGTACGTCAGGAAATCTCAAAGTGGAATGTCCTAAAGAGGCCAATGCGAAAGCACTGGATATCCTGAACAAAGGTGTCGATTCACTTTCTTTCCATGTAAAGGCAAAAGAACTCAATGCGGAATATCTTGAGACTCTGTTGAATGATATTCAAGCTGAGTGTGTTGAACTGAACTTCTCTACTTGTCAGGGACACGTTGTTGAACTGGCTAATCTGCTGGTAGCTTATTTCCGGAAGAAGGATTATGATGTGAAGAAACTGAAAGGCTCTATCAACTATGATTTCTTCAACAAAATGCTGACCCGCGGCAAGGAAAAAGGGTGATATGGTACAAACTGCTAAAGCACTGATTGAAGCTATCCAACCGCTTCCTTTCTACCGCGTACTGAATGTGAACGCATTATCGCTGAACAATGCCGGAGCTTATATTTCTCAGGAATTGGGGTATGCACTGGCTTGGGGTAATGAATACATGAGCCAACTGACCGATGCCGGTGTTCCTGCTGCTATAGTGGCTAAAAAAAATCAAATTCAACTTTGGTATCAGTTCCAATTATTTCCTTGAAATAGCGAAATTCCGTGCGGCACGTTTGCTTTGGGCAAATATTGTAGCTTCTTACAATCCTGAATGTTTGCGCGACTGTGATAACAAAGGTGCTAACGGTGAATGTCGTTGCGCAGCAAAAATGGCGGTTCATGCCGAAACTTCTACTTTCAATCTTACTTTGTTTGATGCACATGTAAACCTGCTTCGTACACAGACTGAAGCCATGAGTGCTGCTTTGGGAGGTGTGGATTCAATGACAGTTACTCCGTTTGACAAGACATACGAGACCCCTGATGAATTCTCCGAGCGTCTGGCACGCAACCAGCAATTGCTGCTGAAGGAAGAATCTCATTTTGATAAAGTGATTGACCCGGCTGCCGGCTCTTATTATATTGAAAACCTGACAATTTCTATTGCACAGCAAGCATGGAACTTGTTCCTGTCTGTAGAAGAAGCCGGTGGTTTCTATGTAGCATTGAAGGCGGGAACAGTTCAGGCTGCTGTGAACGAAAGCAATAAAGCGCGTCATAAAGCGGTGGCACAGCGTCGTGAAGTATTGTTGGGCACCAACCAATTCCCCAACTTCAATGAAAAGGCCGGAGATAAGCAACCGGTTGAAGCAAAATGTTGCTGTGGTGGAAAAGACCATACTTGCGAGAAAGACGTGGATACATTGGTATTCGACCGTGCTGCCAGCGAGTTTGAGGCATTGCGTCTTGAAACGGAAGCTTCCGGCAAACGTCCGAAAGCGTTCATGTTGACCATCGGTAATTTGGCAATGCGTCAGGCACGTGCTCAATATTCATGTAACTTCCTGGCTTGTGCCGGTTATGAAGTAATTGATAATCTCGGATTTGAAACGGTAGAAGCTGGAGTAGAAGCAGCTATGGCTGCCAAAGCTGATATTGTAGTACTTTGTTCCAGTGACGATGAATATGCAGAATATGCTATTCCTGCCTTCAAAGCAGTGAATGGCCGTGCGATGTTCATTGTTGCCGGTGCTCCTGCTTGTATGGACGAACTGAAAGCAGCAGGTATCGAAAACTTCATCCATGTCCGTGTCAACGTACTGGATACCTTGAAAGAGTTTAACGCCAAACTATTGAAGTAAGATGAGAAAAGATTTTTAAAAACTTAGATATATATGCCGCATTTCAGCCGACTAATGGTGCTGAATGGCAAAAGGCTAACGGTATCTCCGCTGACTGGAAAACACCGGAACACATTGAAGTGAAGCCTGTTTATACAAAAAAAGAAGACCTCGAAGGAATGGAACATCTTGGCTATGCTGCCGGACTTCCTCCTTACCTGCGCGGTCCGTATTCAGTAATGTACACTCTGCGTCCCTGGACCATCCGCCAGTATGCCGGATTTTCTACCGCCGAAGAATCAAATGCTTTCTATCGCCGTAACTTGGCTTCCGGTCAGAAAGGTTTGTCGGTGGCATTCGACTTGGCTACTCATCGCGGTTATGACCCCGACCACGAACGTGTTGTGGGCGACGTAGGTAAAGCCGGTGTATCTATCTGTTCCTTAGAGAACATGAAAGTCCTGTTCGATGGCATTCCTTTGAACAAGATGTCCGTGTCTATGACAATGAACGGTGCGGTACTTCCTATTATGGCATTCTATATCAATGCCGGACTGGAACAAGGTGCCAAACTGGAAGAAATGGCAGGTACAATCCAAAACGATATTCTGAAAGAGTTTATGGTGCGTAATACCTATATTTATCCGCCTGCATTCTCTATGAAGATTATTTCCGATATCTTCGAATATACTTCACTCAGAAGATGCCGAAATTCAATTCTATCTCTATCTCCGGTTACCACATGCAGGAAGCAGGTGCTACGGCGGATATCGAGTTAGCTTATACATTGGCCGATGGTTTGGAATATCTTCGTGCAGGAACTGCCGCAGGCATTGATATTGATGCGTTTGCTCCGCGTCTGTCTTTCTTCTGGGCAATCGGTACAAACCACTTTATGGAAATTGCCAAGATGCGTGCCGCACGTATGTTGTGGGCGAAGATTGTGAAACAGTTCAATCCGAAGAACCCGAAATCTTTGGCTTTGCGTACTCACTGCCAGACTTCTGGTTGGTCGTTGACCGAACAGGACCCGTTCAACAACGTTGGCCGTACTTGTATTGAAGCTATGGCTGCCGCTTTGGGGCATACTCAATCTTTGCATACCAATGCATTGGATGAGGCTATTGCTCTTCCAACAGATTTTTCCGCACGTATTGCCCGTAATACACAGATTTATATTCAGGAAGAAACTTACATTTGTAAGAATGTTGACCCGTGGGGGCGGTTCTTATTATGTAGAATCTCTGACGAACGAACTGGCACACAAGGCTTGGGAGCATATTCAGGAAATTGAAAAACTGGGTGGTATGGCGAAAGCTATCGAAACAGGTATTCCAAAGATGCGTATCGAAGAAGCTGCTGCACGTACACAGGCTCGTATCGACAGTGGTCAGCAGACAATTGTCGGTGTGAACAAGTATCGTTTGGAAAAAGAAGCTCCGATTGATATTCTTGAAATTGATAATACTGCAGTCCGTCTTGAACAGATCGAAAACCTGAAACGTTTGAAAGAAGGACGCAACCAGGCTGAAGTGGACAAGACATTGGCTGCAATTACCGAATGTGTGAAGACCGGTAAGGGTAACTTGTTGGAATTGGCTGTGGAAGCAGCTCGTGTTCGCGCAACATTGGGTGAGATTTCTTATGCTTGTGAACAGATAGTAGGACGTTATAAAGCAATAATTAGAACGATATCAGGCGTGTATTCATCAGAAAGTAAAAACGATAGCGACTTCAAGCGTGCTTGTGAACTGGCCGAGAAGTTTGCGAAGAAAGAGGGGCGTCAACCTCGTATTATGGTTGCGAAGATGGGACAGGACGGTCACGACCGTGGTGCTAAAGTGGTAGCAACAGGTTATGCGGACTGTGGTTTCGACGTGGATATGGGACCTCTGTTCCAGACTCCTGCAGGAAGCAGCTCGCGAAGCGGTAGAAAACGATGTTCATGTAGTAGGTGTTTCTTCACTGGCTGCCGGACACAAGACATTGGTTCCGCAGATTATCGAAGAGTTGAAGAAACTGGGACGTGAAGACATTGTAGTGATTGCCGGTGGCGTTATCCCTGCACAGGATTATGACTTCTTGTATAAGGCAGGTGTGGCCGCTATTTTTTTCGGTCCGGGTACTCCGGTAGCGAAAGCTGCCTGTCAAATTCTGGAAATTCTTATGGATGAAGAATAATTGTAGTTGATATATCTAGATTAGAACGTTAACGAAGTGATTGTCTTTTTATAATAGAGGCAATCACTTTTTTCTTATGATAGACTTTTTTTATCTTCATGCGGTCAGTGAGAAATAATCATGTAACTTTGTATTATGAAGTTACGAAAAGAGTGTAATTTATTGGAAATGAGCGTAGGTTAGTCGCTCATGATAGTAATAGGTTACGATTTAGTTAGTTATCTACTGCATTATCCTTCTGCGCGTTGCGTAACCTTCAAAGAACTCTTCATATGCAAAAGTAGCTATTTAATTCGAGATTTTGATATAAACTCCCGTTTTTTTTATCCCCTCATTCATAAGATTTTTCCGTAAAAGCGGTTTTATCCGTCGGCACACCATTGCCCAAAACGAGTTTGGAACAAACGTGTGCCGACTACCGCATAGCCGGAGAAAAAAAGGGCATTGCCTCCCGCCTAAACGATGTTTAGACTGATGATGCGATGCCCCTTTCTTTTTGCGCCTATGCCAAGAGGTGCTTTTTACGGGTTTTCAAATGATTTTTTTTTTTTTCGCTGTCTCTTTTGCCGGAAGCGGAAAGTGAATGCAGAGTGTGTCAGCCTGCCCCATGAATGAAACAGGCGCCCACACAGCCGGACAAACCGGGAAGAATGATTGTTGCCACCCGGCTGAACAAGTTCCGTCGGATCCGGAAACAATCATACTCCCTTTGTTGTGGTTTGCCCTTTTCACGCTTCCGGTGATGTCTTTTTCCTTTTGGTGATTCTTTTTTTTACGGATTTTCCCCTGAAGTTTTTTCTACCCAATCTGCCTCTGTTTTCGTTTACCTCCATTTTGCGCCTTTCAGTGAGCCGCATCAGTCAGTCATTTTCGTTCTGGGCGCAAAGGTAATTCCGGGATTGGACGGGAAAGCAAGGTCAAGCCTCCTGTTTTCGGTAAAATCTCCAGCCCTTCGGGTAGTATTTCCCCGAAAAACCTTGCATTCCCTAATCCCTACCTTTTCAAGCACCCGAAACGAAAACGACCGATGCGACAGAAAGACGCATAAAAAAAATGTCGGATAAACGAGAGGCAGATAAGATAGTTTGAAACTCAACTCCCTCAGCTCTTGAATCCGCATTAAAAACAAAAAAATCAAAAACAGCGAAGATATGACGGCAACGGCAAATTTCAGACAAATGGCGCAACACATCGGGTTGGCGATATGCGGCTTGATGATGCGCACCGCCTTCGGGGTGTTCGGCATCCTTTGGGGCATCATCAGAGAGATTGTAAACGGAGTGTTCCGAGTGGCGATAGGTGTAATCGTGGCTATCCTTTCCACCATTGCCTTCTTTGGCTTCATCCTTTGGTTATTCACCCTTTAACCCTTACCGACATGGCAAAAAGAAACAGCAAGACGGCAGCGCAGCAGTGCAGATATTACGAGGTGGACAACATCTTCGTGTATATGGTGGAAACGTACATCAACGGCAATTTTGAAACTTTCCGAAGATTGTACCACGAACTGAACAAGGACGCACGGAGGGATTTCATGGACTTCCTTCTCAGCGAGGTAGAGCCGACCTATTGGAGAGAGATACTGAAACAGATAATCTAAAAATGACAGCGATATGAAAGGAACAGACCATTTCAAGAGAACGATATATATGTACTTGGAACAGCGTGCGGAGGAAGATGCGCTATTTTGCAAAGAAGTACCGCAACCCCCTGCCAAGAACATGGACGAGTGCGTGACCCACATTCTGAACTATGTGCAGAAAAGCGGTTGCAACGGTTTCACGGACGGAGAGATATTCGGGCAAGCCATCCACTACTATGAGGAAAACGAGATAGAGGTGGGCAAACCGATGGACTGCCAAGTGGTTGTGAACCACGTTGTGAAACTCACGGCAGAGGAAAAGGCGGAGGCACGTCAGAACGCTGTCCGCAAATACCAAGAGGAGGAACTCCGCAAGTTGCAGAACCGCCACAGACCGTCAGCGAGAAAAGAAAACCAACCCCAACCCTCATTATTTGATTTAGGCTTATGAAACCGAAGACCAAGATACAGAAAGAGGTGGCAAGACTTTCCGCCAACCTTCGCCCCATATCAGCGACACAAATAGATTGGGCATACCGCCACTGCGTTGAGCATATCGGCTACCGCACCAAGAAAGGGAACATCACCTGTTCCGACTGCGGTCACGAGGTGGCACAGCGACAGCGGACTATGCGACACCCTTGAAGGCTGCACCTGCCCCAAATGCCATGCCGAACTCAAAGTGCAGGACACACGCAGACGCATCTACAAGGAAACGCAGAATTTCAGCGTGATAACCACCTGCAAAGGGTATCAGGTAATCCGCGTGGCGCAGGTCAGATGCGAGAGCAGGAAAGGCGAACCGATGCGTTTCTACTGCCACGAGGTCGTGCAGCGTTGGATTTCACCCGACGGCAAGGTTACGGACATGGCGTTGCTCCGTGGCTTCCTTTTCTGCTATTGCGATGTGTGGGCATTAGGCAGCGATATGGAGGTAAGACCGCACAACAGCCTATACGATGATGTGGTGGCAAGCTGTGCATATTCAAAGATGAGATATTGCCCCAACCTCAGACGTAACGGCTTCAAGGGCGATTTCCACAGCGGCATTTACCCGTGCGTCTTTCGTTTCCGACCCACAGTGAAAACCCTTATGAAAGGCGGTGAGATTGAGGTCACAAAAACACTTCCTCTTTCTTTCAACACCAGTCATTGATGAACAAGTTGGGGCATCATATCTGACTGCCGTCACAAGTATCAGACAGACAACTCCTCAATGGTGACTATCTGCGTGCATGCTCAAAAAACTGGTCAAGACCTCCG